>ERZ1740068.715-NODE-715-length-13766-cov-356.194588_pt1 | contig 13766 bp, 7 predicted proteins | sample MGYA00581735_ERZ1740068 | MGnify/ENA primary metagenome ERZ1740068 (study PRJEB43018, sample SAMN04849740) | marine metagenome | isolation source: floating plastic debris | place: Pacific Ocean | collected 2008-08-30 | study: EMG produced TPA metagenomics... | reverse complement strand
AGAGAGTTATCAATGAATATGGATAAGCACAAAGTTTCACAATAGTCAAGGCAATGATTATATTATTCTAACCACTACTGTAAATGTATAGCAGTTTATGTCTGAGTATGTGCCTTAGAATCATAATGCATTTTGATAATCTGAAAACAAGTGTGGTGAGAATTTTCAGGATATTATGAGACAGGATGCAATTACAATTTATGAGTTTCATGTCAGGGAGGTGAGATTTTATGAGCATTTTTAGCCATGAGTCTCAAAACTTCCTTGGATACCCATTAACAAAAGTGTAAAGCTTGAGTTGATGCAGAAAAATTGTTGTAAACACATTTAATGAAGCCATGATGGAGCTAAGATGAAAATTTAAGGATTTAATAGTCTCTCACTACCTGATCAAGGAGACAGGGATTTATTAGTTTCTCACTTTTTCGGTCTGTTTTTGAAAACTTTGATAGAGGTAGGAAGGCATCATTGTATGGGGTCCCATAAAGGGCATGAGGCAGCAGACAACAGGTCTTATATCAAAGTTTTGCTGACCTTATGACCAATACAGGCATTTTTATCTATCCTAAGCTATTGTCACCATCTGAAATTAAACCTCAAGTTGGTGAATGATAGCACAATTGTTAGCCTGATAGCGCCATGAGGAAACTTCATGACATCAACATGTTTTAGCCCACTTCAATAGTCGATCATTTGATGGTGATGTTTAGGACTGAGCTGATATTCTGAGCACAAAAACATTTCAATTTGAGTTGTAAGTCATAGTAACACAATAGATAATACATTCCTTGCACTATCTGCAGGATTGTTAATTATGAACTAATATACATTACTGAAATCCTGCCGACCCGACATGTGGAGATAAAGGTTGGCCTACTTCACTGCCTCCCATAGGACATAAATGTAACGGTAGCAAAATGGTAGCTATAAACTTACGGCACAATATTTGCTAGGGAATGCTCTAATTATCCACAAAACAGAAAGCTTTCTGCCCTTCTCTCTCTCTCAGCACTATGCGTGGAATGTCAGGAATGTTTTTATCAACCCGACAGTAACTAGTAATCTCTAGCCGTCTTTAAGGTAATGAGCTACAAGCTCTATTGTAATTGTGCACATGAGACAATGAAAGGAATTCAAGGAAAGTGGCATTCATGGTGACAGTAAAATTTAAGCTGCTTTGTAAAATGAGACTTAATAACACATAATTGCTATGGCTTTTTAATCTGGGTTTGGAAGTGTGTCTATCTTTAGGTCAGTCTGCTCAGTTGTATCGAAGAAGACACCACCCGTCACTGTCTTTGTGGGAAGTTAGTTATGGACGCTCAAAATCAGCCTGCTGATGAGGTAAGAAGTGCAGTTTTTAGGCAATCATATTGCAGCAACTCACTGTTGATCCTAATCTGATGAAGTTTGTAGCCCAGACATTCCACTTATAGAAATGGTTTCTTGGTACGTTTTGTGAATAGACTTTTATTAAAGAAAATTCAGTGATTTCTAGTCATGTTACAGGAAAAAACTTTACACATATACATGGCCATATTATGAATATTATTTTTTATGTGCACAGGGATTTAAATTGATGACTTTGCTGGGTGCAATTATTTTAATTTGGTTACACTAGTTTGAGATATGAGTACAATGGTGTTGTGACTACGATGAGTGTGCAAAATATAAAGACTTAAGTATACTTCTGATATGAACCATAATATATTACGATGCTGTTCTCACAATCTTTGCAGTTAGTGGTTGCATTGCAATACAATTGATCAGTTGAAATCATTGAGGATTAAAAATTCAATTTTAATTTAATAAAAATTTCACATTTTGTAGAATCGCGAAGAGGTTGCTAGGAAAATACTTCGATTGTCATCAAAAAATCACCTAACGGTCAGAGCAACAGAGGAGACCAGTAGACTCATCAACAGCCTTAATCTGCCCGGCATTACCGTCCCTGTCTCTAACAAGGGTCTACGACATACAGCGGGTATGTTTAACCTCGTTTACAGGGCTCTAATAAATATAATATCCCCCTATGATTGCCTTCCTCAGTTGTACAGCTCAAAAATTCACAAAAAAATCAACCACATTTGCATGAGAAAAATTTCACATTCCAAGGTTATTCCTAGGTGCGCTTCAGAGAAAAAGCTTTTATGATGGGATGAGGAGACTGAGTGTTATTGTTTTTTTAGGATTTTATTGAATTCAACATCAAAAGCCATATTTTTATTATTTTTTACACAGCAGTGCTATTAGGGGCAGTGATGCACACTAGTTTATCTATGATATATAGCCTCGTGATATTAATAGGCATAAATAGTTTTGACTCTGCATAGAAATATCATTTGGAGGCTATCATAATAAGCGTTACAATCCTGTTCATACAGTTTAAGTGATGTCAAAGCCTAAGTTAATTTACGTATCCTGTTAGCCTTTCCCACTACAAAGATAACTGTATTCAATTTCATTGGATTGCTGCTGCTATGTTAACATCGTACCATGCAGTGCCCATAGAAAGTTCAGTAAACAAAAGAATGCACCTCTCAAAATGATTTCAGTCCATTTAAGTGATGTGCATGATTAGTTTTTAGCTGTGGGCGTTGCTCATGTTACTGGGGTAAGCGGATTGTTAATTATGTATGCTCACACATCTTCGTGTGTGGTTTGTGGTTTTCTGATACACAGGAGCGATGCCAAATAAATAGCTGCTAATGCTGTATGCTGATGGCATGAAGAGCTTCGCAAGTTGCGCGATGATGGGCATAATCATTTAACAATGTACTCTATGGCCAAAGAGCTTTGCTCTGAATTTCAATTTTGAAACTCAGCTTATGGCAGGCAGCTTAATTCGTTCGGGTCTCAAGAGTGATATAAAAATTGTTATGTGTGCTTTCAGATGTGACAGATGACTTCTGGCAGCTGCCAATTTGCAACACATGCAAGAAAGTATACCCTAAGGAGCTGCCCGAGGTTTGCAAAAATATTTGCAGAGATGGGACAATCTGCAATCAGGAAAGGCCAAAGTCAACTCAGTACTTAGCATACAAGCCACTCCCCAAAGCGATTAAGGGAATCATGAGAAAGATATCAAACTTCGATGATCTGTAAGTTACTAATATCATCAAAAATTCACTGTTTTGAAACATAATTTACAGAAACTTTATTTCCAAACAAAAAGTCTTGCTAATGTTAATATACATGTACTTACAACTCGGTCTTCATTAGAAATCAATACAGTATTAGACTCTAGAATTTATATCACAAAAAGCCATCCAGCTTGAGCTAGACGGTTTGAATTAGATGTATTTACGTTTCAAAGCTGGTTGGAGATTCCATTGCATAATGTCAATTTGGGATAATTTACAAATTACCGGTACTATCTTTTAGTGTGCAGCCTTACAAACACAATACAATGTGGCATAGACTATGCCACCCGTGTAGTCAGAATTGCGATAGATAAAAAATGTGTACTATTGGAAAGGCGTCTTGTGCGATTCATATTGCAACTATCAATTTATTGGCGACTACAGAAAAAATGACATTCAAGAGAAAATTTAAGAGCTAAAAGTAATGATACAATTTGTGACAGAAACATTCAGAGACCAGTGCTACTCATTTAATAACTAAAATTAACAGTGCTACTCATTTAATTACTAAAATTAACAGTGCTACTCATTTAATATTTCATATACTGGTGGTGTGCCCTTTCTGTGTTGTTGATTATCTTTTCTGTGACTGGTGCCATTTTATTTTCCAGGTGTGACTGCTGGCATGTGAGGGATTCAGGGCCCTACTATACTGATGTCTACGATGGTGAAAAGTGGATGACAATGCACCCATGGTTAAACCAGCAGGGTTACACAAATTTACTTCTTCAATTCAACATCGACTGGTTTAACCCATACCATGGAAAACAATACAGCTTTGGAGCCATATACATGACTATCCTCAATCTACCGAGACACATTCGCTATTGTGAGGACTACATGTTAACTATAGGTATGTTTTGTACCAATTATATCCAATGAGCAACTAATTATGTTTTAGGTTTTAAACTTTTAGGAATACACCAATGTGATTAGTTTAATAACACATTGTTTTAAAAGGGTTTGGCTCACATTCAATGAATTTGATAATGATTTCAGAAATAGCCTTTATTTAAGGTAGGCCTACATCAGAATGCTGTACTGGCGGAGCTTTATTGGGTCCCTCATTGATGTAATGGACAAAAACAATTTTGGACGAGCATTACATGAGTTTCGAGTTGTAAACACATTTGCAGCAGTGCCACAATGTGTTTCATTGTGACACAATGGCAATGAACGTGAAATATCAAGCCTCTTACACTTCGCCATCAATCTTTGAGTAGAGCGTGGTGAAAACTGTTGGCTATGATTGATAGAGCACTCAAAGGATGATTAGCATACTTTAGAGCATACAGTAATTTGGGATGTAATTTCAAATGGAATTAGGTGCTTTGTTCTGTGTAGGGGGTCTTTGCATTTTATGATCGTTGAGAGAGGAAATTTATAGCAAAAAGATTTAATAAATCCATGACAACAATGATAATATTTTGACACACCAGTAATTTTTTATCAATGAACTTCCGCTCAATTTGATTTTGCTATTATCCGGTAATGTGCATCACAGATACAGCTTATCATAGTTTAAAGACTTCAAGACCCGCAAAATAGCTTACAATAAGCCCACATTGTTCATGCTATCCACACTTTTAATAACTGTATTACTTCATTATCCCATCTGTGTTTGCAGCATGTATACCTGGGCCAGCAGAACCTCAAAAAGGACAGCTAAATGAGATTATGGCAATTTTGGTAGGTGTCTTCAAAAACTCCCAGTAGCATGTTTTTCAATGGCAACGGTGAATATTTGGGGATGTAATATTTGATATGCCAATGATTGGTTCACTCACCACAGATTAGTGGTCATCCTATAATAACTGCCATGGACATCAGACACAAACATGCAATACAGAGTTTGATAAGATTTGCGAAGCAGAACTATGCTTCTGACATGTCCAACACACAAAATATGTAGCTTTTAGAAAAATTATCCTCCTATATCTTGACATAACAAACTTTAGCCGTTGTATGAAGCGAAAATGAAAATAGCTGTAATCCATACACTACTGGTATATATTGACAGGTGAAGGATTTGAATCGTGCCCAAGAGTTCAGTTCGGGAGAGAAGAATATCAGGGTACGGCTGTTCAATAATGTGTCTGATCTGCCAGCCACCCGTGCTTCTATGGGCTTTATGGGACACAATGCTGCCCAAGGTAATTTTCAATAGCCTATAAAAATATCTACTCTGAACTTATTTTAAATGTTGCAGCGCAGGTCTACACCCTAGATTGTATGAATGTCAAAGTTGTGAGGAAATTCTTGAATGAACACACATTAACCTTCGCACAGAAAGATTTAGCCAGTCTATATGAGAAAATTTTAAAGAATCAACATCCTTATAAATTTAATACATGTACTTTGTCTTTCTTGGGATATGATGCTTAATGAAAATCCAGGGGTATTGTATTGTCATCTGAGACGACGCCAGTGTCACATAAGCAATAGACTTATCAATTCAGTATACTAATAATACTTGTGATATCCTTCCAACAAAATATTCGCTTATTCTTTCATATTTCCTATAAAATGTTTATTGCCAATTATATAATTGATATCATTGGGTTTTCACTCTAGGTTGTTCACGCTGCAAAATTGATATGTTGATTGACAAAACAAGGATTGGTGAGCCTCGAACTCACTATGAACACTTGCAAGTGTCTGCAAGGCTACAAGGGGCCAGTAATAAGACAGAGATGGAGAACATATCAAAAACAACTGGCTACAGGTAATGAGTCGTGATGTACGGTCATGGTGGCATACAAAAAGATTATTTTCATCCGTAAAAAACCTGCAAAAACACTCTGAATTAAAATTAAATGGAATTCAATGTTCGAATTAGAAGAAGTGACTGAGGTTGGGGAGTTGACAATCAAGATATGTAAAAAAAGGAGTTGTATTCATTATCTGATTGCATGTTAATTTTAAATTTTCAGTGGTTAGAGGTTGTTCCTCTTATGCAATGCATTTCGGTTGATATAGATAGTAATATGTCTTATCTTAACCTTTTGTAGGGATGCTGCAATACTTTGTCTCACATACTTTCATCCTGTTGAGGACCATGCCATTGACGCAATGCATAACTTGTGCTCAGGTAAGAAAGATGCAAGGTTAGCTAATTTGAGAATATACACAGCACTAACGGATGCCAAAGGCACCAAAAGCGGTCATAACTAGCAATGAGGCAGTCAGCCATACTTATGTATTAGATGAATGATTTAGCCAATAGATCAAATTGTCACTATTTTAAATATTATACCTCATAATAGCTTCAGATAGACACTGACTCAACTGATAAACAAGCCCATCACTTCAGATGAGGAATAAAATAATTGATTTTTAGCGCTTATTGTTATACATTCATTTCTAGGCATTCCTAAGCGTCTGTTTGGACTTTGCCAACCCAATGTTGAGGTTTTGAAGAAAAATCTTGCCGCTGCAGGTGCACCAGCGGCTCTGATTGACAACATAAATACCAGCGCTATGACATCACACAACTATAAAGTGCTATGTGAAGATTACGCACATACATTTCACGGGACAATCAGTCTGCGAAAGCTCAACTTATTTTACATGCTCAAGATGGTCATGATCATTGCCTTGTCAAGGTATTGATAAAAGTCGTGATATAATGTCAGTTTGTTGCTTACGGTATGCTGCTGTCACTGCAGCTCTTAAATAGATTTTGGTCAAGTTTTGACAGGTTGGATATGTCAGCCCCTGCAAAAGAGATAAATTATTATTCATGCCAAACCCAGAAAAATTTAAATGATCATTGGCTTAGTTGTATATTCTATGTAAAGATTTTTACGTCTATATGCAATATTTGTCCGTAGGTGTGTATCTGAAGATTCACTAGATCAGCTTGACAGACTCACTGCTAGTTTTGTTGAGGGCGTGAAAGAAGTGTTCGGGTCAGCAGCTCTTACGTGCAACAGTCATATGTTGCTCCATTTATCTACCGACATCAGGAGATTCGGCCCATGTCCAAGTAATTGGTTAGTACAGTAATATTATAAATTTATCTTGTACTTATGGCAACGGTGTGTTCTCAAAACAATAAGCTTCATGAAAGTAATTTTGTGAGTTTTGGTTGGTCTAGGCCTATAACCTGAAGGATGAAAATATAAAGAATTTGATATAACCATCTATCTCCAAACAACCAATGCACAGCATTAAATATTGGTGAATTTTAATCCTCAAATTTTAGTTATATAAGCTATAATTGAGAGATATGCGACAATCTAGTGCGTGGTATTGAAATATTTTGCATATTCGCCATAAATCAAACACTATATTTTTGGGCAACAACTAATAAGTCCGCTTTCTCTGCCGCCTTGCTGTTTTGATTATTTATTTGGCCCTTTATGTGGCCCTTTTGTCCAAAATGGTCACGTAACATCATTGTTTCATTGTAGGTGCTTCCCATATGAGAGATTTAACCGCACCCTCAAGAACATAAACAGAAACAATCACAACATCGCCCCACAGGTAATAAAACGTAATTGACCAGTAGAAGCTACCATCAATTCACAATTGACTCCAGTAATTATTGATGAAAAACCTTGCACAATATTGCACCGTCATCATAGATATCTACAGAACCTGTTGATTAATAAGCTGTGCCTACTGCAATTTTTAATGTTTATTTAGCTGTTGAAAGTGTGTGCTTATTCTACTAACCCTACTATCGAACATGCAGATAATGAGAGAGATTGACCAACTGAGCCAGCTTACACTGCCTACTGAGATCTCCCCGTTTAGTTCTTTTAAACCCATGGAGCGAATACAAATGCAGGATGAGGCGCCCCTTATGGACCTGCAATCAGTTACAGTGAAGTTTGCTCATAAACGGCGATCAGCATTAACACTTGATGCAAAGCGAGCCATATATGAATACTGCACAGAGGTCAGTGTAAAAACCAAAAGCAATCTGGACTGCAAATTATGTCTTGATATATAAAACTGTCTGAGCTGTCCAACAATTTTTGGAGTATAAACATGCACAAAATGATCTGTGAGAACGAGGTTCCCAGTAGGGCGTTCTACATAAATCATTCAGCCATGCTGTCTTTGTTCTTTACAAAGCCTCCCAAATAGTCTTGGCCTTTCATTCCTTGCTATATTAAGCAATATTTTTACCACCTTTGTTTCAGAATGGTGTTGCTACAGTAAATCACCTACAAGAGTTAATGTCAGTGAAGGTGTACGGTGAAGTCCTACTACCAAATACCTGCCTATGGATAAAGAAAGATGAAAAGGCTTTACAACTGCAACATCTGGTGGCAGTCAATGAGTCATTCATTGCCATGCTAGGGTTAAGATTTTACGACCAAACTGATGTGCAAGCAGGGGGGTTGATACGAAGGTGGCAGTTCAAAGGAGAAATTCTCGAGGCCTATTCTCCATATGCATTTTCAGAGATTCTCTCGGTCAGCTCGAGAGAGATCTTAGGTGTGCGTCACTACACAACAGAAGTTTGCCAAAGCAATTATGCATACTGACAGCAAATCAATTACCGCTACTTTGCTCAGATTGCCATATGTTTCGTCCAGATAGTGATGTTGATAATGGGCTTGATTGAAAGTGTTCCATTTATTTAACATCAATACTCCACAAGAAACTTTATAATTTCCAAAATCTGTGAGCGGGTTTTGAGTATTAAGATCTCATCGTTGAAATAAATCTGTCAAAAAAGCATGGTCATCAAGGAGTGTCAGTATAAATATATATATTCCTGCCTTTGGAGTTTGCTAAACCTGTGTTTATGTTTTGATTTACATGTTGTCAAAATTTGATTCAACTGTCAACAAATATTACCATAGGTCATGTATTTAATTCTTTCTACTCTGGCATAACACAAAGACAGTCAATAAACCTCTTCATTACATCGGTACAGACCAATGATATAATGGCTTATTACAAAATTAACCATCGAGCTAATCAATGTTTGAAATCTCTGATTGATGACTTGGCTTCGCCAATTATGCTGCCTCATCAGCATTCACCTCATTGGCCAAATTTTGACAATTAGGTTTTGGTATTGTGTCGTTTGTTGGAGTTTTGATTGTGTAGGCATATCAGTGTAAAGAGTCATGGCATCAAGATCGAGAAAACTGTTCAGCGAGTCGAATATCCTGCGTGATTGTGAGGATGTATCATCTGCACCGTGAGTATACTAAACTGCTTACAACCTGGAATTGATCTTATTTTAATTAATTTTAAAGCAAGGAAATACAAAATTGATTGATAACGAACTCACAAAACATACAAAAATGCCGCTTAAGATTTTTATTCTCTGCTGAGAACTATTGGCTTAGAGCTGACATGCTAGTTGTAGATTCATAACAACTTCCAGCTTCATTTTGCGGCTTGTTACTAGAATTCGTATCTGGAGCTATGGATGGTCCTTGTATCTAGGGATATAAAATATGGATAATGCACTCGGATGACATGTCAAGTTTTTGCATCATAAGCAGATCCTCAATAAAATCAAAGCAGTTTGGGCGTAACAAACAAATAGGTGATGCAAAAATCCGTGACTGGTGTTCCAACGCAAACTCTCTCGTGTTTCTTTTCAGGCCTTCAAAATCTCGTCGGAAAAGTAGTGATGTTGGTGGAACGGACGAGAATGGCAAGCATCTAGATGGCCTGTTTGATGACCTTTACATGGGTGAGTTTTCGGGATGGCTGGTATGGCATGTCTCTCGGATATTAGGCTTAGGATTGGTTGACATGATCATTACACGTTATAGTGTTTGTTCCACTCAATGAGGAAGAGAAGATGCATGTTATTGATTTGAGTTGGGTTAAGATTTATGATTTTTAGTCTTGCTATTGGCAAATTTTAATTTACATTGGAATATGTACTAAAACCAAGGAGTTAGAATGAACTCCTTGCTAAAACTTTGCAATTTTTCTCAAACAATGGGCAACTCCTTGATTTGGTGTGTATTTACAGGGAGCCAATACCAAGAAAGAAAACTATTATTGGAATTTAAATTTTGTTATTTTGCTAGTGAAAAGCTCGCATTAGTTCGTTGTCACATATCGTTAGATTTCCACAAATTTTTCAATCATAGCTTATCTAACTTTAAAAAATTGCTAATTTTTAATGCCGTGAATCCTTCTGGACCAGTTTGATACATTAAATTCAGTGTGTAATTTCATTCTTTAGGGAAAAACACGGGTGAATGTATGCTGTGTTGATACATATTATAAAATAACTTTTTGTTTCCATAGGTAAAGAAAATCAGCGGAAGAGTGTGACATTCTCCAACTCAAAGGTAACAGCAGAACCGGTCTCCAAGAAACTGTCAAACAGATCGATATCTACAGATAAAACCATCACATCCCTCCATAAGTCTGAGACCACACATTCAGCAGGTTCTACAGAAAATGAAAAACTCAAAGGAATTTTAGGTAAGCCTTACATATTTACTATAAATCATTCAGTGTTCCAATTTCAATAGCACATGCGTGTTCTACTACAATGTACTTTTACTACATTACCCGCGTTACTGAACAATTGATCTGATTAGCTGATATACGAGTTGTGTGATTAGGAGTTACACAGGCATATACATAATATTCTCATCATTTACCCCTACTTAAGGGGTATATGTAGCCATCAAGGCCAATCACCTATAAGTAGCAACCTTGCTGAATTTATGTCCCCTGATAATATTTCATGTTGATTTTAAAGATGACATAATGTAAAAACTTGGCAATTAGTGAATATTCTCCTTAAACCTAAAGTGTCAGAGATATTCTCCTGAGTCCAGAAGTCTCAAAAAACTCACCAGGAGCCAGATATTTTTTCTGAGAGGCAGTAATTTTCGTTTCCCTTCATCACTTCAGAGTATAAAAGCAAATAATAGGTTATTGTTATTTAGGTTTCAAAACTTGAGATGTTTGCCCTTACAAACATGAGCTATTGAAGAGTGATATCCCTAGAGGAGTAAAATTTCCCGGGAGTTTAATTTAGCTACTTGAGAAAATTCCAAGTTTCATGTATACAATAACTTTAGCTACTAAAATTTTTTGAGGTTTGAAAGCGCTAAAATTTCCTCCCGCTAATACTTTCCTCCTCTACAGTAAGATCATACCACTTACCAGAAAAGAATTAAGTGCAATTTCCGCTCCTCACAATTGCATAATTTTAATATATTGCCATGCACGTGATATTCATGTCATTTATAGACAGTTGTACTGATTGGTGTTTGGCTCATAATAACAAGGCCTCATGCTCTGGGTTCAACCGAAATTTGAATAAAACTGTCTATCAATTGTAGTTTCCACACCACACAGAACGTCTCTATTACGTCGAAAGAGTGATACGGAGGTCAATCATGCCCAAAAGACCGACCAGAATCCCCATGCAGCAAGCTCCAGTGTTAACCGAAGGCTCAAAAAAGTGCTGGGTGAGAATAGCCTGCTATTTGTAATCATTTGCGTGATTCGGCTTTTGTAGCAGCCTGGATTACGATGATATCAACCAGTGAAAGCTATCAGCTTCTTTCAAGTGTTGAAATTATTTCATTCTAGTAAAGCATCGTTTTGAGCTCCGTAAGCCTAAATACCTGTACAGAACTTATAAAAAAGATGTAATTTTACTGATAGTGTATTAACTAAAACTAAATTTCATACTTACGTAAGGAGCCTTTATGTATAACATGTTTAATTTTAGTTGTTGAAAATTTATGATTTAAATTCCCAGCCGAACAAAAGTCAAATTAGTCTAAGCAGTTTTTTGAATAGCTTCCGGTTTCATTTTAATCATTTAGGGTACTCGCGTCAACTGACATAGATATTAAATAAGGTATGGAATTTGATGATTATTTTTAAAGGGTCTGAAACAAAAACAAAGAATGCATTAGTTTGGACTATCTGTTATTATGGAAACCGTTAGCCTACCCTCGAATGACATCAATATGTTGTGTCTAATCCACTATAATTTTTGTCTCATTAGCATCCACGCCACATTCCGTTGTGAAAGAGGTCCGGGAACAGTCTGAAGCAGCAGCTGACACCAATACTTCAAATGCTAACATCTCGGAATTATGTATGTAGCCTACACTTACTATCATACCACCCTTCAAATCAAAAACAACCTCATCCAGCTGTTTTTTGTTCGTAACGGCATCAATGTGGCAAATGTATGACTGCTAAAACCTAGGAATAGCAGAGACTCAATGAGGAGACAATGGCTGTTAATTATCGCTCTTTTTTGCAAGGCTTTGTACTTTTCACGCCACAAACTGCTATTTACGTAATGCCCCAATGAGTAAGCTAACACAGCCTTGATCGATTGTGTTTATATCTCAAATCTGAATTTTACAGCATCGATTGAAAATGTTAGCTCTGCAAGCAACTCTCCGAAGACAAACTGTGGTACTGTGAGCTTCAACTGTCAGGCAAAATACTTTGAGATCTGTAAGTTCTACTATACTACCCTGTCATTTTCAATTTATTTATATCATATATTCAGTATTGCCTAAGCTTACGTCTGCAACTGCCTACCCTTGAGGAGTTAAGTGTAGCGGAAGGAAATCTTTTCATTTATGCCACCTCAAAAAAGAGCTAATATTTATGACCGGCTAATTTTTTATTTTCTATATACCGGTATTTTGTCATTGAGAAATCCCGGATGAGTGAAATTAAACTCCATAACAAACAGGTGGATGTGACACTCTAGCTTATCCTAACTCCATTTGGGTAAAAGCAAGCCATCGGACAGCTAGCTCCCAAATTTGGTATTAAACGCTTTAATTAAAAACCTACTATTGCGAACATAATTTATTCTCAGGGTTAGTTAATATGCAAGTAACAAAAATTGGCCATCCAGTTTTTCTTAGGGCATCAACTTTGATAGCAATTTATATCCCTTGGCGTATTATTCAAAACGTTTCATGACCGCTTCCCGATTCCCTACAATTCAGCAAACGCTTTCTCTCCATACATGAATGATTTTCAATTTTAACGGCTCAATTGATTGTTTTGATATTATTTCTTTAGCTCAGAAGATGAATCATGTGGTAGAAAGTGGAAAAACTAGTACTAAAAAGCTATCTAGGACGGACTACAGCCTGGCGCGTAAAGTATATGGGTGCCTTCATGAAGAATTTGATGCAACCGAAAAGTTAGTGTCTAGTGTGGTAACCGCAATTTTTACAACCTGTACTTAATGCGGAAGTTTAGACTTATTCCAGATGTGGGTAGTGTAGTGTCATGTCAATGGTCGTGAGATGATTTTGAAGAAAAAAATCAAAGGCTTGTTGCAGTTTAAAGTTGATTGGCATGTAAGATGTTGTATGTCACATCAGAGTAATCTCTTTGTTTCCGTGTACAGTAGATGTAGCCTGTCCCAGGCTACAGTAGATGTAGAAATATCAGCCAGCAAATAAATAACATTTTCGTGGTCAAATTCTCCTGATAAATCAGCTGTTTTTATTTTAGCTTTGTGGTTTCAAGTTCCACCTCCATTATACTGTCCACCTGAGGGTGTTAAATATCTTTATAACTATAGGTATTGTGTCTGTTTGTAAAACAATTTAGGTGAAAATAGCTAAATTAAAAATTAACTGCCTTGAGAGTAGCAAAATTAGGAAAAACACACCTTAAACA
>ERZ1740068.713-NODE-713-length-13777-cov-12.642618_pt1 | contig 13777 bp, 13 predicted proteins | sample MGYA00581735_ERZ1740068 | MGnify/ENA primary metagenome ERZ1740068 (study PRJEB43018, sample SAMN04849740) | marine metagenome | isolation source: floating plastic debris | place: Pacific Ocean | collected 2008-08-30 | study: EMG produced TPA metagenomics... | reverse complement strand
CATACATTAAAGAACCAGCTACTGGCTCACGGATACCATCGATATCTACTGGAGGAGCAGCGATGAATGCGATAATGTAGCAAGTTGTTGCAGTTAATAAAGTTGGGATCATTAATACACCAAACCAACCAATATATAAGCGGTTATCAGTGCTAGTAATCCAAGAGCAGAAAGACTCCCATAAGCTGAAGCTGTTGCGGCGTTCTAAAGTTGCTGTCATAATTAAATCTATTCCAAAAAATAAAATCCCTTTCCGAAAATGAACAACCGAATATGTATATACTCAATAATAAAATACTATTAAGTTACCCGGTATTACAGTGGGATGGTTTATAACCATTAATAAGATTACTGTGATGAAAAAAAAAAACTCTAAAAATTAAATTTTAATTTACATCTATAGTTGTAAAATGCATATCAACAAAAGATTTTCGATCTATTGGACGAAGGATTAACTCTAAAATATCTTTAGCATTTGCAAAACCGTGAATTTGAGAAAATGTAAACTCTACAGACCATTTAGTATTAATACCCCGTGCCTCTAATGGATTAGCATGAGCCATTCCAGTAATAACTAAATCAGGCTGCAATGATAAAATACGCTCAATCTGATTTGTATTGTCAGGCTTTTCAACAATTTTTGGAAATAAAATGCCTTTTTTCTTACAAACTCGTTGAAGAAAATCTAACTCCGCACGTTGATACCGAACATCTAAATATGGTAAACCAATTTCGTAAACAATCATACCACAAGAGACTAAAAAACGAGCTAAAGATAACTCCAATAAGTTATCACCCATAAAGAAAACTGACTTTCCAGACACTTGATTTACTAAAGACTTAATATTATCCCACGCTTCTTGTTCTCGAACTTCAAGACCTGTAATATTTTTTCCATAAGCAAGTGCAATTTTTTCAAGCCAAGCTCGAGTCCCATCAGGTCCAATTGGAAATGGCGCACTAATAAGTTTACATCTTTTTCGTCGCATCAAAGCAGTTGCTGTTCTACTTAAATATGGGTTAATTCCACAAACAAATCCCCCTTCAGTTAAAGAAGGTAAATCAGCATATTTAGAGGATGGCAACCAACCCTCAACTTCAACCCCTAACTTTGTTAACTCAAACGACAATTGCTCTGCTACAAAATCAGATACGGAGCCAAATAAAACTAACGGAGGACTACCTAATTCTTTAGGACGAGCTTGAGTTTTTAAAACCAACGAAGATAAAACCGTATCTTCACCCTGTGTAAAAGCATAATCTAAGCCATTTGCCCGAGCAACAATAATCGGAATAGAAAGCTCTTTTTCTAGATCAACCGCAATACCTTCTAAATCCATTTTAATGATTTCAGTAGTACAAGTACCAATCCAAAAAATTACACTAGGATTTCGATCTTTTTTAATCTGCAAACATAAACGCTTCAACTCCAAATAATCTTTTAATTGCGCTGAAATATCCCCTTCTTCTAACTCAGCCATAGCATAACGTGGTTCAGCAAAAATCATAACTCCTAAAGCATTTTGCAAAAAATACCCACAAGTTTTTGTACCAATGACTAAAAAAAAACTATCTTCAATTTTCTGATATAACCACGAAACGCAACTAATAGGACAAAACGTATGATAATTTCCTGTTTCACAATCAAATTGTAAATCACGATCTAATAAAGTCATGAGTACCTCCTTTTTACACTACAAATAAACCTGTGTCCGAGGAAGAATCAAATTCTTCTTGATCAGATTCAGGAGGATTTAAATAAAAATCAGATAATAAATTAAACAAATCCCGATCTGGGCACTCCTGAGGAACAACCCCTTCAGGGTGAGCTATCAATTGATCAGCAATATTTAAATAATAATCACATACAACACGTAATTCAGGTTGAGTTTCGGCCATTTCAAAAATTGTTTTACCTTTAACACGTGAAACGCGAATATCTTCAATCAACGGTAAGACTTCTAGAACTGGTGTTGGAACTACATCAATATATTTATTAATTAAATCTCGACTAGAAGTACGATTCCCAATTAAACCCGCCAAACGCAGTGAATGAGTTCGAGCTTTTTCACGAACAGAAGCTGAAATTCGATTCGCAGCAAATAAAGCATCAAATCCATTATCCGTTACAATTAGGCAATAATCAGCATAATTCAAAGGAGCCGCAAACCCACCACAAACCACATCTCCTAACACATCAAAAAGAATAATATCATACTCATCAAACGCATTCAATTCTTTTAAAAGTTTAACAGTTTCTCCAACAACATAACCTCCGCAACCTGCACCTGCAGGAGGACCACCAGCTTCAACACAATCAACTCCACCATAACCTTTGTAAATTACATCATCTGGCCAAATATCTTCATAATGATAATCTTTTGCCTGTAAGGTGTCAATAATTGTTGGAATTAAAAATCCAGTTAGAGTAAATGTACTGTCATGCTTCGGATCACAACCAATTTGTAAAACTTTTTTTCCACGTTTTGCTAACGCTACAGAAATATTGCAGCTAGTCGTAGATTTGCCAATTCCCCCTTTTCCATATACAGCTAATTTCATTTAAAAAATTTAAAAAAAAATTTTTATCTATTTAAACTTATACTGATAAGTTTAACAAAAAATTAAATTAGGCTAAATATATCAAATAATTTTGTATACTAATAACACCAAATGAGTCAACTTAAATACCAAAAAAAATGATAAATGTATTAGATCTCCAATTTGCAAATATAGGAACACTAAGCCTATTATTAAATATGATTTTTTGCTGGATAGAATTTCTCTTCAAACTCCCCTTATTTTCTAAAATAAATACAACATTAGCAGTGTTGTCATCATTTTTACTAGGTACTAGTCTAACGCTTCGGTGGTATAATGCAGGATATTTTCCTTTAAGTAATCTTTACGAATCCTTGCTATTCTTAAGTTTTTGCTTAACCTGCGGATACCTAATCTTAGAAAAAACGACTCGAAGCAAAACTATTGGTATTTTAGTAACCCCTATAAGTTTATTTATATCAGGATTTGCCACATTAACTTTACCAGTGGAAATGCAAAAAACCCTTCCACTTGTGCCGGCATTGCAATCAAACTGGTTAATGATGCATGTAAGTATGATGATGCTTAGTTATTCCATCTTAATTCTTGGATCACTTTTATGCATCTTGTACTATGTTTTAACAAAAATTAAATTAACCCCTCCACAATTTCTCCAAAACTTAGATATTTGGAGTTATCGGACTATAAGCCTAGGTTTTCCAATGTTAACAATTGGAATTATTGCTGGAGCTGTATGGGCAAATGAAGCCTGGGGTTCATACTGGAGTTGGGACCCTAAAGAAACATGGGCCTTAATAACATGGTTAAACTTTGCTATTTATTTACATACCCGAATTGTAAAAGGTGTTACAGGTGAAAAAGTAGCCCTAATTGGATCAATTGGTTTCTTAATTGTCTGGGTCTGTTATTTAGGAGTAAATTTTTTAGGAAAAGGCTTACATAGCTATGGATGGATTAACTAAAAAAACCCAATAAAATTCCTTATAATAATACTTATAATATTATTACATAAACTTACCCTATCAACTAATAATTATGTCACATGTTGTTAAAATTTATGATACATGCGTTGGTTGTACACAATGTGTACGAGCTTGTCCAACTGATGTTTTAGAAATGGTACCTTGGGATGGATGTAAAGCAGGACAAATCGCATCAGCTCCTCGCACAGAAGACTGTGTTGGTTGTAAACGTTGTGAAAGTGCTTGTCCAACAGACTTTCTTAGTGTACGAGTATATTTAGGTGCAGAAACAACACGTAGTATGGGATTAGCATACTAAAAAATATGGTATTTACCCCTTAATTAAAATTAAGGGGTAAATACCGTATTTTCTCTTAAAAATATAAAACTCCCCAGGTTGGACTTGAACCAACGACCAATCGGTTAACAGCCGATTGCTCTACCACTGAGCTACTGAGGATTTATGTAGGGTTAACACCCTACATTATACCTAAAAGAAGAAAACTTAAGCATCAAGAATATGAACAAAGCGATCACGTGAAAAATGAACAATTCCCTCTTTTAAAGCAAATAGGGTATGATCCTTACCACATCCAACATTTTGACCTGGTTTAAACTTTGTCCCACGCTGACGAACAATGATAGAACCACTAGTTACTTTTTGCTTCCCAAAACATTTTACTCCCAAACGATTAGAATTCGAATCCCGATTATTTTTTGTACTACCTGCTCCTTGTTTATGTGCCATAAAATTAAATTATTAATTAACTAAAAATTTGCTTTACAAAAACCCGCGTTAATGCTGAACGGTACCCTTTCTTCCTTGTATATTTTTTTTTCGGTTTATATTTAAAAACACAAATTTTCTTTCCACGAAAATGTTGTAATAATACTCCTAAAACCATTTGATTATTAATACAAGGTTGTCCAATAACAACTTCATTGCCTTGTTTTTGCAATAAAACACGCTGTAATTTAATAATGTCCTTAGATTCCCCCTGTAAACGATTCATATCATACCAGCAACCTGGTTGTAAAATAAATTGACGACCCCCAGCCTGCACTATAGAAAAATTTTCACTATCAATCTGTGTTATCATAAATTAATTAACTTCTCCTCTTTATCTATATCAAAATAATATAAAAAAATTCTAGTCAAGTCAAATTATCAAATAAATTCATCATCTAATCGATTTAAAATATTTTTCATCTAAAGATTGTATAATAAGACTAGACTGTAGATATTATCTATAATACTTTATATTATAACACAGTAAGACAACTTTAACTTTAAACTTTTATCAAATCATATTTGAAAATCTATGTTAGAATTAGCATTAGACATACGCTTAGCTTTTGTACTTTTACCCGTTGCAACAGCAGCTACATGGGCCTTATATAATATAATCTATGCATTACGTAATAATTTTCCAAAAGCAAATCGCTAAATAACAATTCCCCCTCGAATAATAATTGATGTGATCCTAATGTCACATCAATTAAACTTGCAAAAACAGAATGAAAAACTTTCCCCTAAATCTAGAACACTTTATCCTAATAAAAACAATCGTAAACTTAAAAAGTTTTAAAAAATCAGCAAAGCATTTAGGTGTATCTCAAGCATCAGTAACAACTAAAATAAAAAAACTAGAAGATAGCCTTCAGGTTCAAATTTTTAACAGAAATCGAGGCTTATCCTTAACCACAGCTGGATATATTCTTTTTCGATATAGTGAAAAAATTACCTTTCTCTGCGAAGAAGCCTACAAAACTTTACAAGATTTCCAAATTCATAATGACATTCTTAGTGTTGGCGCCAGCCAAACAGTTGGAACATATCTAATGCCACAAATATTAAGTTTATTTAAAAAAAACTATCCCAATATTAACATTCAACTGCAAATTCACTCAACACGACGCATTGCTTGGTATGTTGCAAACGGTCAACTAGATTTTGCTATGGTAGGGGGTAATATCCCTAAAGACCTACGAACAACATTAGAAGTTATCCCATACGCCGAAGATGAACTTGCATTAATTTTACCTACTTATCACCCATTATCTGGACACAAAGAGATAAAAAAAGAAGAGCTTTATCGATTAAATTTTATAACACTTAATACAAATTCAACCATTCAAAACGCTATAAATAAAACATTAAACTCAAGTGGTATTGATACCAAAAGACTTATTATCACTATGGAGCTAAATACCATTGAAGGTATAAAAAATGCTGTTGAATCAGGATTAGGTACTGCTTTTATATCTGTATCGGCTATAAAACGGGAACTAAAATTAAAAACTTTACATGGAACTCGTGTAGAAGGTATTATGATTAAGCGTCAATTATCCATTATTGTTCACCCTAATCGCTACAAAAGAAAAATCAACAAAACCTTTGAGATGGAACTTCCACATTTGTTTGGAGCATTGCCTTTAGAAAAAAATTATTTAATAAATAATTACACAGATATTAAATAAAAAATAACTTGACACTTTATACGGACTTTGGTACACTGGTAATAGACAAAACATAAAGCCTTCACCTCAACGAAAACATAGCAGATATGGCGAAATTGGTAGACGCGCTAGACTTAGAATCTAGTAGATTTTTCTGTGAGAGTTCAAGTCTCTCTATCTGCATAATTATGTCTTTCTCTCTACAATTTTTATGTCTAAAAAAGGAAACTTGATACAAACTAACTAGTTTGTATCAAGTTTCCTTTTTTAGACATAAAAACTGAACCATCAAATCGATGTAAATCAAAAATTCCTCTTCCAACAAATTTAAAACGTGTCTTATAAAAATAAGACAATAATAAATTTGCTTTTCCTGCAAGAATCAAACCTAAGTATGATGAGATCGGACTATTAAAACGATCTAATTGACTAGAAGGCAATGCACGCGTTACATGTGAAATATCCGTCATAATCCAAAAATGATTCATACTACCAAGAGGTAATTGAAATTGAGCTTCTCGCTCATTAAAAAACTGACGTCTCTCACGAATCATTTCTTCAGTTGGCTCTAAAATAAGAGCATAAGCCTGTCTTAAAGCTAAAAAAATAAACATTCCTTTATGTTGATTCAAAATATTCAAATAACAATTAACATATTTCTACAAGCCTATCGTTTCAAAATTTTTGTTAAAGTTAAAAAATTAATTTGAAACTCAGACTTGGCTCGATTCGTTTGAGCCCCACAATAAAATTTATTATCACCTAAATAAAACCAAATTTCACTATAAGTTAAATAACTTAATAATGTGCTTATCATCAAAAGACCAAAACCAAAAAAAGTCAAAGGAATACTTGGATCATACTTAATTTGTAATCCCGTTTCCGGAATTATATCAATTAAGGTATACAAGTTCGTACCTAATGAAAATTGAGTATTTAAACCTATATCACGTACAAATAAGCCTTGATCATTGTATAACTTTAAATTTTGTCGCAAATCTTCAATAATAAGAATTTGTTTTGCAGATAAAACAGGGTCTAAAAGAATAGAAGCCCAAACTTTAGGATTTTTGTTTATTAAAACTACTGGATATTGAAAAATTTGATCCCCATTTTGCTGAATTCGTAACCCTAATAAATCCCAATCTGTTTGATAAAAAAAAACTTGATCAAAAAACAAGGGATGGTTAACTGATAAAACCTGATTAATCATCTCTTTACCTGACGAATCCAATAAAGAGACATTTGAATAAAATTGATTAATTTTTTGACTATTATATTCCACCCAAAAATCATTCAATCGAATATTTAATAAGGGAATTTTCGCAAACCACCCTGCTCCAAGCAAATTTTGGATATGAATAATCTCACCTTTTGGAATAAATTCCTGAGCAAAATATCGTCCACAAGCTCCACTCAAAGCCCCAAAAAGAATTGAAACTAAACTAATATGAACTAAAACGGGCCCAATTTTACCAAATAAACCCTTTAAAGCATATAAATAAGTTTTTTGTTGATAAATGTAAAAATTAGACAAACGTAACGATCTAAGAGCTTGTGATACAAATGAGTTTATTGAATATGAAGGAAACGATGAAACAAGCGATAATTTAGAAAATTGACTTACATTTTTTAAAAAATTGACTTCTCGTGAAATTTGAATATTTGGTAATTGTTGATAAAATGTACACAAAGTTAAACTAACACCTAAACAAATAACTAACAATAAAAAAAGCCAACTACGATAAATGTGATCTAAACCCAATCCTAAAATCAAGGAATAGGAAATAAAACCCTGACCTGTAGGATAAAATTCCATATAATAATCAAAAGATTGGTCTTGCTCAATAATGGTTCCTAATGCCGTAACTCCAGCTATACTTATTAAGATTAAAAGTGCAAACCGCAAATCAATGAATAACCGAAGAAAAACTGTATTTATTTTCATAAAAGATTCAAAATTCTACAGCCGAAACTAGAACTCTACTTTACTCGACTTATTGTTAATTTTTTTCGTCCAACACGACGACGCCCATTTAAAATTTTTCGCCCAGAGCTTGTTTGCGAACGACTTCGAAACCCTGAAGTACGAACCGCTTTTCGTCTAGTTCCTGATAAAGTTCTTTTTTTTGTCATAATGGTAAGATTAATAACTAATGTCTATAAAATAAGTATAACAGATTTTTTTTTCTTGATCCTAATAGAAAACTGCTTGCGTATCAATTTATTAAACAATATAAGGATAAAATAACATCTTCGAAATAAGTTGATATTCTAGCTCTTGTAACATTTTTTGGTAAAAAAAATACGAATCATCCTTATATCGTAATAAAGGATTTCGTTGTTCATAGCCTTTCCATCCAACTGAATCTTTCAAAACTTCAATTTTTTCTAAATGAGACATCCAAACTTGATCATAAATAAGAAGTAAACTCTCACGAAGATATTGCTTTTGCATATCCTTTGAATCATACGTATTTATCAATAATAAATTTAATTCAGAAGTAATCCAAGTTTGCTCTAAAAACCAATCAATAATTCTATCATTACCATCCCAAAAAGATTTTAAGAACGAACAATCAATTCCCAATACAAGTTGAATTAAATTCTGTTTTTCTAAACAATCTAAATTAGGAGAAAAAATAGATTGGGCACTTACTATCTTATTTTCAAGAAAAAGCGATAAAACACTTTTTTCTAAATACTGCAAAGACAAATTCCACATAAAACAAGAAAGAACTCGCTGTCTCTCAATAATAAATGAATCACGTTGTAAATTTAAAACCTCGTCATACTCAAATAATTTTTTTCGAGCTTCAAAATAAAACGATTCTACTTTTGCCTGTGCGCGATTTACACTCTGAGTTAAAAAAGAAGACTCTAAAGGCTCATCATCAGTAATGTTTAAACGTTCCAATAAGTTTTTAATTTGATCTCCACCAAAATTTTTCAATAAATCATCCCCCAAACTAAGGAAAAAACAAGAAGTTCCTGGATCGCCTTGACGTCCTGCACGACCCCTCAATTGATTATCAATACGAGCCGATTCATGCCGTTCAGTACCAATAACATATAAACCACCTAACTCTTTTACCATTGAGTTCTCTAACTCCCATTTAGATTTAACCTGAGGATAAACACTATGATAAATTGGTAAAAGAATATTTGATAAAATTGGATGATTTGTATCTGGTAACAATGATATTTCTTTATATAACTCTTCTACCGCAAAATAATTTTGTGTAAATAACTCATAACAACATTGCAATTTGTCCTGAATTAGTGGATTTGCATTTAAACCCAAATCATAAGATTCAAATAATTGTAAAATTTCATTCATCACTAAAAATTTCAAATTACCACCTAAAATAATATCAGTCCCCCGTCCTGCCATATTCGTAGCAATAGTGATTGAATATAAACGACCTGCCTGCGCAACAATTTCAGCTTCGCGTTTAATATTCTCTGGACGAGCATTTAAAACTTTATGAGGTATTTGGAATTTCATTAAAATTTCTGACAAAATTTCAGAATTTTTTACTGATGTTGTCCCAACTAAAACAGGACGACCTTTTTGATAATTTAAAACACATTCTGCCGCAACTGATTTCCATTTGGAAAATTCGTTATTGTAAACACGATCTGGTAAATCTTGGCGTTGCAAAGATTTAGCTGTTGGAAGAACAATCGTTTCTAGACCATAAATACTTTTAAACTCCTTTTGAGAACTTTCTGCAGTTCCTGTCATACCCGAAATTTTTGAGTATCTAGTAAAAAAGTTTTGATAGGTAATTGAGGCAATAGTTTGTGTTTCAGGTTGAACTGTAACATTCTCCTTAACTTCTATTGCTTGATGAAGTCCACCATTCCAACGACGATCTTCCATAATTCGTCCTGTAAATTCATCAACAATACATACTTTATTTCCTAAAACCACATAATCTTTATTTTTTTGAAAAATATAATTTGCTTTTAATGCATTAATAATATATGGAATCCACGGATCCTTCTTATCAAACAAATTTTTTACTCCTAAAATGCTTTGAAGCTTAAATACCCCAGAATCTGTTAAAGTAATTTGACTTAGTTTAGAATCGACCATAAAATCTTCTAAAACCACTAAACAAGATGCAAGAATATCAGCTTCCTGATATTTAGAAATTTGCAAAGATTCACTTTGACCTAATACTAATGGAGTTCGCGCCTCATCAATTAAAACAGAATCTACCTCATCAATAATACAATAATTAAATGGACGCAAAACAGTTTGGTTCAAATTTGAAACACAATTATCCCGTAAAAAATCAAACCCAACATCCGTATTTGTAACATATGTAATATCAGCCAAATAATTTGTTCGTCGAAAACTTGAAGATAAGGATTCTTCTATTAAGCCAGTCGTCAAACCTAAAGACTTATACAGTTTTCCCATCCAAAGAGAATCCCGACGTGCTAAATATTCATTTACCGTTACAATATGAACACCGCATCCAGATAAAGAGTTTAATGAAGCAGGTAAAGTTCCAACTAAGGTTTTTCCTTCACCAGTTTTCATTTCTACAATTTTACCTTTATGCAAAAATAACCCACCCAAAATTTGAGTTGGAAAATGTTTTAAACCTAATGTACGAAATGACATCTCACGTGTAATAGCAAAAGCATTTTGAATAACTTGAAAGTCATCTATATTTGCACCCCGCAAATCTTGAAATTTACTTTTTAACTCTTCTGATGACAAAAGTTGAAACTGCTTTTCTAATGCTAAAACATTATTAACGAAATTTTGATTTTTTTTTAATATATCCATAAAAACCTCAAATGTTTACTAAACTATGCTAGATAAATTCAATTTTCTATTTTTTCACTACTTTTAATGTATCATAACAAATTCAAAAATTTTACTATACTAATCTCTGAACGCACTATATAATTTGTACAACAGTAATAACCCTAGTCTACACAAAAATAACAAGTAATCATCAAAATAAATAATTCAATTTTTGTGTATTTTGTTACCTGTAAAAAAACTTAAAATTAACAACATGAAAGAAAATATTCGTCCAAAACAAAATCGCCAGCCACTACTTAGAAGACTCTACTGTATGCCATTTTATATGTTTTCCATGTTAGATGGATTAAATATGTACTCAGCAATTCTTATAAGAAAATTTGTAGTACTAAGAAAAATAGCTAATGATAACCCATTTTTAAGATTTTATATTACAAATGTCGTATATCGATCAGGATCTAGTTTCTTTATTTTTTACATTTATTATCACTTATTTGTTCGAAAAAACGGAGCGGTATTTAAAGTACATTTTTTTGTAAAACACCACATTATTCATTCAATTATGATCCCCATAACATGGTATGGGTTTGAACAACTAATATGGTTATTAGTAGGGGGAAGAAGAGGAAGTAAAAACCGAGGAAGCTTAGCATTAATATTGCTTATAATTTATACACTTATTGTAGTTTCATTTGCCCAATACGCTTTACAAGGAAAATATTTTACATTACCAATTATCAGTGAATCTGCAGAATATCATACAGGACCATTTCCAAAAAGTGAACTCGAAGAAATAGATAAAAATGGAAATGTCATTGATGAGTCTCCAGAAGCACCATTAGGTATGTATCCACCAAGAAATGACCACAAAACATATATAGAAGAAATGTATCAAGAAATTCACGAACAAGATATACAAAACAAAGAGGCCGAAGACGATGAAAATGTACAATACATAGAGGAAGAAAATAAACAAATTCAACGTGAAATTGAACAAGAAATAAAACAAGGGATAGAAGAAGGAAAAATAAGAAAGAAAAAAAAATAAAAACTAAAAAAAAAAAATGCATGTAATACCTAATGGTATTACATGCATTTATCTTGTAATTGAAAATCCAAGCATTGAGCTATCTTCCCAAGGGACCCCTCCCTAAGTATTTTCGCCGCTATTTCGTTTCACCATAGAGTTCGGAATGGATCTATGTGGTTCCAAAATGCTAAAAACACTTGGACATAATTAAAAAATTTAAGAATACGGTTGGTTAGTACATCTCGGCTAATATATTACTACACTTACACCTGATGCCTATCAAACAGCTAGTCTTGCTGTAACCTTAATGAGCACTCATCTTAAGGTAGGCTTCCCACTTAGATGCTTTCAGCGGTTATCCTTTCCATACATAGCTACCCAGCGTCTACCGTTGGCACGATAACTGGTACACTAGCGGTATGTTCTTCTCGGTCCTCTCGTACTAAAGAAGAATCCTTTCAATACTCTACGCCTACACCGGATATGGACCGAACTGTCTCACGACGTTCTGAACCCAGCTCACGTACCGCTTTCATGGGCGAACAGCCCAACCCTTGGGACGTACTACCGCCCCAGGATGCGACGAGCCGACATCGAGGTGCCAAACCTCCCCGTCGATGTGAACTCTTGGGGGAGATCAGCCTGTTATCCCTAGAGTAACTTTTATCCGTTGAGTGACGGCCTTTCCACTCAGTACCGTCAGATCACTAAGACCGACTTTCGTCTCTGTTCGACTTGTAGGTCTCACAGTCAAGCTTCCTTATGCCTTTACACTCTTTGATCGATTTCTAACCGATCTGAGGAAACCTTTGTACGCCTCCGTTACCTTTTAGGAGGCGACCGCCCCAGTCAAACTGCCCACCTGAAACTGTCCCCTAGCCGGATAACGACATAAGGTAAAGAATTCTGGCATTAAAAGAGTGGTATCTCACTGATGACTCCTTAATTCCCGCAAGAATTAAATCAACGTCTCCCACCTATACTGCGCAAGTAATACCCGAATTCAATCTCAGGATACAGTAAAGCTTCATAGGGTCTTTCTGTCCAGGTGCAGGTAGTCCGCATCTTCACAGACAATTCTATTTCGCCGAGCCTCTCTCCGAGACAGTGTCCAAATCGTTACGCCATTCGTGCGGGTCGGAACTTACCCGACAAGGAATTTCGCTACCTTAGGACCGTTATAGTTACGGCCGCCGTTCACCAGGGCTTCAGTCGCCAGCTTCGCAAACGCTAACCGACTTCTTTAACCTTCCGGCACTGGGCAGGCGTCAGCCCCCATACATCGTCTTTCAACTTAGCGGAGACCTGTGTTTTTGGTAAACAGTCGCTTGGACCTTGATATTGCAGCCTTTACAGGCACCCTTTCTCCCGAAGTTACAGGGTTATTTTGCCGAGTTCCTTAGAGAGGGTTCTCTCGCGCCCCTTGGTATTCTCTACCTACCTACCTGTGTCGGTTTCGGGTACAGGTATCTTTTATTTATGGCATTGCGAGCTTTTCTTGGAAGTGTGACATTTGTTACTTCAATACCGTAGTATTCCGTATTCGTAACTCAGCTCAGAATGTTTTCGCCACTCCTCAACACCTCGTATACTTAAACTGAAAAAATCCAATTATCAGCTAACATAGCCTCCTTCGTCCCTCGTTACCAATAAAAGATAGTGCAGGAATATTAACCTGCCATCCATCGATTACGCTTTTCAGCCTCACCTTAGGCCCTGACTAACCCTTCGCGGACGAGCCTTCCGAAGGAAACCTTAGGTTTTCGGGGTACTGGATTCTCACCAGTATTTTCGCTACTCAAGCCGACATTCTCACTTCCGTTTCGTCCACACCCGCTTTCGCTAATGCTTCAGCCTACAACGGAACGCTCCCCTACCGATATACTTTTTATTACGTATATCTCACAGCTTCGGCAAATTACTTAGTCCCGTACATTTTCGGCGCAGGATTACTCGACCAGTGAGCTATTACGC
>ERZ1740068.712-NODE-712-length-13785-cov-11.040641_pt1 | contig 13785 bp, 7 predicted proteins | sample MGYA00581735_ERZ1740068 | MGnify/ENA primary metagenome ERZ1740068 (study PRJEB43018, sample SAMN04849740) | marine metagenome | isolation source: floating plastic debris | place: Pacific Ocean | collected 2008-08-30 | study: EMG produced TPA metagenomics assembly... | reverse complement strand
TTCTTGCAAATCTTGCATATTGGGTGAGTTCAGGACCATTGGTTTGATAGCTATATAATTCTCATCATCATTGGTCCTAGTTCAGTGGACCGTTAAACGCAGTTGCTTCTCCCTGTAAACTCCCTGGTGTAGGTCACAATATGTTTTGGAGTTGTGCCCCTTTTGAGTAGGGGAAAACAATTATACCAAGATATTTCATTTTCATATTAATGTCCTTGGTGCTTGGGAAGAAACTCAGAGAAAGCTCATTTGTTGGTGAATAGGGTTCTGGGAGTTGATTTTTATTGATTTGTTATAATTTTTCTTAACTACAAATTTTATTGTGTAGCCTTACGGTGATATGTGTTTCTTTTGTATAGGATTTTATGGCAACTCGAGAAGATGTAAATGTACCATTGAATGCTGCACATAATGAAACTACTGAATTATAAACAGGGTGCTGACTGTGTGAAAAGTGGTGCTGCTGTCCAAAAGTGTTCAGTTCATCCTACAAAATTCTCAACACAATTACATTTGAGCCACTAATTGTCCATGACCAGACATATATTACAAGATATGATTTATGCTATACAGTCGGTGTATAGATACGCCAAAGATGTTTACAATGAGATGAGATGACTGCCTTGTCCTTTACTTGCAGTCATTACACTTGCCAAGGAAAATCTGATCTGATTTTTTTGTAAATACTATTGTGGTAACTCCTTTCATGACAATAGGTCCGTAGACTTATGATAAAATGAGGAAATTAGCAATTATAGACTATGATAAAAATAGTCATCTCAAGATTGATGTGCCATTTCCAGTTTCAGATGATGAGGACTGCAGTCCCATTGGTTGTGCCTAATGCATACCCTTGATGAGGTCTTCCTTTATTTGGAAAACATCGATATGTTTTATGTTCTATCTATATCACTTTCATAGTGACAAGCATTGTGTTCTATTGCTCAAACTAAAATAAAATAATATTATTATTGAATCTAATCTCATCCATGTGTTCCATGTGTATATTGCTATGTATGTATTTTATCTTCAATGAATGAAACTCAACTGTGAATTAAATGAAACTGTATTTTGTTTACTACAACATTCATCTTCACAAAATTCAGTATGTGTGCTGTACACAACATTGTCATTACACTGTCTGCTAATTACATATACAACAGCTGTCTTTGCAGGATCATTGCTTAGCCTTAGACGCTTTCTCTTGTCTTTTGGGTATTTGGTTAGACATCACACTGGTGTCGTCCATCAGATCTGGTTTCTGGTGCGACTGTATGGCTCTCACACCCATCAGAGCACTATCTCCCATGTTATTACGTGTGGTAGAGCCAACCGCTGTACGCGGTGGAGACTTGATTTGTGGAGCCTCTGATACATCAGCTGACACAGCAGGCTTATTACCGGACATTACAGAATCTCCAGCTTGAGGATGCTTCATCGCTGGCACATGTTCTGCCTCAGTAGTGGTCTTCTTTGGTGGTGCTGGTGCTTCTTTAGGAGCTGTCTGTTTCTCTGGAATGACTTGTCCAGGTTTTTGTTCAGGTTTTGGCAAAACAACTTCGTTCGTTTCATTCATTGGAAGTTTGGCTGGGAGAACATCATCTTGTACAGGTACCGATGGGGTCGGTTCTTTATGTTGAGCTTCAGTTATAGTCTGTGATTTGGCTGCTTCCTTGTTGACTTCTTTGGTAGGCTGGTGACCAGTGTTGGTAGCAGCATTGATAGTAGCCGGTGTGACAGTTGTTGTTGGAGGTGGACCTGTGATGATTGTCGTGGGAGGAGGTAGTGCAGTATTGACTGCGGTATTCGTTGCAGGCGGTGCAGTATTGATGAGGGTGTTTGTAAGTGGTGGAGCAGTAACAGTGTCAGCAGCAGTGGTTGGTTCAGGAACCACTGCTGGAGTATCTGGTCTTCCACTGACTGGTGCCATCAACCGCTCTTGTTTTGGGCGCACGCTGCCACCAGCAGTTGCTGCATTGGTGATCATTCTGTCGTGCTTCTTCTTTCTGTTCTTTGAGACATATTCGTATCTAACTCTGGGTAACTTCACTTTCCCTATTCCGTAACTTGTGAATGCCAGCCTCAAGCCATACGCCAGAACTAAGGCCTTTGCTTGCACTGATAAAGCGAGATCCAGAGTTGTCACCACCTGGTTATCCACCATCGATACTGTGGCCATCACTTTCTTAGGCGCTGAAGGTTTGACGATCTTAATCACAGTATTACGAAACATCGATGTTGTTTGGTTGATGTAGAACAGTGGATTAGCATTTTGATCGAATATGGCATCATTTACTACCGTTCCCAGCTTGCTATCATAGGTGATGTAAACCGTCAGTGGTTCACTCTCATCCCAGGCCCCTCTCACAAAAAATCTCGGGTCGCCATATTTGTCATTCAGCATCATGTCATCAGCTGGGGAAGCACACTCACAAGTAAGGAATGATCGATCCTTCTCTCCATCAATCAACTTGTAGTATCTCACATTGTTTCGGCTGAACCCGATTGGCAACAGCTTGATTGTTGAGACATGCTTCAGTATTGTGAGCCCTGTCATACCTGGCCATGGCATTCTCGATAGTCTGCTTGGTGTGGTTGTGGTTGGTGCTGGCATTGTAGAGAACTGTGAAGTTGGCGCTGGGACAGTCGGAGGTTGCGTGACTGCTGTTTTCTCCTTACCAGTGGCCAATGGTGGTAGGATTGCTGGCACAGGTTTCACAGGAGCCGGTACCGGTAAATATCCATACTCAACCAATGGTATGGGAAGCTTATTCAGTTGGTACACATTGTAGGCAAGCTTGAGTGCAAACACAAATATGAGGGCTTTCTTAGCGACATCCAGGTCCTGTCTTACCTGGATAAGGACAGTGGAGATCTCTGGGTAGATACTGCCAATTGCCTCATTGCCCATTGAGTAGATTTTGAATGCAAACAGCTTACCGTTGATCTTGATTTGAGGAGTAGACCTTTGCTGGGCATACATGATCTTATTACCATCTAAGTCGAGGAATATACCATTTTTGACTATTCCGAGTAGTTTGGTTTTGGAGAGGTTAATGACAAGGTCGCTCTGCATTCCCCACAATCCTGAAGCTGCATATTGCGAGATACCATGTTTCTCTTTAGCCTCTACCAGTCCTTCCTTCTCCCGGCATTCGAAGGTTAGCTTTATCTTATCATCAGCAGAGTTGATAAGCTCATAGTAGTGAACTGCTTTGGTGCTGTAGCCAGCAGCTCTTAATCTCACTTCAGTCAGAGGCTTCAACACTGCCAGCTGTGAACGGCTGGTGCCATGTCTCTCAGGGCTCTCAGTTGTTCCACTTCGTAGTTTCCTGTAGTAAAGGCTCTCTGACCCATCCTCATAGATGTATTTGACAAGAGGAAGTGGTTCTTTATTCAGGTTGTAAGTGGTGACTGCTAAGTTGAATGCTCTAGCAATGATCAAGCCTTTGGATATAGAGTCGAGAGTCGTGTCTACCCCAATGCGGACCTTTTTTCCCTCTGGGCTGATGTATCCCACGTTGTTGTGAACATTTTGGTATATTACATATGATAGTGGGCCACAGCATTGATTTGTGTATGGGCGTCCTTCCAGCATAAGACGATTGGTTTGGTCATACATTTTATTGCCATCAACCCTACCTGCTGGTGTACCATTGACCAGAGTGAGCTCTAGAGGTTCCCATGCATTTGTACTTCCGTGCAATCTGAACACTTTCTCCCCATATCTATTCTTGATCACTATCTCCTGCAGTATTCTATTGAGTTCAAATGTCAGAAATATTCTCTCTGTTGGATCAAGTAGCTCATAGTACTCAATCTCATTATCTCTTCCCACCATCCTCATTGTAATCTCGGTAATTGTATCCAAGATACTCAACTTACGGTAGGTGACTGGTATCTTCATGTCGTGTTCGGCTCGTACAGCTTTCTTCACACTCGATGGTCGATTGTCTGGTTCCCCTGGTGGTGGAGTGAGCCCTGGTTGCTGGGTGGTAGCTTTCCCTTGTGATTTGGTTTTGTATGGTACAGCAGCTAGTGGCAGACTGATGTAGTCACTGGCCATTGCATATTGTGAGAATGCCAACTGAACGCATTTGGAAACAATCAAGGCTTTGATTGTTGACTGGAGGTCGTAATCATACTGGAAAAATATTTCACCATGCTCTGGGTTGATCCGTCCTACAAGCTGCTTGTCATAACTCATGATATTGAAACTCGGTGGACCACAACATTGGTTGACATCACGAGGCTCCACTATGCACACTGGTTCTCTATGTTGGTCATAGATGACGTTGTCTTTCACTATACCGATAGGAAACTCAGATGTGACATAGACATCTATCTGAGCTCGTTTGGTTTGTGACCCATATATGCAGAACCTGATTGTGCCATATTTATCATGAACAAGCACATCATCGACCGCATTCACTCTCTCCACAACCATGGCCATTTTATTTCTGTCATTGTCTTTAATTTCAAAAAACTTCGTCCCATCAGCGTTCTGGCATAGAGGCCGTAATACCAGGTTCTTGGTTTTGTTTAAGAACTTGAGTCCACGGAACTGGGTTGATGCTTGTGATTCTTCGCCACTGCAAAAGAAAAAAGAACTTGCGGATTTAGTATTAGCGTTAACACAATATTGTAACACGTCCCATAAGTATTGCCAGTACCATATTTGAACACACGACTCATTGTCTATGAGCCGCAAGCGCTATGAACTGAGCCACGGGTCGCTTCTTCAATATCAGACATTTCATCTTGTTTTCAAAGGAAGGAGCTTAGTAGAGCTATATAGCCATTGAACCACTATGAATAATCATGATGAAATTGTAGGGTGTACATAAAACCTTTCCGCTGTTATTCAAGTAGTTGCGCTCTCCTAAAAAATGATTTGACAACTCTTAAAGCTAGCCTATGAGATGCAATGCCTATAAGATGCTTATTGTTGAAGGGGAACCCATTTCGATTATTTCATTACATCAAAATACAATTCAGCCCATGATCCAACATTGTGATAAGTTGGTTTACTTATCACAGAGAAAAAATTATGTTGCGTAATTCAGGGAGTATAAAGTCTCATACAGGAAAGGTTTACACTGGCTCAGAATGTTGTAATCCGCGAAATTGAATGTTATTAGCAACTTCTGATTTTGAAATTCCTCAATGTGTAGGCTATCATTGAAATGTTTACAAAATGATAGGTGCAATTTAAATTTAGCACCCACCAACCCAGAAAGCCACCTAGGCATTTTGCTTGCAGTTCGCAAACTCAAACATGATTAAGACCAGAAGTGATCACTTTGATTGGCCCGCCGGATTATGCAGGCTGACAGGCCGGTCTAAGGACACTGTGTTTAGAGCCAGATAAACACTTAGTATGAAATTACATGTGACAGTATTACAATGGAATTATTTTTTTGAATATACTTCGGCTCATTTTTAGAACACCAATCATATCCATCAACATAGTTCTACTCAAAAATCTCAGTTCAGTTACGGCCATTCACAGCGCTAAATTTCAAACCAGGTCTGAGCATCTATGATGAGGTATTAGAGGTTGGCAAATCAGACCAGTAAGTGTAGCCAGAAGTGAATAATTACAGTAAATGCAAGATGACCAACATAAAGAAACAATGAGAGAATGCTTGGAGAATCTTCAAAAAACCGCTATGTTATTATTTTTTGTATAGTCAAGCGAGACATATTGCTCATGCACGCACCTATGGTCTCAGTATTATATCAGCACATACATACACAGGCTGATTGGCGGATAGGGCTTAATAATGGATAGTGTACGGTGGTTGCTGACAGTGAGTGGAGTGATACAACTGTGATCTACAAACAGCAGCCGAGATTGGTGTGCGCACACCTGAATAATGGATAATTAAGCCACCTACCTAGTGGCCATCATGAGATCAGGATAGATCCCAAGTCAGGTTAGGTACAGTAAAGAAGAGAGAAGGTTGTAAAGATCACAGGATAGTTGTTACAGTTGGAAATTTCAGTTCAATCATCACCCATCAGGTAAGGGCTATCACAACGGACAATGCATTATTGTGCTCTCTGTATCACATTATGTACACCACAAAGTCATAGCTGAATAAAATGTCAAACGGCAGCAATTGGCAATACACGTAATCCACAAGTAAATAAGATCGTCTGGCCAGATGGAATTCTTTCCTTGGAGACAAACTGTTGGGTGTCAAATAGTAGAAATGAGTGTCATAATGAAATATGTACAAAATTGAGTTAAGGTGATATTCAACAAAATTTACACAATTAATTATGCAACCAAAATTAATTCTCAGCAGTGGCGAGAATGGTATGGACTGTCCATAAATGTCAAAGTTAAATTTAAGTGTCTTCTGACGTCATTAGTCATTTCCCTACTCATCTGTGGAGTAAGCAACTAGATATAATACTTCAATTGTGGATATGTACAATTTGCGTATTTTTGGCTACCTACATTGTATATACATGTATGGTAATAAGAACTGAGGTGGAGGTTTGAGTTGAGATCCGTTGTGCTTTGGTCATGCATAGAGATTCCCATGGCAAGGCATTCTAAAGAGAGATAGATCTGACATCTGATATGGTGCAGTTAGATGGAGACATCACTGATATCATCATCAGTCACTGCACCATTCACATAGCCAATGTTAGGAGTCTGTAGCTTTCCACTTGTTTGTCTACTGCTGTTACGGCTTGATCTATTGGCACTTGATATGCGCTGAGATTGCTGTGAGCTGGACTGCCTACTAGAAGGCTTGTTATGAGAGTGTCTGGAGGATCGAGGATTGTCTTCATTTCGGCTATGTTGATCACTGATCGTTTCAGACTCTGTAGGAGGTAGCAGAGCTCCAGCTGCTACCACAGAGAAGGTAGCAAGTGTAAGCTGCTCGAGCTGTGCGGTGGTGATCACCCCGCAAGCAGCACCGTTATCCATACTACTTCTCTTACTGCTGATATAGTGATCCTGTCTGTGTACGCTGAGCTCCTCACAGTCCAAACTTATATTCTGTGCTGATGCATCACTTATCTCTGAAGCTTTACTCATCTTACGATTCAGTCTAGCTTTCAAATCATCTATACTCCTCTGACTCAAATTACTGCCTCGCCTGAGAATACAATGATTGACACAATGACATTACGGCAGATTTTGAAACAATCAGATACATTTATTATTATTTAAGTTTATGTCATTATAGGTGAGAAAAGGCATATTGGGAATTATCGTACCACGCAAGATGAGCGGATAACTCATAAAGAAACACAATCACGGCATTGATTTTCTGCAACTTCAGTGTGGTGAATGTTAACAATGAGTCAACTCCCTAGTGACATGATATATCTTTGCATTGATTGACATTTAAAGTGCCATGAATAGCACTACCATGTCTCATATATCCTGGTACACCTGTAACTAAAAAACTTTTTTGACAAACAAGACCTGCTTACCACTCCAAAACAATAATGATGTGTTCGTGTAGAATCATGACATAACACATGTATTCTAAACACAAGAAGTATTCATCAGCGCTTATTTTCGCCGTCTTTGCCACATGAGGACACTAATTTAACATGCAGCTAATTTCATTTCGCTTTTCTATATGGTACAATGGAAGGAAACCCAAGTAGCTAAAATAAAAATAGCTAATACGCTTGAAAATCTAAACATTGTGAAACTTTTTACCAGCTAAAATTTCTGCTGAGAAGGTTATCAGGGGAAGATAATTTTTGCATGAGATGCATTTACCTCTTAGCGTTGAAAGCAGCAATGTCTGCTGGGTTGATCCTACTGAGTCCTCTATGACTTCTGCGTTCATCACGACTCATTCTGGACCTGATAGCCTTCTCCGCTTCACTCAACTGTGAATCTATTGAGGCTCTTCTTGAGGTCACCATCGAGACAATGTCTATAACAATATATCACATATTTAACACGCAAGCCGTGTGTGAATTGTTTGGATGTTGGACTCACTATCAAACAATTACCATCAACCATGGTGTGCTTGAATGCTAGCGCCGCTAACACTCTAAACACGAACAGTTGAACACTAAAACTAGGAAAATTTGAATGTGAGGATTATCCTAATACCCAATATAATCTTACAGTAGGCATGTGTGTGTACAAGAGGCCATGAACATAGATAATACCTGAATCAGAGTATCGTCTCAGAGTGCCAGCCTCTTGTTGTGCTACACCACCTCGACGCTTTATCAACTTTGGCATCGCAGCTAACCATGCTGATGACATCTCAGCTGATGTAACGCTGTCCACGTCAAACTTCATACCTGAACAAAATATGTAAGCCTGAGTTTATTAACAACACAACTTCAATATCTAGCATACTATTCAAACAAAACTTGCAAGAGAATATTAGACTTCCCCTTTGATGACAAGCATTTTGCATAAAATGCGGAGTTATCGTAGAAATTTGTTGTCAGACAACACAGAACCACGGAAATGATTTCTATGCTTATTTTGATTGCTTAAGAATCGCACAGATTGGCATAAAACACATTACCTAGTGGATCATCATGTGAAGTGTGGAAATCTAGTGATGCCTTCCTGCCTCCTTTTCTCTCTTGTTTCTGTTGGAAAGCCTGAGCAATGAGCTTATGCTTACTCTTCAACTTGACAGGTTTATTTGTAGGTAGTCTGAACAATCTAGAAAATGAGTGATCATGTCATGCTATGGGAGTCGCTCCGCATTATACTCAAGGTTACTCCACATTATACCAAAGGTTACATTTATTAACCTTGAAAACACTTTCCCAAGGTTTCCCTGCACCAGCTCTGAATAATTCAACCCGAATTTCCTATTTACTACTAACAATTGATCAGGTTTTTACACCTAGAAGTGGTTTTATAGATGGAAAACGGAATGTAATAATTTATCAGTGAGAATGCAGGGGAAACTGGTAGCTAAGAGACTAAGACCATTTATTAAGTTGTTACCGGTAGCAGCGTGTGTGTCAGAAATAAAGATAAATAATAACATTTTGCGCTTACTTTCGAAAGAATCTCTTCCATGTTTCTTTGCTAGCCTTAGTCCAAGTCCAGGAACTCATCATTGCACCCGCCCCGAAATAAGAAAATATGTTGAGATAGAGAGATACTAGGCTAGGTCTGTTTGAGATTTCACACTCACTTTTGGAAGGGCCGCCTTCAAATCGGAGGGTGGCCCTACATCTACAATGTAAGGAAAATTTGTGATTGAAGCTGATGCATCAATTGTAGCTGCCATAGTCATAGAAAGCAGATAAGATAAATAGGTCATCCCACCAATTACAGAGTGGATGGGGGATAAAGATTCACACATTTATTTATACATTTCATTTGAATCTGTGCTGGAAGGAAAATAAAATTAGACAACAAAGGAAATCAACATCTTCCTGGGTATTTCAGAGATCAGTTTGAGCTTTTGATAAAGTATATAAGAGTACAAATGCAGTTGAGACTTAGAATTACAGAGTGTGAATTAGCGTACATGGTGTAATTCTTGAAGCTTTCTTCCCATAGCTCTTTATGTCCAAAATCATATATGTGAAGGATGAGAGTCAACAGAACAAAAATGAAGGACAGCACAGAGAAAATACCTGAAATGAGAAAACAGGCACAGATATGGTCACACAAAATCAAAGCAGCAGTCAAGGGGAATTTGATAAAGTTTACACTTTTGAAAGGAAAACACAACATGAATATAAACACAGACTTTTTCATGAACCCACACACAAATACATAATCAAGTAACCTGAGGTAAGGAAAGCTTCAAAGTTCAAACTGAAGGTTTCAATCAGCAAAAGGGTACACAATAATAAAACCTTACTCACCAAGACGGAACATAGTAGCAGTGATTTTAGATGTAGCTTTGACATTGTTCTGTATCGTGTTACTTCCTTCCCTCAGCCGATACAACCTTACAACGCCTAAAAATAATTGTTAGACGATGTGGTTTGATATGGAAAAAATCAAACAGGCATGTATTACTAAAGGCAAAAAATAAGAACAATTTTTTGTTAATATTTTCTGTTCTACGGTAAATGACAAGGTACATGTATGAAGAGCCTTCTTGTAACTTCTACAATTACTGAGACATAAATTAGCATGAGATGATTTGTAGGTACAATGTTTTGACTTGATAACAGGTTGATCAATGACAAGGCTGTATATCTCAACTGGATAGTAATGTTGGAGGTAGTTGTGTTCTTTTATGCCATGTGTTGACAACTCACATTCATTCCGCAGGGCTTCGGCTAGGAAAAATCTTTAATCTTATAATATTTCTCTTTACCTTGAAGTAGGAAGAAAAGACCAGCACAGAGGGCTAGGATTATTGGGAATAGCACCAGGAAGCCTCTAGCATACTTATCCACATATCCAACAAAGCATATACCACTTAATGAGTCTCCATCAACCTAGTGAGAGTACAAATCGCAAATTTTATTGTTACCACAACCTGGTTTAGTACACACTTCAGACTATTACGATGCCAGCATAAGTGTATTTTGAAGGACATAGTTTAATCATGGGTTTTTGCAAGATAGCAATGCCAAATGAAATATACTTGTATGTTGTTGGAAACATTTAGATATGATGAATCACTAAGATCAATCAAGGAGTTTGAGATCCTTGGATCAATATGACCCATAACGCATAGTTGTCTTTTTGGACAAATGGCTCTGTGAGGCAGTAGTTGGGCTCTTCGCTGCAATTAGGGGGCAACTAACATCAATTTTCAATTTTTCTGCTTGAGTGTATTTACTCTACACGTTACACAATTCATAGTATAAGGTGATCATTTTGCCACATGTGAATCTTTAACAGACTTCAGTTTAATACAAACACCTAAATCAAATGGTACCCCAGAGATCATTACTGAAGTGGGGTACCTTTTGTAGTGACATAGCGATGATAGCACATATTAGTGGCAGCGCCCAGGCAGCTATATGAAAATATGCAATCTTTCCCTTCAGCTTATCGTCGACACTGCCAGTCTGTAACTTCTTGAAGGAGACATGCCAGGAATAAGCCAGTATAACAAACCAGGTGACACCAGCCATCATGAAGAAGTAGACTATGAAGAATACGACTGTACATGATGCTGTTTCCCCATCTTCCACCCTATACAAAACAACAACAGAATCATCGTCAGGTTGAGCAACATTTATAACGGTAATGTCTTGTGCTGCAAACATGACACCCTATATACATATCTGTTGTGAGTACACTCTGTGTGCCAATATAATACTGGGCAATAGAAAAGGAACACTTAGCTAAATCCCAATCACATTGATAAAACAACTATATGTAACGGTAATTGCGGTAACTTGCCAGAGAGACGCATTTTATGGATAGGGAAGAAATGTGTAGGCCTAACTGTCCCACAATAAATCATGTCTATCCATGAAATCTGTTACTGAGTAATGCATTCCATCTAACTCTGGTGATCACAATATCTTTTATTTCAGTCCTTGAATCAGGTGCTATCAAAATTTCTTGAATGCCTGGTAAATAAAATAATTTTGTATCAAACTACTCACCCCAATTTAGGCTCAGATAACCTCATAGTTTTATCTTTTCTGCAGACGATTTCCTCTCTGGTTCCAGGTCCGGCAAACTGAGCCAACCAGCCGATACTCCCCACAAAGAAACAGAGGTTGATATAGAATATGATGACTGCTGGGTATCTATTAGAGTTTTTCCAGTCTATCACAAATGTAAGCTAAAATATACCAACGTAAATAGGGAATAGGGATAGTAAGACAAAAATGGCATTGGGTATTCTGGCTGGAGGAAGTGTTTGTAAAACCGGTCATAACATGTTTCCCAATTTACATTACAGAGCCTGACATCGTCTGCTCAATTCTCCTCTGAAAATGGATTAATTTTCAACAGTAAAAAGCATATTTAATGTACTAATATACTTGTACTTGTACCACTACTTCCTAATGGAGCTTTTGACAGGCAGGATTTGAGTCATGAGCAAATTGACACTTGAAGCATTAGGCGGGTATTTTGAGAAGTTTACATAATTAGCTGTTTATCTTTCTGGATGACAAGGAAAAGTATGAAGGCATTATTGCCAGCCAATTATGAATGAAGCTGTCCGAAACATGATACATGTTTACTGCTACTTAGCTATGTCAATTTGAATTAAAAAAAATATAAAAGGGTATCTTATGACAACATTCATTAAATTGTTTCAAGAAACCTCAAAGATTCATTTTCATGTTTCTGATATTGTCGGGTGAGACAAAGGGTATAATATTAAAAGGCAGGCAGGTGAAATCGTACAATTTACCAAGCCACAATATTAAACCAGTGTGCTACAGCAATGAATACCAGCAACTTAGAGCTCTCTACTCTGAAAACATCCAATCTATCCACCTGTCCATACAAAACAAAGCTTAGCTAAAGTTAATTCATGGCTAACTACTTAATAAAAGAAATAACACCCGGACTGAAAAGTGAATGCAATCACCCTTGGCATTAATTGTACCCAGTACCCAGTTCTTTTTAGTCCATTGCGTTTCTGAAAATTTCAAGCATTCAATTGGTTTTTTACAATTACATAATACTGTGTGCATGCTTACGCAAAAACAAGTAATGGACAGAATTAAATGTGAGGGACAACAGTCCAAGCGCAAGGTCATATTTTGATACTTAATTTTAATCCACATAACCCATAGGCATATGGCTATGGCAAAACCATAGTCAACACAGCCATACATTTGAAGCTAGTTTCTTAACCACCTATTTAGTACTCTTTTGTATGTATAAAACACTACTTCATACTAAGAGAAACTAACCACAGTTATAAGTGTAGAGATTAAACAGAGGGATGCTACAATCCCGATAAATATGTGCAGAGATCTGTGTTCAGCATCGGTAAATAAAGGGTTCATACACTGAATACCACAACCGTCTATGTCCTCATAATAACTGTCCTCGTTGACTGTCCTTACTAGAGGATACATACAGCTGGCGTTGTATACAAACTTCATAGATGTGTACTCCTCACCCTGAAAAAATAATATATAAACACATGTATACAGTATTATCAGTCTAACTAAATCCGATATTCTAGATTGTGCATGCCCGTTTATTATATACACATGATTAGGCATACCAAGGTGTCTCAGAGCAGCAGAGCAGAATAATAGTTTTATCTTTGTTTGCGCAGCTGTCACTCAGATACCCAAATGATTGACAAAATTGGATCAGAAGTGCGAAAAAATCTCCTGTACATAACTAATGCTGGGTCTGGATACTTACTGTGCAAGTTTGTTCCGTTGTAAAGTGTGGTTGATCACAATCAAGGAAGGACGGCCATTTACCTCCGTTGGACTCGGGTACTATTTTACATGGCTCTCTTGTCTTGAGACAGAGCTCTCGGGGGTACATGTGTATCTGAGAGTCATTACAACGTGGCATGTAGATAGCACACAAAAGCGGTTGTATAACATCCCAGCATCGTGGTGCACCACGTAAACCTGACCAAGCTTCCAAGTTTGTGCTGATTTCTGTCAGTGTGCTCGAGTCATTAGCCAAATCCAGAGATGTTTGAGTGTAGTCTAAGTCCACCCCCAAACATTGGTTGCCACCAGTTTGTAGAGGGATGCATTGTGCAGGGTATTGACACGGGGTGTCGGAACAAGTTGTCTTTGAGATCAGGAATAGCAGCGCAACACATGATAATCCTGCTAATGAACTCGTTCTTGTTCCACAGCTTGCTGTGACCGTCATTTTTTTCATTCTTCTGTAATTCAATTCAA
>ERZ1740068.711-NODE-711-length-13791-cov-4.305475_pt1 | contig 13791 bp, 16 predicted proteins | sample MGYA00581735_ERZ1740068 | MGnify/ENA primary metagenome ERZ1740068 (study PRJEB43018, sample SAMN04849740) | marine metagenome | isolation source: floating plastic debris | place: Pacific Ocean | collected 2008-08-30 | study: EMG produced TPA metagenomics assembly... | reverse complement strand
AGATCGAGGGGGTATGCGGCCCGTTCCTCATGATCGTGTCTGGTGGCAACTCAGCCAATTTGCCGTGGGCGCTTGGTGAACACGCGACGGGCCGCGTCAACGACCTCCGTTTGGGTGAGGCGATCCTTCTGGGTGTTGAGCCGGTGTCTGGGGACCAGATCAGTGGGATGCACACGGACGCCTTCACGCTTGTCGCAGAAGTTATCGAAACGAATGCAAAACCCCCGCCTTCCGCTATCGCCCTGGTCAATCCAACACCGGGACCGCTTCGCATTGTGACACACAGTGGTGCCTCTGCGCGCATGATCCTCGCGATGGGACATCAGGACACCGACATTCCGGGGCTTTCGTTGCCTGTTGGATGCACATTGATCGGTGCCACCAGCGATCATCTCGTCGTTGGGGTGAACCGATGCACGCTGAAATCCGGATCCGAAGTGAGGTTTCAGATGAACTACAAAGCGTTGATGCATGCCATGGCCGCACCCGACATCGAAGTGACACTGTTGGGCGATCAATCCATGCGCCCATCACGGCGTGCCCAAAGCAAGGTCAACCTCTTGGCGTTGGTGTGAAAGACCTCGCTTGGTCCGGCCGACCTTCAACAACAAAGGAAACTGAAAATTGACGAAACTTACAAAAAGCAATCTGTTCAAAGTGTATAACTCCAAACCGGAAACCCTGATGGATAAGACGACGCGTGTTGTCAGACAAATGGTCGACGAAGAAACGGAAAAACGTGACGCCAAGAATTCCCGACTGCGTAACGCCCGCCTTGAAAGAGAAGCGAACACGCCACCAGAAACCAAAGCTTCAGCAGCGTCCAAATTGCGTCGCACGAAAGCCGCTTCGACCCGGTAGTTGAACTTCGGCGGCTATGTTTGCGTGATGTACTCCGCCGGGCAATGGTCACTTCAATCAGGCGGAAATCGGCCAGAACTGCTCCCAGAACTTCCAAACGTCCCAGCCGATCACAAGGAGCCAACCATGATAAACGCAGAGCGATCTCCAGAAAAAACCCACTATATCTGCCAGACGTATGTCGAAAAGGAGGCTGGACGCGATGGGCAGGGTGGCCTGAAAATTGCCAAGCAACTTGAATATTCCACAGCGTCGGAGGCACAAAATAGAGCCGAGCGTGAGGCTCTATCCGAAGACTGCGCAGGTGCCAACGCCTACATGGTCAGTGAAGACCCAAACAGGACCAACTGGACCAAACGTGCATATTTGGGCGTCTTGAAGAACAATAACGGAACATGAGGTTTAGCCACCGTTCGCTGCGCGGGCACGAACTGGTAAGGTGTGGGACGAAGCTTACCTTCAGTTTAATGTGACCGAGGTCCGCTTTGAGAAGGGCGTTCAATTGGTTGACACAAACTCATTACGTGGAGCGCGTACAGCGAACAGTGACTAAATCCACCTTACCGACAGGAACCTTATGCACATTGCCATTGCTGCCTGCAGGACAAACCCACAGCTTTCTTCGTCAAACAAAACCCTGAAATCAGCTTTGGAAGCTTGTGGTGCGCGTGTCTCAGTTTTGAACTGGAATGAACACTCTGCTGCGGATTTCCTGTCGTGTGATCTTACATTGCTCAGACAGACTTGGGATTACCAGAACGACCCTGGCGGCTTTGCAGCCTGGTTGATCAGGCTCAATGCAATGGGAGGTCAAATCGAAGCGCGTCCCGACCTGGCCATATGGAACAACGACAAGCGCACGCTGATCGAAATAAAAGGTGCTGGAGTGGAAATTCCGGAAACTTACCGGTCGGTAGAAGACGCCGTTGCAAGCCAAGGTGATCGGGGCTCGACGGAAAAACTTGTGCTAAAGCCCGCGTTTGGCGGCGACGGTGTAGGCGTAGAACAAACGTGTCTCTCTGAGATTGAAGCGACACGTACAAAGATAGAGCAAGACGTGCCGGGACGCCCAATTTTGGTGCAAGAGTTTTTGCCTGAAATTGATGACGGCGAGTGGAAAATGACGTGTATCGACGGCAAGGTCGAACTCACAGTGCAGGCGAAGCCAATGACTGGAGAATTTCGTATCAATTCGCGCTTCGGTCCAACCATTGCAGCCGCAGAGCCACCTGCTGCTGCTCGATCAGCGGCGGAAAAAATCATGGCATTTGTGGGAGCGCCTCTTTGTGCCCGTGTGGACGGTGTCATGCGCGAGGACAGGTTCATCTGCACTGAGCTAGAGCTTTGCGATCCGGACCTACACCTACATTACGCGCCAGAGGTCGCGACGATACTCGCAGAAGCAACACTCCGGCGAATTGACGCTGAGCAAGCCTGACTACAGACATTCGTTTGCGGCGCACTTTTTGGCGCTTTGGGCTCACAACCGACATGCGGCGGTGCGGCACGCCAAAGCTGGCAGGATCGCTGTAGCAATCCGAGGTTCTGGATGGCAGAGTAGCGGCGATGCCGCACTCGCCCTCAACCGTTCCCACCAGAGACCTGCCACTCGCCATTCTTTTGAATGGCCCGTCGAGTGCAGGGAAGTCGACACTCGTGGGTGCGCTTCAGAACCGGTTTCGAACGATGTTCTTGGGTTTCGGGATCGATAGCATCCTGTATGCGCTGCCGCCTGCCGACCTCGCGGCGATGAAGGCCGGGCGGCCTATTAATCGCGAAGGATACACCTATGACCTGCTGGTTGAGGCACACCATGCTGCGATCCGAGCGGTCCTAGAGTCGGGATGCAGGGTAATCGTGGACACAGCCCTTCTGCGTCCAGCGCATCGCATTGGTTTCGATACGGCGGTCAAAGGCTTCGACACGTTCCGCATTGGCGTAACCTGCAATCCGGATGAGTTGGACCGACGGGAGCGCGAGCGCGGTGACCGCCCGATTGGAAGCGGGCGACGCGAGGCGGGTATCGTCCATGACGAGATGCCCTACGACCTTGTGGTAGACACGACGGACACGCTGGTGGATGTTCTACTGGATCAAGTGCTCGATGCGCTGCATAGATGGCGCCCTTAGGCGGCCACTTGAACGAGCGTCATCTTGCTGTTCACATTGGAACTGACAGACCGACCTTAACCTGGTCAACGACAACGTTCGTGTGAAAGCGCCGAATATTGGGATTCTCTGTAAACACCTGACGGGTGAACAGCTCATAACTCGCCATGTCTTTCGCCAGAACGATGAGGACAAAATCTGTATGGCCCGTGACGTAATAGCACTGCTGTACTTCTTCTAGCTTCAGAATTGATCGACGGAATTCATCCAGCAGGTCGATGCGTTCTCGTTCCAGTTCCACCTCAACGATGAAAGTCATCGTTGTATCGACATGCCGAGTGCTTACCACGGCAACTTCTTTCTCAATCGCGCCGCTTTCGCGCAGAAGCTGTACGCGCCGTTGCGCCGAGGATCGCGAGATGGCGATCTTCTCGCCAAGTTCCTCCGAGGAAAGCCGTGCGTTCTGTTGTAGTTCTCTCAGGATTGCCCGGTCTGTATCATCTAGCATTTGGTCTCTTGCCCTCTATATTGCTCAATTCTTGGCAACTTACCAACTATATATCCCAATTTTAGGCAAAATGCCATTCCTGCGCTGATAGAGTACTGCGGAAACTCACCAACCAAATGGCCGCAAATGACGTTCCCAACGATATCGCCTTCTTACGCAGACCCCTATGACTATCCCAAAGGCATCGCATTTCAGGATGGCCAGTACATGCACATGAAAGACGCTAAAGTGTCGGTTCTGGATTGGGGGTTTCTGCATTCCGACGCCACCTATGATACAGTGCATGTCTGGGACGGAGCGTTCTTCCGACTTGATCTACATCTCGACCGGTTCTTCAAAGGCATGGAAAAGCTGCACATGGCGATCCCGTTTGATCGGGATGAGGTAACCGAAATCCTGTCCAATTGCGTTGCACTATCCGGATTGAAACATGCGTATGTCGAAATGATCTGTACGCGCGGGGGATCATCAAGTTTCAGTCGAGACCCACGTGAGGCGACCAACCGTTTCATGTCGTTTGCGGTGCCCTATGGGTCTGTTGCAAACCCGGAGCAGATGGAACGCGGCCTTCGTATGGCGATTAGTGAAGTTGTGCGCATTCCGCCCAAGTCAGTGGACCCTTCCATTAAGAACTATCACTGGCTGGACCTTGTGCGAGGTCTGTATGATGCCTTCGATAAGGGAGCAGAAACAGCATTGGTCATAGACTCAAACGACAATGTCGCTGAGGGGCCAGGGTTCAATGTGTTCGCTGTCAAAGATGGTGTGCTGCATACGCCCGAGTTCGGCGTGCTGCCTGGCATAACCCGGCGGACCGTGTTTGATCTATGCGAACAGTTGAACATTGAGGTCTTAGTCGGAGACGTAACGCCGACCTTTCTGAAGGCGGCAGATGAGGTTTTTATCACCTCTACTGCAGGCGGTATCATGCCGGTTAGCTCGGTTGATGGTGTTGTCTTCGGCACCGGCAATCCCGGACCACTGACCCTGAAAATCAAATCTCTTTACTGGGACATGCACCGCCATCCAGCCTGGTCGACCCCGATAAACTATCCGGCAGGCGCATCTTCATAAGCCTTAACAGAAGTGCGCCCCATACTGGATAGACGGTCTTTGAGGACCGGTTTCTGGCCTGAAAGGGAGAAACACTGTGTCAAAAAATGACCTGAGCACCCTATCGTCGCCCCGCTTCGAACTGGAGCCGGTCTTCACCGTCAGGGTCGAGCTTGGCCCCGAAGATGACGATAGAGTCCGATAGGCGCTGTCAGAAAATATTGGCCTGTACTACGGAACCTACGCCCGCGTGTCATTCGAAACAGCTGTGGGGGCGCAGTTTTTCCGAGGCCATCAGGGAACAGCCAACGGTGCGATGGAGCGCGCGACCACACGACCTGTCCGCTCATTGACGTTCTCTATTCCCAGAAACGAAGAGACGTTGAAGAGCACGCTGGACATCATCCATCGGCTCCATTCCTACGAAGAACCGGTGGTCTACGTGGACGAAGCCTATGCCACCCGTGCCTGCGTCAGCGGTCGAGACACCAACCCAAACAAATGGTGGCGCAGCGGCGATTCACTGCATGAATGATAGTAGCTTTTCCTAACCTTTTCGGACTTGCCTGGGTCATTAAGGCGTTCATGTTTTTCCCGGCAACCTATCAGCTTATTCTTGCTGCGCTGAAAACGTCAGCGATGAAACAGGCGTTCCAGCACGGCCTAGGTCTTTGCCAGAGTGAATTTCAAGGATTGCCCATAGCGCCAGTGCGGCCTTCGGGGGCCATCGTACCCAAGCTTCAAAAGCTCACGCGCGACGTACTGGTTGAGTATCCCGTGCCCGATCAACGCAACGCTGCCATGCTCCCTTGCCAGATCATCCAATCGGCGGGCCGCTTTTGTAACACGCGACCGGAAAAGTCGTTGGCTTTCACAGTTTCGATCCGCTCCGAGCAACCAGTATAGGCGCGCTACAACAAACCAATGTGATGGGCGTAGCTTTAGGGGCAGCTTGAGTAAATCCGGCAGTTCGGCCTCCCTAAACAGCTGATCTGTTAGGTCAACGCGGCCAAATAACTGGTCGGCTGTGTCAATGCTGCGTCGAAGCGTGCTTGTAACGATGAGGTTTGGGAAAGGTTCCGCCTCTTTGGAAAACCCCCCTTCTATCGGTGCCGAATTGTACGCCCGAACGGCCTCCGCAATCTGATGTGGTCCGATAGTATTCATCTCAGCCTGCTGCACACGACCATACCGGTAGATAAGGATTTGTCTGTTTTGCATCGCGTTCATCACCTTGGCCTTCTCATGACGCAGACACTGCGACTGTTTTTGGTGGCATCAGATCGGATGGTTGAGGAAAGATTGTTATTGTGGTACCATGGTATCCAACCTATTTCAATTAGGAGATGTCGGTGCCTGACCCAAAGAAGAAAGTTGAACGCGTGCAAACCGGCGTTCGTATCGAAAAGCGGGTACTCAAAGTCCTCAAGGCTGTGGCTGCACAACATGAAATGGGCCTTGGCGAACTCATTGAGGGTATTGTCCTACACAGCTTCGAAGGCCGCTCCTTGTTCGGACCTGAGTGCCAACCATTCATTGAGCGTTTGCGAGACGCATACGAATTGGACCTCACCGCCGCTGACAGCCAAAGGCTTGTCGAGTGACGTGTGCGAAGACACTTGTTCCGGCACAAACAAGGCTTTGCCGTGCATTCGTCTATGACCGATTTGGTCCGCCGCAGGATGTGCTGCGGCAAGTCGATAGGCCGCTCCCAGACCAGAAGGCAGGATATGTTCGGGTGGAAATGGCATTGGCACCGATAAATCCATCCGATCTTATTCCCATCACGGGGGCATATGCGCATCGGATCTCGTTACCAGCAGTCGCAGGATATGAAGGTGTGGGCCACGTAGTTGCTGTCTCACAAGGCCATGAACACCTGATGGGAAAACGCGTTTTGCCGCTGCGCGCAGGGGGTACGTGGCAGGCGTTCGTTGATTGCGCCGTAATCAACGCGATCGAAGTGCCTGGTACGGTCCCGGATGTGATTGCCGCACGCGCCTACATCAACCCGCTAACAGCCCATACCATGCTCAACCTCTGGCCTGTGCATGGAAAAACGGTTCTCTTTTCGGGTGCGGGATCAACCTGTGCTGATCTGCTGGGGCAATGGGCGCTAAAGCAAGGCGCGCGCCGCGTTGTCGGTTTGTATCGTTCGGAGGTGCGGCGGAAGCGTCTCTCGGACCTCGGGATAGACCCCATGCCACAAACCGACATTGCAAACATTCTGGCGGTCGCACGTCAGTCGGATCTGGTTTTCGACTCGGTTGGCGGGCCGCTCGGGTCATCCATATTGAGTGCACTTCCGTCAGGATCGATATTTGTGGGTTATGGCCTGCTATCGGGGCAACCAGTTGTTGTGCCAAGAACGTATCGGGCTCAAGTCCAACGCTTTCACTTGCGAGATCACCTGCCATCGCTTGCGTCCAAATGCTTTGCCAATCTCTTTGGAGACCTCTGGCCCGACATTGAAAAAGCCGACTGGCCGCCAGTCAGGGTGTTCGATGCAGATCATTGGCAGGACGCCATACATGCAGCGGAGGTACCGGGTGCGCCAAAATCCATCTTGAGGTTCCCAGGACGAGGGACCTGAGCCAAATCCACTGTCCAGAAGGAGTTGTGTCGACATGGAGAATTATGCCGGAAGGTGTCATTGCGGTAGCGTGTCCTGGAGCTTTGCACCTTCGGTGCAGGCTGTTCTGAAGTGCCATTGCAACAACTGCCGGAAACTTCAGGGGTCAGATTACAGCACTTGGGTTGTTGTCCCATCAGATCAGTTTTCGTTGACCAGCGGACATGAGCAGGTTTCCAGATACACCACCGGAGTATCCAGCCGAAGCTTTTGCTCGCAATGCGGGACGACCGTCTTTCTTAACAATGGTAAGCACTTCCCAGAAGCAACAATTGTTCCTTTGGGTCTCATCGAAAACTTCGACGACGCCCTTGCACCGCAAGCACACGTATATTCCAGCGACAAAGCAGGATGGGTGGTAATCCCAGAAAGTGAAGCGATCTTGAGCTGATTTTCAAGCCTACGGTTCTAGTCATCCTGATGAGTCGTCTTCATCAATAGTCAAAAAAGGTATGTCCAGCATGGTTGAGTACAGGAGCGGCGCGGTGCCGCAAATGTCAGAAGTAGTTTCTTTGTATGCTGCCAATGAATGGAGCTCAGCCTTGACCAATTGTGAACGCCACATGAATGTCTGCGTTGCAACAGATATACAAACTAAATTCTTTGGAAGGGACTTATGATGCTTGATTGGCAAACAATCTGGGTATTCACCATTGCCTGCATAGCGTTATGTGCCACGCCAGGACCTGACATGATCGTGGTAGCAGCACGAAGCGCTGCACAAGGCCGAACGGCGGGGCTTATGACACATCTCGGTGTCGCTACCGGATCAGCGTTTCATGCCCTGCTGTTGGCACTTGGTTTGTCCCAGTTGTTCTTGGCCGTTCCATACGCCTATGACTTAGTTAGGTATCTCGGCGCGGGGTATTTGCTCTTCCTTGCATGGCAAGCTTTTACCGCTCGAAGCAGCTTTTCTACTCAGTCTTCCCAACTGCCTCGCCGCCCTTTGTTTATTATTTTCAAGCAAGGGTTTCTTTCGAACCTTTTGAACCCAAAGGTTGCCCTATTTTATCTTGCTTTGTTCCCGCAGTTTCTGGACCCTTCCAGTGGGTCGGTGGCGGGTCAAATACTTCTGCTAGCAATCATACTTCAGATCGTGGGATTGATTATTCATGGAATTGTAATCTGGCTCGCGAGCGGAATGCGCCACTTTATGGCTAACGGGAGGACCTTCGTGAAATGGTCTAGGATTTTTCTCGGAACAGTTTTCGGCACTCTTGCCGCCCGGCTTGTTTTTGATGGCCAAAAATAGACCCAGACACAACAAAAGCGGGCTGTTGGCAATGTTGAGGAAAGCCGTAATTGATTTGTCGCCAGGAAACATGTCACCGATGACGGACAGGGAATGGGAAAGAATCATCGGATGAAAATGTTTCAGGTGGATGCTTTCGCTGACCGTGTTTTCGCTGGGAACCCTGCGGCCGTTCTTGTGCTCGATGAGTGGATGGAAGATGCACTTATGCTGTCCATCGCCCAGGAGAACAACCTCGCAGAAACGGCTTTTGTAGTCCCGCGAGAAGGTGGTGGCTGGCGTCTGCGTTGGTTCGCTCCGGCGCATGAAGTCGACTTTTGTGGCCACGCAACCATCGCAACGGCGCATGTCCTCGCAACCGAGTATCACGTTGATGGTGAGATGATCTTCGACACTCGCGTAGGTGAATTGCGAGTTTTGAGAGAGGGAAATGCCTACCAGCTAGATATTCCGCGCCTCGATCCACAGCCGCTGTCCAAGCTTCCATTAGAACTCGATGGTGTATTCGCCGACCCGCCAATTTTCTTGTTCCGCAATTTCGAGAACATATTTGCGGACCTCGGCTGCGAAGCGGCGGTCCGCAAATTCATTCCCGACCTTACCCGGATCGCTCGCCTGGGTCCGGTAGGGTTAGTTGTTACGGGGCAAGGAAACGGCAATTCAGGGGCTGCGTTCGTTTCACGCTACTTTGCCCCGGGCGCAGGTATTCCTGAAGATCCGGTCACAGGCTCTATCCATGCAACCTTAGTTCCCTACTGGTCAGAACTTCTCGGGGACAGGCGCCACCGGGCCTACCAAGCGTCCGGACGCGGTGGTTGGCTGGATTGTGAACTGACAGCAGACCGAGTGTTTCTCCGGGGCGGTGCCATCACTTTCATGGAAGCAGATGTCATCTTAGCTTTTTGAAGTTGACCGACGCTACGGAAACACATCCAACCAATCGGTCATTAGAGCGAAGTATGGTTTGTAGATCGACCAACTTATGTATCCATCACTCACTATGCCCGTAGGCGAATGCTATTGATTGAGCCGCCTATCGACTTTGTCCCCGCCGCGATGAAAACAAAGCCGATTGCACGTGTGATCAGCTTGCTATGGCGCGAGAAAACGCGTCGAGTAACAGGCAACCCGGTCCAGAAGATGACCCCAACTGTCGCTACACAAAACCCCAAAAAAGCAGAGAAAACCAACGGAACGGCTTTCTGGAAAGTCATCGCGTCTTCAAATCGCGCAAACACAGCAGTAAACATCGCGAGCGCAAAGGGGTAGGCCTTTGGGTTCGTAAAGCCGAAAACCAGCCCTGATCGCCATGGTATTTGAACGACAGCCTCAGTCTTTGACCCATCGTTCTTGAGCGCCTTCCATCCAAGCCAGACGAGGTAAGCACCACAGATAATGCCCAAAATATCAAAGAGCATGGGTCCCATTTGCGAAATGCCAATGATGGCTGAGATTGCAAGGATCGTCCAAGCCAAATCACCAAGCAGGTGGCACCCAAGAAATACAGCACAGGCTGAGCGTCCTCGTCCAGCAGAAAGGCTGAGGGCAGCCAACGTGGCAGGACCAGGAATAAACACATACAACAGTCCGGCAATAAATGTGGTTGCTAGGAGTTCTGGCATCGTTTGGATTACCCCGATGGTGTCACACTAAATTGAAGTTTCGCCGCGACGCAGAATTCTGTCAATGTGCGTTCGACAAGAAGCGTAATCGAAAAACTGCTGGAACAAGGCATGGCTGGACAAAACAGCGATTTGTAGCGCTCACGCGGTGGCCGACTTTTTCTTCGACGAGCCGTTAGGCCTTCGAACAAAAACTACAGGTCAGACGTCGCGCCGGTCTGCGCTCAAGAGTACGCGGACCAGCGCCGGTTGCGCACGCACACCGGTCTTGTCGTAGATGCGTTGCAAATGCGTCTTCGCTGTATTGGCGCTTACACCCATTGCATCTGCGGCGGCCGTGAGGTCACGACCAGCGACAAGGTGACGTGCAAGTTTTTGTTGCGCGTCGGACAGTTGGTAGACTTCGCAAGCGGTGTTGAGTTGTGCTTCAAGCCGCTCTCGGTCATCGAAGGTAATCAAAAGCTTGCCGTCGCGCAGGAGAACCCAACAGATCTGGGCTGTTCCGGCATCATCCTGTCCCAGCGGGACGGAACGAATTACCGCTTCTTCCCCAACACAAGGCGTGTGACGGGTCCGGATTTTGGCAACCCAGTTGATGGCCTGTTGAAGGTGCGCCAGAGCCTCTTCGCCGCGTGCCCAGACTGTGTTTGCTCTCAAGTAGAGCATCGGATGTTCGGGCAGCCATTGTTGTGCCGCCGCATTCATCTCAATGACGCGACCTTTACTATCAACTTCGATCAATGGGCTTTGCGTTGATGTCGTGCGCATTTGTGTGCTGACGAGGCAAGTAATCTTCCAAGTACCATCCACTATGCGCAGGATTTTCAGTTCGTGGTACTGGCCTGGAATGTCCTTTGGTATACTCGGCGCATCGCCATTCTGGTCATAGCTGACCCAAGCCATGTCGATCCCAATGTCGATGTTGTAGTTTTCTCGATGAAACTTTCGCGGCGACTGCCAGCTTGGGCCTTGGGTCAGAATACCTTTCATCTGTTTCCTGACTTTGTGGCCCTTTGCAATTGTCACACCACTGCCAACGTGCGTTTGAATTCGCTGTATATCGTCCCCCTCCAACCAGCAGCTTTGCCAAGCGTCATAGTCATGCTGTAGGTAGGCGTCCGTTTCTGCTTCGACGACCGCTAGAATGGCCGCATGATCGTCGTCGTATTGTGTCATTGGGATGTCGACTTCCATTGTTTAAGTAATCTTTTCAGCTGAATCTTGGGCAAGACAGTATGAAGGAGTGTAAGTCCCATTGACGCCAACTCAACAAGCTTCGCGACGCGCTGACTTGCCGCCAAATCTTTGTAGAATTGGTCTTCGTCTGCGCAATCGGCTCCTTTAGACTTCGACTGAGAGGCCAAAACGATCCCAATGGCTTGTAAGTCCATGTCTGCATCCTTTTCGACGGACAATGATGACTTGTGTCTAGGGCAAGTGCAGAGATTGGGTTGTCATACAAGCGTATGACATAGTGACTTTATCGGGACCAAACCATCGATAGGATCACATTGCGGCGTTCGGTAATGCAGGTTCCAAACCGATATTCATTAGGGAGAAATAATAAAGCAACTTTTGAGATTACTTCAAATTGGGGCAAAACTGCCATTCGTGTAAGACGCTGCATCGGTCAACTGGGGCTCACAATCAGAATTCGCCGCGTGGAAGGCCAATGGTCGCTTAAGATACGATCCTACCCCCACCGGAGCCAACCCTTAGCGTGATGCCGCCGGTTTTATTGCGCTTACCTTTGCGAAGAACGCAAAAACCTGGCTCATTACGTCTCCGCCGATCTGTGGAATTTCGGTTAGCACGTCGTGCTTGGCATTGCGGATCATCGAAAACTCTCCGTTTGGCCATTTTGCCATACGAGCTTTGATCGAGTCGTTATCGACTAAACGATCCAGCTCGCCACAGAATGTGATACAGGGTGTTAAGGGGGAAGCGATTGACGAAAGAGCGCGGCACTCGGCTAGGGCCTCATAAAGCCAAGCCATTGTCGGTCCACCGATCTGAAGCTCTGGCGCTTTCTCTGCCTGTTTTACCCAATAGTCGTACATATCGGCGTTGTGCGTGAGGTTGTTGTCTTCAAAGTCCGTCTCAAGCACGTAGATATCGCCGCTTTCACCGGGAACGTATCGGTGCCCCTGGCCTAGGGCTTTCGCGGCCCAAGATAGCGGCCATGCAGCAACCCTTTGTGCTGCCGACATTTTGATACCCCACATTGGGGAAATAAATGCCGCCGCAGCCACCGGCAAACCGTCAAGCATGGCGCGAAAGCCGATACAGGCCCCCATAGAAACACCAACAAGATAATAGGGTTTGGGCATATCCAGCTCTTCAACAACTTCCATCATTGCAGCAACATCTTTCTGGTAGTCAGAAAAGAACTGGATGTGACCTGCATTCGGATCCGAAGCCATGCGGTCAGATAAGCCTTGGCTCCGCCAGTCGATCACTGCTGTCGAAAACCCTTCGTCGACAAAGCTCTGAGCGACCCTGCCGTATCGTTCGATGTAACCAAACCTGCCGAGCATAAGCAGGATTGTTCCCTTTGCCTCGCTCTGCGTGTGGTAGGCTCCAACCCGGACGCGCACGTCGTCTTGGGTCTGCTTCCAATAAGCGCCCGCTGATGATGGGCCCTCTGCTATCTCTTCATAGAATTTCGCGTCTTCCATCACCCACCTAGAATGTTCGTAACTTTGGACCGGCAAGCACATAAACAGTGGCGAGCGCACTCGCCGCCAGCATTACAGAGAACCCATCAATGCGACCAACCAGCACGAGATTGACCGACAAAAGGATGATCACCAGGAACATGCTGGTGATGGCACGTTTGTCTCGCGTGAAAGGGTAGTCGCTGTCATACAGCGCCAATCTGTCGAAGATACTGCGCATTTTCATGACGCAGACAATGAAAATCATGACCGTTACCATCATCATCATGAAGGTGGTGAAGTGGCTGATGGAATTGTTATCTAACCAGCCGTTCGGAGGGACGCTTGCACCAAATGCGGTCGCGGCGTCAACGCGCAGCCAAGTGACGAAATCTTCACTGTCTGATTGGAGGTACGTGATCTGCAACTTGACCAACGTGGCCAGCCAAAGCGCGAAGACAACAACACGGAAAACTGCCCAGACGATCTTTTGCCCCTCCTTGCGAAGCTGAGCGCGATCGACGGCAGAACCCTCAAGCTCTGAGGTCGTGCAGATGTCTTCATAATCGAGCGTGACAATGATCGCAAATAGCAATCCGAACATGAAAATCGAGATGTAAGACGCCGTATACATATAGCCGACGGCAGAAAGCACCATGGCCTGCGGGACGGAGATAACCTCTGGCCGAACCAGGGCCACGAGGTATCGGTCGATTTGCACGCCACTGTTATCGCCTGACAGATAGATGGGTAGGTAGATACCTGCCCACTGAAAACCAAAGACGAACAAGATGGAAAACAGCGCGATTGCCCAGAACGAAAAGGAAAAATCGTTGACCTTAGCGTACCATGCGGCGTTGCTCTTCGTGTTGATGGACATAACGCGATCAGAGACACACTTTGCCCGTCCCGCGCGCCGCCAATAGGTGTTCATGTTGCTGACGAAGAAAATAAACGCCGGGAGTGCTAAGAGCGGCAGGAATGTAAGGGTAGGGGCCCAAATGAACCCGACTTGCTTGTTCAGACCTTCTTGCGGACTGTAGGTGACGCTCAGCGTTCCCAACACGTAATTCATCAAACCAAGGCCGCAAAACACC
>ERZ1740068.710-NODE-710-length-13794-cov-6.834195_pt1 | contig 13794 bp, 6 predicted proteins | sample MGYA00581735_ERZ1740068 | MGnify/ENA primary metagenome ERZ1740068 (study PRJEB43018, sample SAMN04849740) | marine metagenome | isolation source: floating plastic debris | place: Pacific Ocean | collected 2008-08-30 | study: EMG produced TPA metagenomics assembly... | reverse complement strand
AGGGTCAGCGTGGCGATCTCTGCGGCGGTCAGCAGACCGTCATTTTCCGGGCTGGCTACATCAGGCGGTGTCAGAACGAGGCCTGGCGCGCTGGCACCGGCTTCTCCGGCGGTGATGCCATGGGTGGCGAAGACCAGAACGCTGTAGTCGGCCAGGGCGCCCGATTGGTTGAGGGTCTTGATCCGGTCTTCTGTGGCGTCTTCGCCCAGGAAAATAGAGGACTGGCCCTGATCAAACTGCGCATCGATGGCGGTGAGTTCGCATTCGGCATCGGCCAGACGCGGCAGGGCGCGCAAGGCGTCCACCTGAGCCAGGGCGAACCCCGTGGCGTCGGTTTGCATGAGGTCTGTCTCAACGCCTGCGGCGGAGCGCAGATCGGCCACGCGCACCGCCTCGCAATCCACGCGACCCGTGGTGCCGATGATGGGATCGCCCATGCCAAGCAGGCGGCCCAGCCCTTGATCTTCGCTCGGTGCATTAGAAGGTGTTTCAGGGCGCAAAGCGCGCAAGCTGGCGAGCGATGGCAGCACCGAGATGGCGTGGCGGCGGATCAGCCAGTCGGTTTTGCCGCTATCACTTTCGGGCTCGGAGGTGACCAATGCATGGAAGGGCAAACGCAAGAGATCGGCTGGTGGGACGATCATCAGGTGGTCCGTGTCGCTCAGCGCCGACTCAACGCCGCCAAAGAGGTCACGGTAGAGCTGGTGCGCGCCTTCAAAATCGAATTCTGCCTCGTCGGGTTCATCATCAAGCAGCATTGCGCCGCGCAAAGCGGCGGCCGGGCTGTTGAGGCAGCCTGGGTCACTGACGGCGACCTGACAGCGAAACGCCGTGATGCGCTGATTGAGACTGCCCCGGCTGTAATCGGGAATGCGCGCCACGGACACGGTGTTGGGCGTGATGGCGATGGCGTGGTTCGATGAGACCTCAAGCCCCGGAATGACGTCGGGGATCAGACCGGGCAGCAGGAAGGTGACGATGGCCTCATTTGGTTTGAGCCGCGCCTGGATGTCGGCAACAGAAAGTGGGTTCACGCCGGTGATGCCTGCCGTCTCCAGACCGAAACTGGCCAGCGTGTGCTCGGTGCTGGCCAGATCCGCTTCGAGCTCAAGGTGGCGCGTTTCCAGTGGAGCTATGCGCTCCCCGGCCCCGTCTTCGGCATAGGCCGCCAGTAAACGAGAAAAGTTGCGCGCGTGCTCTTCTTGAATGTCTTGGCGGCGGCGCAGCCAGAAACTGTGCGCAGGATCCTCTTGGGAGAGTCGCGTTTCCATCATGGCAAGCGCCTGGGCTGAGCGGGTCACTTGCGTCCATTGAATGGCGGAGAGCGCCTCATCCACCACCTCCGGGGTCTTTTCGCCCGGGGCATCTAGCAGGAGCCAAGCCAGGGTTTCAAATTCATAGCCCGTCTCAGACAGGCGGTCTTGATAGGCGGGCGATTTGCGGGCCTGAGCCACGCTGCGCAACAGACCCAAGGCCCTGTCCCGGTCCCCTTGAAAGAGCGTCACAAAGGCGAGTTTGGATTGCGCGTCGGCCGCCAAGGGCGCGCTGGCGGGCAGGGCTTGGCGGTTGATCTCGACCGCAGTTTCGAGGAATGGCAGGCCGAGATCGACCCTGCCTTCGACGAAGAGCGCGTCAGAGGCATTGGCCAAAATCAGAGACAGATCGGGGTGTTTCGCCGGCAAGACATCACGCGCCACAGCCACGGAGGCCAGAATGCTCTGAATGGCCTCATCCCCGCGTCCGAGCGCGCTTTGGGCGACGGCTTGGGCAACATAAAGACGCGTGGCTTGGGATTTGCTGTTCCACTTCTGCGCGCCGCGGGCTTCATCCTCGCGAAACTTGCCCCACGCTGTGTCGATCAAGGTCAACGCCTTGTCATAGCGTTGCACTTCGTTCAAAAGCTCGGCCCGGTTGGTTAGTGTGATCACCTCATCCATGAGGCTGAGAGGCTCGGCACCCGTTGTGAGGGCGGCCTGATAGGCCTGTTCGGCCTGCGCATAAAGCTGCTCTGCGAGGGCGTAGTCGGACCGTAGCTGCGCATTTAGAGCGAGGTCGGTAAACACAAGGTGCACGCTCTGTGACCCATCCGCTGTGGCCGCAAGCACGGAAAGCGATTGTTGCAGGGTAAGGGAGGCCTCGGAGAGGCGGCCAAGATTTTGTTCCGCGGCGGCCACTTCACGCAGCGCGAGGCCTAGTCTGGGATCGTCTGGCACGCCGATCAGTTCTGCAAAGGCCAACCCCATCTGGGCATAGGGCAGCTGCACTTCGCGGCGCTCTGTGTAGCCTGAGAGCTGCGTGGCTTGCAGCATCAGCGTGGCCATCTCATCGACGAAATCCATTTTCTCGGCTGATAGCGCGCCCGTTTGGCCGATCTCGCGCAGCGTGTCGGCCACGTCGCCAAACCGGTCTGCCTGAAATTGCTGGTAGTATTTTTGCCAAAGCAGGGTCTGAGAAAACTCATCCGCCTCACCTGGCATGTACTGACGCAAGAGCGCGATGCGGGCGTCGAGGAGCGCGATGGCGTCATCTGTGCGCCCGGTGGCTTCGGCGTCTTCCTGGGCGCCTGCATAGGCGGTGAATACGGCCCCGAAGCTGGCCTGCAGCAGGCCCGGATCCACTGCGATCAATTCATGAAAGAGGTCGGTGGCGTCTATGATGCGGCCATTTTCAAAGTAAAGCGAAGACGCGGTGCCCAAGGCCCGACCATACCACGGCGTGGCGCGTGCGCGGTTTACAAGCTTTGTGGCGTCAGCTTCTGCGTTGGCAAAATTGCCTTGCGCCGAGTGCAGAGTGATGCGGTTGGCCATCGCAAGTGCCCAGGGGTCGATGGTTTCGAGCGGGTCTGAAAACGCGATGGCGTCGCCCAGCCATTGCAGAGCTTCGTCCGCCGTTTCAGGGTCCAAACTGAGCACGTAGCCGAGGTTGTTGAGCGCATAGGCATATTGTGTCTGGTCCGGGTTTTTCAGGGTTTGGCCGACTTCCACGGCGGTGCGCGCGCGGGCGACAGCGGCACTGGCGTTACCTGATTGAAGGGCCTCTAAGGTGGCATCATTGAGAGCGGTGAGATTGGGCGGGGTGTCCTGTGCATGAACCAGACATGGCAGCAGGAAGAGGCAAATGAGACCGAAAAGGCGGCGGCACATGTGCATACTTAACCCTTTACTCTTGTGCCACGTCAGCCGCGGGATCGCGACCGGCGCGCAGGAAGGCATCACGGCGCGGCAGAACTCGCCAGTTCCAACTGTCCACCCAGATGTCGGCGACCGCGAAACTGCCGAAGGCGCCACGGGTGTCCGGGCGTTTTCCAAGCGTTTCAAAGAAGACTCTGGCATCTCGCAGGGCAGCGCCGCGGGTGGGCGCCTCAGCCTGGCAGTTTTCGATGAGGCCCTCGAGGTTGAGCGGTTCTGCGTTCGCCTGGGACTCTGTTACCATGACAAACAAGCGCTCTGCGCCAGCGGAGTATCCACCCGGGCAGTCGGAGCAGAGCACCATTTCGGGCCCAAGCGGGAGGGCGTTGGCGATCCCCTCAATCCGTTCATAGGCCGTATGGACGCAGTACTGCGCGTCAATGTGAATGCGATTGACGTCGTGCGATCCTCTCACGTCGCCTTTGGCTTGGAACCCAACGGCGTCGCACTGTTTGAGGCGGGCGTTGTCGGGCAAGGAGCCCGGTGCGCTTTCCGAACGGCTGCCTAGGATGCGGCGGCACTCGCGCACCGGCGAGACATCCGAGCCGATGGGCACCAGCTGATCGACCGGAGTGTTGAAATAGGAGGTATCCACGCGGATCGGGCTGGGGTTTAGGACGGACGCGCTGTCGGCGACATCGGTGAGAACGCGGGCCAAGACTTCGGCTTTCGCCATGCGCGTAAGCAGTGGGGCCAGATCTTGCCCAGTGCCAGGCTGCCACATCAGACCTGTGGGTTGCAGGTCGTTTTGCGGGCCAAACCACAGCGCGTCTTCGGAGTATACGACATCAATCGCATAGCCCGTCCGAGACAGGGCAACGGCCGCTCGGCCGCTCTCATTTGTCTGGGCGATGGCATCGGTCAGGGCGCGTGTCATCGCGTGCGTCTCTGGGAGCGGCTTACCGGTCTCAAAATCGCGCGGCGGGGCGAAGCGGAGAAACGCGTCGGACGGATGGGCGATCACCTGTGCAAATTGCGCGCCGGACGGGATCTGGCCTGTGGAGGCGCAGGTGCTTTCGATGCTTGGGGCGCAGTCTGCTGATACGGCGCGCAGATCTGCCTCGGTCGTCGAAAGATCGAAGGTCTGCGCGTATCCGATGAGCGCATCGGGGTCATCGGCGGCGTCAGACACCAGACCCAAAAACGTGCCCTCTGCGATGCCATGGACGCGACCAGCGGACAAAAACCCATCTGATATGGCAAAGCGGCGGATGCCTATGGTGTCTTCGCTGCCAAACACCGCGGCGTCGATCAGATCGCCTTCCCAAAGCGGGGTTTGCAGGCGCGCAGCACCCGGCACGCCAGTGGCATTGAGATCGCTCAGGACGGCTTGGAAGAGCTGACGGAATGTCAGGCCCGCACTGGTTTGCAGCCGTGCCGCAAGCTTTGCGGTGAAGAGCCCGTACCATTCATCACCCCCGGTATCTGCGGCAAAATTCACCTCTCGCGCCAGCTCAGAAGATTGCGCGGAGTAAAACGCCATGAATCCGCCGGGCAGATCATCTTGGGTTTGTTCCACCACGGTTTCTTCGTCGAGATACACGAGATCTGCCGAGACACCGAGAACGGACGGATCTACAAACCTTGTGGCTGTGTTGAGCGATCCCGCGCGGGTGCCAGAGCCGGAATGGCAACTGTCCAAGACGAACCAGACATCCGCCCCCTTGGATCTTATGGCCGCGAGCGCGGCGCCGATTTCATCATCGGTGATGGCATTGGGGATTTGATTGGTGCCGGGTTCTGCACGGGCCGTGTCGGCTGGCAAAAACACCTCGTCGAGGCCGTCTGGCTCATCCCCGCCGCGATCTGCCTGACGGGTGCCGTGGCCGCTGAGATGAATAAAGACAAAATCGCCGTCATTGGCTTTGGCCGCCAGATCGGCAAAAGCACCTAGGATGGCGGTGCGCGTAGGTCTCTGCCCGCCGTCAACGCCATCGGCCAAAATCTCGATCTGATCAATGCCGCGGCCCCTGAGCGTTGCGGCAAGGAGCGTCACGTCATTCTTGGGACCCTTAAGGTCCAAGAGACCGATGCTTTCATCGTAATCAGATACCCCGATTAGCAAAGCCCTTGTTTCAGCCTGAGCTTTGAATGGAACAGAGGCCAAAACTAACAAAGCGAAAACACAAACCAAATGCCGCATCACACAGGCGCCTTTTGCCGATCTACCCGAAACCATACTGAAGACTATCACCAAGATAGCAGAGTCCAATACGGGATATCCGCAGATTTGTTGCGCGGCTGCGTTTCGATTTCTTTTGATTTTTGAGCCCGGTTTGCTTTTGATGGTGGCAGGGAAGGGTCTTGAGGTTAGGATCTGCTTCGCATCACGTGACGGCGACACCAGAAAAAACAATAGAGAACGCGAAACTTTCGCGTTCTTAAAGGGTTTTGCCAGATGTGGGGGCACTTTCGGTCGGTTTCAGCGATCGAACCTGTTGGGCAGTTAAAGATTGGTGAGGTGAAGTTCCTTTAGCTCGAGAGGACAAGATTTATGAAGAATTTCAGAAACGGCGCTGCTCTTTTTCTTTCCACAACCATGATGACGGGCACAGCTTTCGCTCAGTCTGCATTGGACAATGTGGTCGTGCCGTCCGGCAGTCAGCAAAGTTATGCGGCCTCTGTCTTTGCAGAGAGAAAAGACGGAAGCTTTGTGAGAAACATCGACGATGGTGGCGCTCAGGGAGGAAATGCTTCCAACACCCGGGTCTATGGTGGACGGCTTGCGCAGCAGGGCGTGTGGCCCGCGATGGTCGGCCTGCATGACATGACGCAAATGACAGAGGATCCAGAGACGTTTCCCTACACGTTTTTTTGCGGGGGGACATTGGTCGCGCGGCAATGGGTTTTGACGGCGGCCCATTGCGTGATTGATCGCGAGGGAAACCTGTTGGATGCCAGCACGCTCCGGATCCGATCTGGCCATGTGGACATGCTGCAGGGCGATCTGCGCGAGATCGCGGCCTTGATCCCTCATCCAGACTATGGGGGGCCCAATCTCAGCAATGACATTGCTTTGATCAAACTGGCGCAGCCGGTGACGGACAGCTCTGGGCCTGTGGGCGCAATCGCTGTGCAGCAACCCGGCCAGACCCTGCCCGAAGGGACGGCCGTTGTCACCGGTTGGGGACAGACCGAAGATGGGTCGTATCCGCTGGATCTCTTGGAGACCGACATCGATATTCTGCCCAATGACCTCTGTAATGACGGATACCGAGAGCAAAACCGCCGCGACCTCGCCGATATGATCCAGATCGTGGGAAATGCCACGGACATGCCCTTTGAAAAGATGGAAGAAGCGTATCTGATCCTGGCCAACAACCTCGGCGATCAGGTCTCAAGCAGCATGATTTGCGCGGGCGTCTCATCGGGCGAACGCGGGTCGTGCTATGGCGACAGTGGCGGACCTCTTCTGCAGCAGGACGCGAATGGCAAATGGATCCAGGTTGGCGTTGTCAGCTGGGGTGGTACGGAATTGCAGACGCGGTTCATCAATCCGGGCTGGTGCGGCCAGGAAGAGCTCTATGGCATCTATACCCGCGTGTCTGATTACTTTGACTGGATCGGTCAGACGATCCAGGCCAACTGAACTCGGCTGTCAGGAGGTAGGAAGATGTTTTTCAGAAGTCTTACGACCATGCGCATGATCTCCGTGCTGGCTGCCGGAGCCCTTGCGTTCGCCACGCCGCTCTATGCGGATTTCTCAGAAGGCAGTTTTGAAGACGGAAGTTTCGGCGACACTGCGTCGGAGCCCGCAGCCGAGCCGCAAACAAGTGAAACGGGGTCGTCCGACGGCTTTGACGAGGGCAGCTTTAACGACGACGGGTCCACGAAAGATCAGCCGTCGTCCTCTGGAACAACCCCTGCGGCCCCAGTTGTGGCTGATGACCCCAGTGCCGTGGAGGAGCGCGAGCCGGAACCCACTGGCACGCAGGACCAGGCCGACAGCCAAACAGCGGAGACCATCGAAATAGATCCGCAGATCTATGCGTTTGAGATCCGCGACTATGGCGTTCAGCCGCAGAACACGTTGCGTAATACACCGTTGTCTGGGCCGACGCCTCTTGAGGTGCCAGGTGGGTACACGTTGTCGACGCAAGGATTGGTCGATGCGTATCTGGCATCGACTGACATGATCGTGATTGATGTCTTGGGCAGTGATTATGGGTTGCCCGACGCGTTTGTCCTTCAAAACCTCGGCAGTCCGGGCCACTTCAATGATCGCACGCAACAGCAAGCCTCGATTTGGCTCAATAACGTGACGGGCGGGGATGCAAGCTATCCGATCGTGCTTTATTGCAGTGATCCACAATGCTGGCTGAGCTATAACGGTGCGCTTCGCGTGATCGCGGCTGGCTACAGCAATGTTTATTGGTATCGCGGCGGCATCCGCGCCTGGGAGATGGCCGGGCTCAATGTCTACCCGACAGGTTTTTGACACCGCGGGTATCGTTTCTCGCTATGAATTGTGGCAATCTGAGCTGCAATCGCTGTCCAAGGTGTTGACGGCGCCCTCACCCAATTTGCAGCAACCAGATGAATCGACGCGAATGTCGGTGATCTGGCCGCCGCCAGTTTGAGCAACAACCAATAATTTCGGCGTTCCGGCACCGGATTTTGCGATGTCTATGCGTTTGCCGGTGATAGCCCGGCCCCGTAATCGGGAAGCCTGTCGCCGAGGAATGTGTAATTCTGCCGTGCCTCAGTCACAGACTGCATATTCAGCGTGATCTGCCGCAAATCCTCGCGCGTCTCTTTGAAGCTCAGCGGTGGGGTGTGATCATCCTGCCAGGGGGGGCAAAACAGCGAGTTTCCATAGGTCGGCCCGGCGCGGTTGAGGGATAGCAGGTAGACCTGATTCTCGAGGGCACGGGTGATGGCGAAGGGATGCCATGTGGGGAAGCTCTCGTCACGGTAGTAGGCGCCGCAGTGCAATATCACAGTGACGTCGTGATCAATCGCCAGGGTGCGCGACAGTTCCGGAATGCGGATATCGTAGCAGATGATGGGGGCGAGTTTGAAACCCTTCACCTCGAACGTAAAAACGTAGTCTCCGCGGGTGAAATAGGCTTTTTCGCCGGAGGCTCCGAACTGGGCGAGATGCAGTTTGTCGTAATGCCCGATCCGGTCTCCGTTTGGGCCGACAACTGCCATGGAGATGTAGTATTGCCCACCTTCGTGTCGGGCAAACCCGTAGCAGACATGGACGCGCGCCTCCATCGCGAGGGCGCGCCATGCGATGAACGACGGGCCGTCGAGCGGCTCTGCGAGCGTTTCGAGGGCGTCAAATGTCTCTGGTGCGTAGTCAAGGCTCGATAGCTCTGGGAGGACGGCTAGGTCCACTGGATTGCACGCGGATTTGAGGGCATGACGCACTTTTTGCACCGAGGCCTTTAGATGCGCATCCCGCTCGGCCGTCGTGGTCATGGAAGGCACGGTGATCTGGCAGGCCAGAAGCGATAAAGTGTCGGAAGAAGGGGGGTCTTGGTGCATCACTCTCTCGGGCCGATGGGCGCATTGAGCGGAGTTTAGAGCATTTTGGGCGCAGCGGTCGACGCCGGTGTTTTATTCCTGGCGCGGCGCGCAGGGCGCCACGCCAGGGTACGACAGGCGGAGATCACAGCACTATGGCCAAGGAGTTGGCTGAGATCATGCCTGCCTTCTCTGCATTAGCCTTCGAACCACCAACGGCTGCCTGCACGGAAGCTGTCCATGGCCCAGCTCGCCGCAACGCTGCCGATATTCTGGACGGTCTTGCGACGTCCCGTCACGTAGTTCGGGAAATACGGGATCAGCGCGCCGCCATCATCGCGCAGTATCATGCCCATCTCGCGATAGATCCCAGCGCGTTTGGTGTCATCGAGCTCACCCTTGCCCATCAGCAGAAGTTCATTGAAACGGGCGTTGTCCCAGTAGGTTTCATTCCAAGCGGCCCCTGCCTTGTAGGTGAGTGTGTACATCACATCAGGCGTCGGGCGTGCGCCCCAGTTCGACATCATCCACGGCTTCGTTAGCCACACCTCGGACCAGTAGCCATCATTGGGCTCGCGGATGGGTTTGATGTTTATGCCGGCCGCCTTGGCGTGCTCGGCATAAAGCACCAGCATGTCGATGGCGCCTGTTGTGATGGAATCGGCCGAAGAAATCTCAAGCGTCTGGCCTTCCATGCCCGCCTTCTTCCACAGCGATGCGGCCTGATCGGGATCATACTCGCGCTGCGGAATGTCATCGGGGAAATAGGGCATGGCCGCGTTATGGTGGAAATCATTGCCCACCGTGGCCGCGCCAAAGGCGATCTTTTCCACGATGTCCTGGCGATCCATCGCGAGCTTGAGCGCCATGCGCACGTCGTTGTTGTCAAAGGGCGCCTTGTTGCAATGCATCGGCAGCGTGATGCAGGAGGCCGATGGCACATTGTCGACGATGATGTCGGCATTACGGCTCAAGAGTGCCATGGTTTTGTTTTCAAGCAGGCTGACGGCGTCCACATCCCCGGTGATCAGCGCCGTCTGACGCGCGTTCGGGTCGTTGATGATCTTGAACTCAACGGCGTCGAAGTATCCGCCCTCGCCGTGCCAGCCCTCGTGACGTTCCAGATAAGCGCCGATGCCGGGCTCGAAGCTCTTGAGAACATAGGGTCCACAGCCATCGCCTGATTCCCACTCGATAGATCCATCTGCCTTGGCGGGCAGAATCGGCAGGTGATAGTCCGGCATGATCCATGGCAGATCAGCGTTCGGGCTGTCGAGTTTGACGGTGATTGAATTGTCGCCATTGTCGACGATGTCCACGATGCCGCTGACCAGGGACGCCGCCGCTGACGGGTTGTCGTCGCCGCGGTGGTAGTTGATCGAGGCGATCACATCCGTGGCGGTGACCTTTTTGCCGGAATGGAAGGTGGCCTTGTCATTGAGGACAAAGCGCCATTCCATGGCGTCGGGCGTGGCTGACCACTCTGTGGCGACATCCCCGCCCAGCGACTGGTCGGGCATGATCATTGTCAGGTAGGCGCGATAGGTGTGCGCCAGGGCGATATCCCCAAATGAGACGTATTGCGCGGGGTCATAGCCGTCGGTGGCGTTGCCGTCATGCTGACCGATGCGGAATGTGCCACCGCTTTGCGGCGCGGCCTTGGCGGATTTGGTCCAAAGGGTGGTTGCGGTTGTGACCGTCAGACCTGCCGCGAGAGCGTGCGCCATAAAAGAACGGCGCGTGATTGATCCGTTTCCTGCGGCTTTGGTCAGCCGGTCAATCGTCATTTTGTCATGGGTGGGTTTCAATGGTCGTCTCCCTGTTGCTGACAGGCCTGCACTATCAGAGATCAATTAAGGCGTGTTTGTCTGTCGCTGGTCGGGATGCGTGGGCAAAGATCCACGTCGTTTTTTATGTTACATCTGTAACGTACGTGCCTAGAATTGAAACTTGTGAAACACCACCGGTCAAGATGAGTCGCGCCGTGGCCCATGCCCCTTTGCCCCAACATGCCTCAATTATCGTCATCGGTGGCGGTATTATGGGCTGTTCGACATTGTACCACCTCGCAAAGATGGGCGTCGGCGATGCTATCTTGCTGGAGCGCAACAAGCTGACTTCGGGCACGACATGGCATTCTGCTGCGCAGGTGCGGGCGCTGCGCCATTCCAAGAACCTTACGCGGATGATCCAATATTCGGTCGATCTCTATGCCCAGTTAGAGCGGGAGACGGGCCAGAATGTGGGGTGGATCCAGAAAGGCAGCCTGTCGATCGCAACGTCCGAGGATCGGCTAATCCACATTCGGCGGCAAGAGGCGCTGGCCCATGCCTACGGGATTGAGGCCACCTCCATATTTCCCGAGGCGGCCAAGGAACGCTGGCCGATGATGAACACCGATGATGTGATCGGCGCTGTCTGGTCGCCCGATGACGGGCGGGTCAGCCCCTCGGATGTGTGTGCCGCATTGGTGAAGGCAGCCAAGGGTATGGGCGCGAAAATTTTTGAAGATACTGGCGTCACGGGCATTCTGACGGAAAACGGCAGGATCAAGGGGGTGGAGACCACCCAAGGCGTGGTGACCTGCGATGCGATTGCGCTGTGTACCGGGCTCTGGTCGCGCGAGGTGGGCGCGATGGCCGGGGCGGAGGTGCCTGTTCTGGCCTGCGAGCATTTTTATCTACTGACCAAGCCGATTGACGGGATATCGGGCAATACGCCGACGCTCGGCGATCATGACGGGCACCTCTACATTCGCGACGATTCCGGCGGGCTGCTGGTGGGGTGCTTTGAGCCCATGGGCAAACCCATCGCGCCGGGCATTCTGAATGAAAGCTTTCAGTTCGGGCTTTTGCCCGAGGACTGGGATCACTTTGAGCCGATGATGAAAAACGCGCTGCATCGTTTGCCTGTGCTGGAGACTGCAGAGGTGAAGATGCTGCTCAACGGCCCGGAAAGCTTCACGCCCGACGGCATGTTCATGCTGGGGGAAACGGCGGAGACAAAGGGGCTCTATCTGGGGTGCGGATTGAATTCGGTGGGCATTGCGTCGGGTGGTGGTGCGGGCATGAACCTTGCCCATCTGATCGTGCATGGACACACGGCCTATGATCTTGGTGAGACGGATGCGAAACGCTTTGCGCCCGTCTTCAATTCGCTGGATCACCTGATGGCGCGCGTGCCGGAGATCCTTGGCACGCATTATGACATCGCCTATCCCGGGCGGCAGTTGGCGACAGCGCGCAATCTGCGGCAATTGCCCTTGGCCGACGAGTATGCCGCCGCCGGTGCGCATTTCGGGCAGTTCTACGGCTGGGAGAGGCCGCTTTACTTCGGCAAGTCGGCAGAGCCGAAAATGACGTTCGGCACACCGGATTGGTTTGAAAACGTTGGGGCCGAAGTGAAGGCGGCCCACGAGGCGGCCGCGATCTTTGATGCTTCGCCCTTTGGCAAGATCGAGGTAGAAGGCCCGGATGCGGAAGCGTTCCTCGATATGACCTGCGCGTCGAACATGGCCAAGGCACCCGGCAGCGCGATCTATACGGCCGTGTTGAACGCGAGTGGCACCTACGAATCCGACATCACGGCGCATCGCATTGCGAAAGATCACTATCGCCTCTTTGTCGGGACCAACGCGATCAAACGCGATCTGGCGTGGTTCCGGGCGCATGCGTCCGGGTTTGATGTGACGTTGACAGACGGCACGGAAGATTACGCTGTGCTTGGTCTGATGGGACCTGAAGCCGCGCGGATCGTGGCGGAGACGGGTGCGCCGGAACTGGCTGAACTTGGCTATTTCAAGGTGGGGCCTGCCCATATCGCGGGATGCCATGTGCGGGCTGTGCGGATGTCTTACGTGGGCGAGGCCGGGTGGGAGATCACGATGCGGGCCGAGAATGCGGGAAAGGTCTATCGCGCGTTGACCGATGCCGGCGCAAGGCCTGCGGGGCTCTTTGCGCAGACATCCATGCGTATTGAGAAGGGCTTTGCTGCCATGGGGCATGAGTTAGATGGGGATATCTCTCCCGTAGAAGTTGGTCTCGACATGCTGGTGTCGAAGACTGGGGCTTTCACCGGATCGGAGGCTTTGGCCCAGCGTCGCGAAACATCCTATCGCAGCTTGGTGACGGTGATCCTCGATGATGTGGATGCGGTGCCGTTGGGCCATGAGCCGATCTACGCGGGTAATGAGATCATCGGGCACACGACCTCGGCGGCGTTCGGCTATCGCATCGGCAGGCCCTTGGCACTGGCTCATGTGCATAAGCGGGATGTCGATCAGCTGCGCGTTGAGATCGATATCGCGGGCGCACGCTTTGCTGCTGTATTGCAATATGCCTGCGCCTTTGATCCAACTGGCGACAGGATGAAGGGCCAGAGACAAAAGGACTGAGCACATGAGCCATGTCTTCCCACGTCATACCAAAGCGGATCTACCTGTGGCGGCGGGTGGTGATGGGCCGTACCTCATTGACAGCACGGGCAAACGCTATCTCGATTGTGGCGATGCGGCGGTGTCTTGTTTGGGGCATTCGAACCCATCCGTTGTGAAAGCGGTGCAGGATCAGGTGGCGCAGATCGCGTTTGCCCATTCCGGCTTTATGACCTCTGAGCCTGCTGAGGCGCTGGCCGATCTTTTGATCGCCAACGCGCCAGGTGAACTCGATCGGGTCTATTTTGTCTCTGGCGGATCCGAGGCGGCCGAAAGCGCGATCAAACTGGCGCGGCAGTATTTCACCGAACGGGGCGAGCCCGAGCGCCGCCACATCATCGCGCGCAAGCAGAGCTATCATGGCAACACGCTGGGCGCGCTGTCGGCCGGGGGGAATGAATGGCGGCGCGCGCAGTTTGCGCCGATCCTTGTGGAGATGAGCCATATTTCACCCTGCTACGAATATGTGGACCGCCTCGAGGATGAGAGCCGTTTTGAGTACGGCCAGCGCGTCGCCAATGAGCTGGAGGCGGAAATCCTGCGGCTAGGGCCGGAGACGGTGATGGCCTTCATGGCAGAACCGGTTGTGGGGGCGACCTTGGGCGCCGTGCCTGCGGTGGAGGGCTACTATGCGCGCATTCGCGAGATTTGCGACCAATACGGCGTGCTGTTGATACTGGATGAGGTGATGTGCGGGATGGG
>ERZ1740068.709-NODE-709-length-13847-cov-8.849188_pt1 | contig 13847 bp, 15 predicted proteins | sample MGYA00581735_ERZ1740068 | MGnify/ENA primary metagenome ERZ1740068 (study PRJEB43018, sample SAMN04849740) | marine metagenome | isolation source: floating plastic debris | place: Pacific Ocean | collected 2008-08-30 | study: EMG produced TPA metagenomics assembly... | reverse complement strand
AATTCTTGTGCCGCTATCAGTACCGAAGGTCCTGCGTACAGCCACAAGCAAGTATAGCTCCGTTGGTACAGGTGTTGGGTGTCGCGCCCGCCTGCCAATCTCTACATAAGCATACAGCCATCTTTTGGTTTGGTAATGTGGATGTTACAAATCTGCGGAACCTCCGTATCCGGACCGCCATCGGTAGGACAGGTAGGATGTTCGCCACCAGCGATTGTTCTCATTGCATTTTCTGACAAGGCAGTGGTCACAAAACTCACTACTTCAATTCCCGTTAGTCGTTTTTTACTTTTCATACTGTGATCTTTAAGTAATATGTTATTAGAAAAATATCCGATTAGGAGAGGTCGGATCCCGATGGTAAAACCATCCTTTTCTTTACTTGTCGATCTGTTGTTGCTTGCAAACCTGGGAAAAACCCGGAATCACCGGGCGTTTCTATGACTGATTTACTGTATTCAAATTAGGAATAAGCTTCCACAAAGTAAATCCCGGAAACGGTGTATTTATCCCCTCACGGTTTCCCGTGATGACTATTCGATGACCCCGTTTTTGAGGGCGTAACGGATCAGTCCTGCCATGTTTTTTGCGTTGGTTTTTCTAAAAATGTTCTTTCGATGGGTTTCGGCAGTGTTGAGGCTTATATATAGCTTATCCGCAATTTGCTGGGAAGTATATTCCGCGGCAATGAGTTTGATGACTTCCACTTCCCGTCTGGTGAGTTTACTGCCAGGCAACTGATTGCTTTTATACATCTGACCGGACATGGTTTTCATCACCGTTTCCTTGACTTTGTCACTGTAGAAAGTCTCCCCCCGGCCCACTACCCTCACGGCTTTGATCAGTTCTTCTTTTCCTGCGTTTTTGGGCAAATAGCCGCAGGCTCCATGTTGCAACAAGGTAGAGATATGGAAATAGTCTTCGTGCATGGAAACAATCAAGGTCCTGGTGTGGGGAGAGATCTCCCTGGTGAGCTTGCAAAGTGCCGGGCCGCTCACTTCTGGCATGGAGATATCAGACACCAACACATCTATCTGCTGCTGCCGAAGTATATTCTCAGCATGCCTGCTGTCGCCCAATGCCGCGACCACAAGGATGTCATCTTCCTGATCCAAAATATTGGTAACACCATCCAGAAACATCTGATGGTCATCTACTACCATTACGTTAATTTGCTTGTTCATTGTATTGAGTTTTTGAGTATGGAATGTCAATATTGATAATGGTCCCTTTTCCCGGCAACGAGCTGATCTCCAGATTGCCCTGCCACAGTCTGATGCGCGAACTAACATTGATCAGGCCTATGCCTTCTATCTCACTGCCCACGTCAAAGCCAATGCCATTATCTTCCACCAAAAGGTTGATGTACCCCGTATGAATGGTGAGTTGTACAGAGATTTCTGAGGCTTTAGCGTGCTTAAAAATATTGGTTGTCAACTCCTGAATGATACGGTACAGGTCTGTCTTGATGCGGTCTTCCAGTTGGTTGAGTTCCTCTTCAGGAAAACAATGAATCTCCAGACTGACCTCATCACCAGACATGAGATCCTCCAGGTACTTCCTGATCAGCCCGGTCAATTCATGGTCGCGGATGGCTGGCGAGGTCAGGTTGCGGGAAATCATCCTTACCTCCTGGTAGACACCGTCTATCATTTGTTCCAGCTGGTAAACTTCCTCTGTTCTGAGGTGAAATCCTGACAGCTGTAGCTTGAGTCCACCCAATGAACCACCGATCCCGTCGTGCAGGTCGCGCGCCAGTCTCTCTCTTTCATTTTCTTCACCCTCCAGTCTTGCTTCTATGGACTTCATTTCCTGTTCCGTGGCCATGGTCTTGATCTTTTGCTGATGCACCTGTTCCCGGAGCAGGTGCAATTGACGGGCAGAACGCTCTCTGAAAAGCATGTAGAAGTGCCACATCACTGCCAGACAGACCAACCCTACTAGCACTGCAATCACTAAAATCAGCTTCTTTTGCTGATCTGCGCTGGCCCGTTCCTGAGATTCAATTTTCAGGTGGACCCCAGCTAGTTCTTTGTCTGCTTTCTCACGCTCATATTTCTGGTAGGCACTTAATACTTTAACAATACTCTCATCTCCCAACTGCCCGGTCAATGTGATAAAACGGCGGGCATGCTGGTTGGCCTGTTGGTATTTTCCGAGTTCGGTACAGAGCAAAAACAAACTTTTATTCACATCTGCCTGCAAGCGTAGCGATTGTTTTTCCTCACTGATTTTCAAAGCCTTGTTCAGGTAGGCCAGTGCCTCCAGGTAGGCTTTTTCCTTAAAAGACGCCTGCCCAAAAATGTAGCGCACTTCTGCCTTCTGCGCGTCATTTTGCAGACCGGCAATCATGTTCTCATAGGCCTGCAGGAAGTGGCGCGCCTCCCTTGTACGCCCTGTATTGAGCAGCATAATGGCTCTTTCTTTGACGCTGGCCACCTCTGCTACCGGATCATTGAGGGCCTGGGCATATCCGATGGCGCGGGTAAAATTTTGTTCTGCCGTGACCGTATCCCCCAGTATCGCCCGCACTTTGCCCGACTGACGTAGTCCTGTGCACAATCGCCTATGGTCTTTCATCTGCTCACTGATGGTGATAGATTCCTGATAGTAGCTCAGGGCTTTTTGGTAATCGTGAAGCTCCAGGAACACATCCCCTATGTTGTTGAGTACTGCCCCAAACCCCGCTTTGCTTTCCAGCGAGTCTTTGTAGATCCTGTAGGCGTCATAGTAGTAATCCAGCGCATCGGCATATTCCCCTTTCATAAAGTAAATCAGCCCGATATTGGTCTGCGAGGTAGCCAGACTCTTGAGACTACCACTCTCTGCATTAAGCTGCCTGGTCTGTTGGTAGAAGTACAGGGCCGAGTCATAATGACTGCGCCTCAGGTGTATGTTACCGAGGTTTTGGTAAGCATAAACCTTGTATTCAATCAGCTGATACTGCTCTGCAACGGCAATCTCCTGATAGAAGTAGTAAATCGCCGAGTCAATGACATTTCTATAGCTATGATAATGCCCCAGTACATTGTAGGATAGCGCCATGTAGTTAGGCTGATCATGCTTCTCTGCCAGGGCCAATGCTGACTTAGCTAGTTTCAGGGCGCGATCCGGATTAGTGTTACGCATACGCCAGGCCAACACACTCATCAGCCGGGCACGGTCCTCCTCGGAGGTCTGAAGAATCATGGCCTGGAGGCTGTCTGGTTCCTGTGTAGAAAAGGCATGTAACGGATCAATGCCATGTAAAATGAAAAGGATGAGTAATGTCGCTTTAATCTTCAAAATAAAAATCTATTCGTGGTACTTAGTGCGCTCTGATAAACGCCTAATTTGGTGTAGCGAATTTCAATATCAGAAAAAGTAGTAGCAGAAAAACCCTTATATGCTAGGCCTAAACAACGTATTGTACAATCTAATATCCAGGTTTACGAACGTGGAAAACGATTATTGAAGGTATACGGATTGTGGACGTAAATGGATGTAGACAAGCAAATAGTGGAAGGTAATACCTGATGTGTTGAATGTTCCGCAACACCCAGCAACCACCAGCAGTGACCACTCATCGCTACTTTGCTTGTCACTACCGAAATCAGTATTTATCTTCAAGTAAAATCAAAACAAACTTTATGATGAAAAAGATTAAATTAAAGGACTTCGAAGTGAAGAGCTTCGTGACCGACTTGAAAAGTGGTTTATTAAATACCGTAAAGGGGGGAGCTTCCGGAAACCCTACTTGTGAAAATGTGGGTAATCCAACACAATCCTGCAATTGCCCTAATACCGGCACAGGCAATACCAACAACACCCAGGTTCCTGCCTGCCCTGTCTCCTATCCTCAGATTTACTGTGATGGGAATCCCTATGAGACCCCATTATGTACTAATTGATTGATTGATTCAAAAAAAGGCCGCCATCTCTGGCGGCCTTTTTTAATCCTTCTCAGTGTTTTCAAGTAGGTCTAGCACTCTGTCGCATTTGAAGGACCTCCACAACAAATTGTCCAGATACCGAAGGTAATTACCGTAAGTTTGGTAGGCTCTTCTTTCACCCCTCCTTGTACAGTTTGTTCTCTTTGCTCTTCCAGTGTTGTCACAAAGCTTTCTACTTTAAGCGCGGATAGTCTTTTCTTGTTCTTCATCTAGTAAATTGTTTAGTCTTCAAAAATGATGCGGGAATTCCGCCCGCAGAAGTTACGCAATTAGTGATACTTTTCAAATTCAGGCAATGTTGCTGACCAACAGTTGCCAGTGAGGGAATTACCTTACTAAAAACCTGCATTCAACAAAGAAAGGCCACCCACAGGCAGCCTTTCTTTTAATCTTTCACAATGTTTTCTGGTAAGCCTAGCACCAGGTAGCAGCTGTAGGTCCTCCACAGCAGTATGACCACAGACCTCTGGTAACCACTGTAATTTTGGTAGGCTCTTCTTTCACACCTCCCTGTACAGTTTGTTCTTTTTGATCTTCCAGTGTTGTCACAAAGCTTTCTACTTTAAGCGCGGATAGTCTGTTCTTGTTTTTCATCTAGTAAATTGTTTAGTCTTCAAAAATTTAAATGACACGTCTGCCATTTTCTTAGAGCCAAATTAGCCAATACACACGATAATCCAAATAGGAACATTTGATTGTTTGCAGTTAACGCTTCATTAAAATGGCAGGCTACCATAACGGAAGACTTCTTACAGCAAATTCACAAGACTTGCCATCACATTTTTCAGTATTTTTTGATCAAAGGCGTCACTTTCCGAAGCCTCTTTAATCACCGTATTATAAGCCTGCACGAGCTTTTCTATACCCTCTTCACCGCTTTCTATCAACAGCTGCACATCTTTGAGGAGGGCATTGACCTGCTTACACAGCTCACTTATGCTTTTATCAACTGTGTAATTGCTTTGGATCATTTCCTCCACCTTGGTCTTTTCTTCAAAAACCTGATCAAAAGCATGCATAGCGGCCACCATGTCTTCATATTGACTCCCAACCGACGCCGCAGACAGCAACTCAGGCATGCCATCTAGCTTCTCCTTGAGCCGGTGCAGCACCTTCGTTTGCTCTATGTAACCCAACTGACCACTTTCCGAATGATACTGCATCAATATTTCCTGTAATTGCTCTCCCGCTGTGCTAACCTGTTCATCGTTGCTATACATAGCGCTCAGTACTGCATGTTTAAAACTCATCCACCCGTTCTCACGTTGACCGTCGGTAAAGGCAAGCAAACCGGCAAATTCCCGCTTTCGCGAACTTTCAATGGCCCTGGCCAGCAAGTCGATGTGTTGAAGTATGACATTAATTCTGGGAGCCATCAAAATATCAAAAGGAGCAATCGTATGAGCAACCAGCTGATGGCTGAAAATAAGTGACTCCTGCGGAGTCAGGGTTGATAAGGCAATGTACTTTAAATCCATTGTTAAAATTTCTTTACATGATCAAATGAATGGTCTTTTCCCGGTTCTTATTTATATGTAGCATCAGCTGTAAAAAGTGAACCTTGTTTTGAGGTATATTTATAAAAGTCGTTGCTAAATGAGGTCAAAGTACTATTCTGCACTGCAGGGCTTTCCAAAAATCCCGTTTTTTGCATACAAGAAAGGAAGAGTTCCTTTACATTTGTTTAGTATCATTCACAACAATGATTGATTTTTTGATTGAAACCTCCATTGTCCACAGCAAACAATGGATGACTTTTTGAGGTTCCTACAGGTGCCTGCCTGATGGTGTCAGGTACTATTTTTTAACAACAATCAGGACATGAGACAAACAAATAACAGGGATTTTGTAATCCTGGTAGACCATGAAGACCAGGAAATAGGCTATTGCGAAAAACTCAAAGCACATGAATTTGGCTACCTGCACCGGGCCTTCTCGATATTTCTTTTCAACGATCAGCAGGAGTTGCTGATGCAGAAACGAGCTTATTCCAAATACCACTCCGGCGGCTTGTGGACCAATACTGTCTGTAGCCATCCAACCCGGGGCATCAACCTGGTTACCTGCGCTCAAAACCGATTGACAGAAGAGCTAGGCATCAGGGAAGACATGCCGGAACTGACCATGGCTTTTCCGCTCCTCTACAGGCAGGAAGTAGACAAAGGGCTCATAGAACATGAATACGACCACGTATTATTAGGACGCTACAATGACATCCCATTATCCTTCAACCCCGATGAAGTAGACTCCGTGGCCTTTTTTCCAACAGACAAAATCGATCAGCAGCTCAAAGCGACTCCGGAAGAGTTTACCATCTGGTTTCAGCTATTGTGGCCTAAGATTGCGGAGCACCTGCATTCGGCGTCGATACTGAGCTATGGTTAGCGCCCAAATCGCTTAAAAGGAATAATTGCCAGAACGCCGGTGCTGTCGTAGACGTAGACCTTGCGGCTTGTCATGCCCAGCACGTATTGTGTGCAATCAGAAGATAAAATATCACGATTGGAAGGGGGCTGTGTATAGGCCCATTTGTTACCGTTGGCATCGGTAAACGTTCCCTCGGGGTGTGTATGTACATCGTGGAAACCTCCAGCGTGGATTTCTTTGACATGCTGTCCGGGAATGCCGGGAGGACTATCCGGGCCAGCGATGTACTGTCCATTTTGGTTGATGTCACCGGTGCGCTCCTTGAAATACTGAATTTTCAATTTAAAATTATCCAGCCTCGCCGCAGACAAATGCCGCCCCGTGCCTTTACCATCCTGCATAGCGTGATCCAGTATTTTCTGCTGTTCCGTCCTGTTGACTATCGGGATAAGATTTTGCATGTGATCTCCCTCCAGCTTTCCTCTGCTGAGCAGCCTTTCTGTTTGCCTTGCAACCTTCCTGCTTATGGGGTTACTATGCCCGTCTCTGGTGCCACCACTATAGAGCTGCTGAGTAGTCTTGAAGGTTCGCACTACAAATACCTGCTCGCTGGCTCTCCCTTCTATTCTGTAAATTTCCCTGCCTTTGCTATTGAGGTAAATGTGAAATTGGGCATTGGGTCCCTCCTGGTTTTTCAAACTATCAACATGGACATGAAGACCCCTTGAAACACCAACGCTATCCTGCCTGGCCGACGACGATTGATGATGCCCTGAGACCAACTGTGCATGACAATGCATCAGCGGAAATAGCAAGACAACCAGTAGCGTAAGCGTTTTCATTGATACAATATATTACATTTTGAAAATTTTTCGAAACAAGATGATCAATACAACAAGGATGAAAAACAGACCGCAGATCACTAACAGATTCAGGCTGTTAGCACCAGGATCCAACGGCAATGGTTCAGTATTTCCCATGAGGGTGAAGGAAGCCCAATAGTATGGCGACGCCTCTGACAAATCATGTTCCTGCAGGAATCTGAGCTTCGCATTGCGCAATGCCTTTGCTTTACTTTCTCCAGGCTGCAGGTCCGTATAAAAATCCTGGATGATGGCAGAAGCAGATTTGTCATTCACATTCCAGAGACTGGCCACCACGGCGTTGGCTCCGGAATAAAAAAATCCACGGGAAAGGCTGAAGACTCCTTCACCTGCCGCCAGCTCTCCAGCTGAGGTGCGACAAGCACTGAGCACTACCAGCTCCGCCTGATTGCTGGCCGTATAAAGCTCTGCAGCTTCCAACTTGCCATCATTAAAAGCAATCCAAGGGTTTTCTCCCGCTTGTGCATGCGTCGCCAGGTGGATGATTTCATAATCACCGGATACGCTCAAAAATTGTGTTTTAGAGGCATTCTCACCTACTATTTCCTTACCGTCATAAAGGCTTGCAATGGCCTCACCTTCCAACTCACTTTGCTTCAGTGTTGTCAACTCGTCGTCATCAAACGTTACAGGAGCAAAAGCAACCAATTGCCGCCCTGGCGCCCTTTTGATCTGATCATTGTGGTATAAGAAAGACATAGAATAAGCATAGCTTATCTCCGCCTCCTCAATCAAGTAGGTCCCTGCATCAGGATCAGTCACCAGTGCTTCGAAAGGGATGCCATGCAAACGGTGATCTGGCAGAATACGTACCTGTTTATCCTTCAGCTGACTCCGGGTTACTTCATCTGGGAGTAGTCTTTTGTATAAGTTATTTGCCAGCGACCTATACTGCGCACGGTCCTCCAGAGTAGCAAAAGGCTTTGTCAACACCTTTCTAAAGTCAGCAATCAGCTCTTCCAGCGCGGCAGCCCCTTCTATCAATAGAATCTCGGACGCATCCCGGGTGATTAAAAACATGTAAAGATGATCATAGTTGACATCATCGATGTCCCAGACATAGGAAACCACCACACTGTTGCTATCCAGTTGTGACTGAACTGTCTGCAGGTCAGCCAATGCTATTTCTGTGTCTTGTGCGTAAAAATCCGGATATAAAAACTGTAATGAGTCCAGGAAATTTTGATAAGCAATCTTACTATTGACCAATGCGGAGGCATAACGTGACTGTGTGTTCTGGTCATCCGCACCACGTAGCAGCTGCTCTTTCTCAATGATCTCTTTCTTCATCGACAACTCCTGCCTCTTGACCGCTTCTGGCAATTCTTTTTTCTTGGTACTGGCCAGAATGTCCTCGATCAATAGTAAAGCCTTGATCTTTTCTGAATAGGCAAAGGCGATCTCTTCTTTCTTCAATCGTGTGGCACACAAAATACCTTTGGTATATACATCTGTTGCCCTGCGCCGCCAGTATAGTTTTGACAAGTTGGAATTGGATTGATTCTGGACAGCAGTGATTAACCGATCCGCCATACTGACGGCCTCCATTGCCAATGCGATGCGGTCCTCACTTTGTTTCTGAAAATCTTCTCCTACCAGGATGTTTGCCTTGGTAACCAGTCCCGACAGGGCTTCATCCGGATCGATACAATTAAGGTATTCCTTTTCAGACATCAAGTCAACGGAATCGATTGATGTTTCCAGATTGACGGCCAGTGACTGATTGATGGCCCGGAGGGCTTGCCCAGATTGTTTTTTTGAAAAATAGTATATTCCCAAAGCCCGGTAAGCCTTAAGTAATTCTGAGGGCTCCGATGGATACCGCAGGCTTTCCTTCAGATACCAGAGTGCGCTATCATTCTCCTGCTGCAGGTACAAGTCTCCCATATTGACATAGGCTGCATTGATGGCCTTGCCGTTGTTGGTTTCGTTGGCTTTTTTCAGGAGTTTTCTGTAGTGGTAGTTAGCTTTTGCGAAATCACCGGCCTCCGTAAGCCTGTAGTACTGGGCAAAGTTGTTGTGCAGGATGTTGTAGCGGGATGCAGACAAAGGCTCTATCTGGTCCGATCGCTCTACCTTCTGCAGCAGCTGCAGATAATCCCCACTGTTGGACTCATCCACAATTCTACTGTAAACTATACACAAATTGAGGGCCTCTCCCTGAAAGAATTTATAAGCCGCTTTATTATCCAGCTGCTCCAGTAAATTCAAGCCCTTTTTGTAGAAGGTCACCGCCTGATAAAAGTCACTCATACCAAGATAAACGGCACCAATCTGACAATAACTTCGCGCTGTTCTGCTGCTGTCAATATTGGCATCAATGATTGCCTGAAAAGTCTCAATGGATTTTACAGGATCTTTGTGGCGCCTGTAAAATACCCCCAACCGAAATTGCGCCAGCGCAAACAAGGCGTCCTGCCTACCGGCCGATTTCAGGTGCCCGATGCCAGTCTCCTGATACCTGATGGCGCTACCATAGTCTTTCTTTCCATAAAACTTTATCGCAAAACCAAAAGACAGTACGGCAGCAGAATCTGGCCCCACTGTGGTCAACGTGGTTGCAACCAGACTGTCAAATGCCGCTAAATGCTCCGTTTTAGGCACTTGTGAGTAGACAGAATCAAACAGGGATTTATAGGTTTGGCCATTGGCCACCAACGGAAGCGTCAGTGCCAATAGCCATATGATCGTTTTTTGAGTATAATTCAAGACTAAAAATTACATTGAAAACCAAAATTACTGTTATTGTAAGCTGCGTTTTTCATTTCATCTTCTGTATCCATCATAATGACCAATGGAGGAGGTGTCTGGTCTTTAGGAGGCCTTAAGATAACACGCCATTGTTCAATATTGGAATTTGTATCACAGATTTTGTAGTCATATAGGAAAACTTCTCCTTGATCATCTGAAAAGCCAGAGCGAATCTGATCTCTTAGCGGGGTAAGAATGTAGGGTTGCCACTCTACATAGATGGTCCTTAACGTGGTCGTATCCACAGTTGGACTCCTGAGACCTCCTCTCAATGGGACATCTGGTGCAAGCGATGCGGCAGGAGTAATCTCCTCTTCCTGCCATGCGCCTTCAGAGCAGCTCAAAGTAATGGCCGTAAATAATAGCATGGCTATAATGGGACTCAATAGTTTAATTTTCTTCATTTGATGAGATTGTTTTAGTTATAAAGAGTGACCAATGACCAATTGGTTACCCTTATGATTAATAATGTAAAAATTGTTGCTACGGCACAATAAATTTCACTACCCTTCACAACCTGGAGCTGTCAATGGCACTTCAAAAAATTGTACAGTAGATTGGATACATGCAATAAGGCAAAGAATACTTCATCGGTATCTCTTCCCTGAGCAACATCAGTCACACTCCATGGTCAGTGGCAGTATGCGATGTTGCAGCATGAGGCAGGTTAGCGGTAAGGCTTTGGGTTGGGAAATAGCTGGCTACCGGATACAAACGGAAAACATTCTACCGATAGCCAGAAAATTATTTACTGATACTGTTTCCAGGCTAAAAATCACATTGAATGGTAAAGTTTGGACCAGGATGTTCGGCCTGTAGCATCTCATCTTCTGTATCCATGATAATGACCAACGGCGGTGGCGTCTGATCATAGTAATGTTCATCCAATATAACTCTCCATTCTTCAAGGTTGCTGTTTGTCTCACAAACTCTATAGTCATAGAGGTATATCCGCCCATTGATATCAGAAAAACGGGAACGTATCTGATCGCGGTGCTGAGTTAAGATGTAGGGCTGCCATTCTACATAAATAGTCTTCAATGCTGTCGTATCAATATCTGGCTGCCTGGTATCACCCCCTTTCAATTGGACATTAAATACGATGGAAGTTGCAGGTGCAATTTCCTCTTCCTGCCATGCGTCTTCGGAGCAGCTCAAAGTAATGGCCGTAAATAATAGTATTGCTATTATGGGACTCAATAGTTTAATTTTCTTCATTTGATGAGATTATTTTAGTGATAAAGAGCAACCAACAACCAGTTGGTTACTCTTATGATTAATCATGTAAAAATTGATGCTACGGCACCATAAATTTCATCGCACTTCAAAGTACGAAAAACAGGGTACCGATAGCCGGAAAATTCATTTCCGGGAGTTCATGCCGCTGTTAAAAGCTACATGCCGCAGAAAAATTAAAATGCTCGGCTTTGTTCATTTCATCCTCAGTATCCATCAATATCACCAATGGAGGCGGGGTCTGATCCTCAGGATTGATCATATTATAGACCACATTCCATTTTTCAAGATTCTGATTGCTGGGGCACACTTCATAATCAACCAGGTAAATAATGCCGTTGGGATCAGAAAAACTGGCACGAATTTGGTCCCGATGTGCTGTAAAAATCCAGGGTTTCCACTCTATGTACATGCAATCCAACCGAGTATGTTTGACAGGATGTGTAGACAGCTGATTATCCGGCAACCGTATTCCGGCCATAGATAGTTCAATGTCTTCTTCCTCAACCAGCGGATCTTCCAGGCAACTGGAAGTCAGTGTACAAATGATTATTAATAACAATACGGGATTAAACAATTTAATTGTATTCATATTTAAGAGATAGTTATGTTCATCTTAAAAGTATCCACCATTATTAATTGTTACCCTTTTAATTTAAAATTATAATTGCTCCCATAGAATATGTCTGCATGAATAAAAATGATTCTTATCTAGAGGCACTTGTAGGAAAAGACGATCGGAAAATCGCTGAGATTTATGAGAAGTACTATGACAATGTAAAAAGCTACATCATGAGTAATGGCGGTCAGGAGGCAGATGCGGAGGATGTTTTTCAGCGCGTACTCCTGCAGATTGCCGTGCGTTACCGAAAGGAGAAGTTCGAAATCAAATCCGGTTTTGACAATTATCTGTTTGTCGCCTGTAGGAATTCCTGGATACGGGAAGCAAAAAAATCCAAAAAGATGTTAACAAGTGAGCTGAAAGATGATCTTAAAGATGATTATGCAGTTGATCTGTCTTTGGGATTGTTGGAGCAAAAGCGATGGGAGTTGTTCAACGACGGGCTATCTCAATTATCAGATAAATGCAAAAAGATACTCGGTCTTTACTTTGCCAAAGTCCCCTATGACCAAATAATGGACGCGCTGGATTACAGTTCGGAGACAGTTGCCAGACAACGCGTCTTCAAATGTAAAGCAAAGTTGAAGGAGATTATCACCAAAAATAAGTTGTATAATTCACTGAAGGAATTATGAAAACCGAAGACCAAATTCTGATAGAAAAACAATTGCGCGAAGGCTTGTCGGAAGACGAAAAAGCCATTTTCCTCTCCAAACTTGCCGGCGATGATGCGTTCAGGCAGGAATATGAGTTGGAAAAACAATTGCACGAAAACCTCAACGAAACCGACTGGAACCTGATCGAGGACAAAGATGCGGACGCTGTCCGTGAGTATACTGAGCTGTTCCGCAGTGAGGAAAGCACTGAGCTTGCGGCACTTTTAACAGACATCGCAGCCAAACGAAAAGACCAGCAACCTGCCAAAGGCAAAAGCCGACAACTGATCTGGTATATCGGTATCGCTGCTACACTACTGATTGGCATTATGACTTTGGTATTGCTGTTGTCACAGGGGCCTGAGACACCTTCGGAACTGTATGCCGTCTACATGGACCTGACAGAAGTTCCTTCGCTGATAGAGCGAGGAAGTGAGACGGATAGCATGATCAGCGAAGCCCTTGGCGAAGCCCAATCCCAGTTTGAAAACGGGCAATATGCGCAGGCCTTAGTCGCCTTTGACAGGATTATTCAGCAAACAGGTGAACGAAGCGGTACCATCATGATCTACCAGGGCATCGCACTCATGGAAACCAACCAATATGATGCTGCCAATGAGACATTTGAAACATTGATTAACAGCAACTCCATAGATGCAACCAAAGGCTATTGGTACAAGGCCTTGTTACTACTGAAACAGGAAAAAACGAGGGAATCAAAAGCTTTGCTGGAAAAAATAAGTTCGGAAAACTTATACAATGCGAAAAGGGCAAAGGTGTTACTGCAGGAGTTGAATCGATAACTGTTGATATCCAATTAAGACTTTTTTTACATTGCAGATTTACGCCTCTGGTGCCAGTCCGTGACTGGCGCCCGGGATAAAAAACAGTTTGTAACTGACTTAAGGGCAGCACTAAAAACTCTCTATTGATTTTTGATCGCCTCTATGCGACCTGATCTTTGTTCTTGATTCAGGCTGATCAAAGTGCCAAACCGATATTTTTTCAAAAAAATCATCTGAGATTCTCCATTTCCTATCACGTCTTCCGGTATTTCATTTTGTACAAGACACAGACATTGGGTGTCTTTAAATGTTCGGTGTACTTAATCAACAGTATCATGATGAAACTATCAGCAGTAACAGGCAATAGTAAAATTGAGAAGATAGCTCAAAGCAAGATCAACAGAGGTTTTTTCAACTGTCCACAGCAAGGCCAAAACTGCAATGGAAATTCAGTCGTTTCATGTGTCACATTTGCTCAGTTTGCATGTATCAACAACAAGTGGGTAATTCTTTGATCTAGTTTGAAGGATTACGGATTGACTGATAGTATGCCTGTCGCCAGTAATGGCGGCAGGCTATTTTTGTATAGCCAAGACCAATTGCCTGGCCGTAGC
>ERZ1740068.708-NODE-708-length-13862-cov-10.290070_pt1 | contig 13862 bp, 6 predicted proteins | sample MGYA00581735_ERZ1740068 | MGnify/ENA primary metagenome ERZ1740068 (study PRJEB43018, sample SAMN04849740) | marine metagenome | isolation source: floating plastic debris | place: Pacific Ocean | collected 2008-08-30 | study: EMG produced TPA metagenomics assembly... | reverse complement strand
TGGCACAGGCGCAAGCTCCAAACTTTCTGCTCGCAATGTTTTTAGATGTTGGGTAGGCCCTTTAAGAAGCATCGTTCCATCATTGAGCCTGTTAAACGACTTCTACGATAGAACTTACACTGTGTGGGAGGCACTGAAATAGTTAAAAAGAATGCCCAACCCACTGAATTAGACCATAGTAGAATTCAGTGGCCTGACCATTCTATGTCGATCACAGAACTGCAATGAGATAGTTTGAAAGCACCTTCTACCACAGAACCCAAAACATGGGAAAACATTTGTATTTCTACAAATTCTAGTTTCATCACAGTTCACAGCCATAAAACTTATCAGAACTGAAGTCTAAAATGTAAATGCTCCTCTATGGTATAATAGTCACTGCATGGTCGTTATAATATGTAGTGATGACACTCACAAATCTACACTTTGAAAAAGCTATCATCGAGATTTATTAGAATTCATTTTTTCTATTCAGAATATTTTTATTCATTGCAGTCCTATAAATGGCTCGGAGTGAGATTTTGAAGAGTCTCAAAAAGTGAGGGAACACGATTCTCCTCAGCACATGATCACAGATAAGGTGGGTTAGTGCATCCCGTCATGTTTCACTCATGTGTTGCCTGTTTCACTTCCACAAACTAATGAGAATTTCAGTCTACCACTGTTCTTTTTGCTCCAACATGGTGATTATATTTCAACATCAATTCATCATTAACAAAAATCTGTCTGCTTATTTCATTAGACACTCATGTATTCTGGTATCGATTCCAAACTGATGTAATAGCTGCTATTTCAACTAATGAGTTGGTGCTTCTTAACTTGCAATTTAAATTCATGAACTCAATTACATTTGTGAAGTTAAATATGAAGCTTTTTTTTCTGTCTGATGACAATCCGGTCCGATATTCACACTGACATTATATGTGAACAGGAACTAAGGATTTCCTCCGCTGTTTGGATGGTAATATCATAAGAACTGGTGCTATTTTTAGTACCGCATCTGATTTATAATTCCTACCTGAGTTTCTCACATATCATGGGCTACCGTTCATCCTATTTTCCTCAATAAAATTAGTGGATATTTTTAGAAGTGGACCCAGGAGCAATGGAGAATGGCGTAAATGATGTGTGAATACTGGCTGTAAATGTAAGACACTTTGATCTCTCAAGGTAAATCTAACTGCTACTCTATGTAAATTTAGCCGTAGAAGGAAGCACAGCTTCCGCTGACGGATGTTATGAATGAAATGCCTGTACTTGCTCTTTGCGGTAAGCATCCCCTTGGGTATTCAATAACCGATGATGATTAAAATAAATATCACCGGAATAAGTGCATCTTTGCAATCAACGGAATGAAAGCCGTATATGTTCAATATGTACAATAACGATGTTCTGAGGTTGTATAGTATGCCGCGCTGTAGCCATCTCTGTGTTGGGCTTTGTGCATAGTATATGACACGCTGTCCCAAAGTGAATGATATAAATATAGAATAACACTATTTCTTCGGCTGCCAAAGCTTTTGAATGAATGACAACACAACACTACTTCCGCCAAGCAAGGCAAATATTCGCAATACAGATCAGTTTACTAACATATGAATAATATATAAGTATGCAGTTATTCAAATGCGAAAACCAGGTGTTGGATTTGTTGCTGGCAGTGAATAACCATGAATGCGTCTCATACAAATCTATTGTTTGGCTTGGGCACAACGGTATTGACAGGAAGTGGGGAAAAATGAGATAACTGAAGGCATATCATTAATAACATTCAAATACAAATTTGGTTTTTAAAAGGGTGGGGCAATTTAATATAAGTGACAGTCTTTCCTGGCATCATGTCCAACTTCCTCACTAGTAATGTTTTACAATGGATTGGACCAATCACAGTGACATTTACACACTGCATTTGATCAATTGGTTGGCAACACCCTGCACCACACGTAGAACCTGCAATATTGTGGTCATTCTAGAAAAATTTCATTTATCAACGAACAACTTATCTCTCTCTAAAGTGTATTCTTACATAACTTTGACACTTCATAATCAAAGAGTGGGAGATTTTGAGATTATCAAATCCTATTTCACACTTGTGTATTCATAGGCATAGAATTTGGTTTCATTTTGGCTATTAAATATTTTGACATTTGCATACTTATAGTTATAGAAAATACCTACCCATTATGACAGGATTAATAATTTGATTCCCTTTTATGATTATAAAATACGAAATTCCCAGAGAAATTATTGTGATTATCTGATTTGCATTATTGAATTTGACGTACAAAAACACATGTTATGCCCTGTAATTTTGTATAAAGTCCAAGGCTGTCCAAAAGAATCTGTGAAATTAATACAATAGAAATAAATTGACAGCAATCATTACAGTAGAAAGGATCATCTGGGCATTGTTTGGGACTTATTTTGAATTTACATAATTTGGAATCAATGTCGCAGCAAGGAGTTCCAACTCCTTGGTCTCAGTGAGCATGTTGTGCCTCCTCCTCACTAAGCCTCAGATAGGTACATACAGCTGGCTTTTGCTATTACATACACGCCCTATCTAGGCTGCAGAATTTTATCATTGTGGCTATGTTGTATAATCTTGTGATAGGATTAAATACACAGGTAGACTGCATTATTGATGAAAACCTTACAAACATGCCCACCCTTACCCCTGGGCCTGATTCCTCCCGTGTTATTTTAATTCAATTTGGAAACCCCTTTTTGGCATACTAGATTGTTTTAGCTCATATTTAGAGAAAAGATATAATAGCTATAATTATAATTCATGTAAAACATTTTATTTTGATTCTGTACACTACAATACTAGCATACTCTACATCTAAACACTTCTACTACCCCCTGGGTATGATTAAAATTATATCAGAGTTTTCTTCTCATTGAATGAATGAACTATGAACAATGGATTGTGTGAAAATTATGTCAGTAAGTAAAAACCAACATACTCCATTTGTAGTCTCAAAGCAATTATGAGACGCAAAATAAATATGAATATGAATAATTTTAAAATAAACTGAAAAATCCTACCCCCTGAATGATATGTGTACTAGAGACTACACAGGGCTGACAGAGAAGAGTGGAGGATGGTACAAACAAGTAGGTTTGTGACATGACATATAATTAGTTTGGATAACATGAAATCTTTCTGCGCAGAGCGTCTGCGTAAAAGATTTTGACTTGAATGGAACGGAAGTGGCCTGTTGACGGGTACTTGTGTCATGTAGAAAAGCATATGAGGTCGTAGTTATTGTCATTTCACCGATGACTATAATTATTGTACAAAGCTATTATTATCACCGTAGTTCTCATAGATGCTGCTGCTTTGGTCGTGAGGGAACCTCTGCCGCAGCTGATGTTACATGTCACCGTGCTGGGATGTGAGCTTCCCGAGCTTCCTCTCTAAACATGATAATGATCCTGCAGTCATAGCGTTTCCTACCTGGGTCACATGTCATTTAATTATGCCTAACGCTGCTGCAGTATTGATAATTTAAGACTGCTAAGTCGTCTTCCGGCTATCAGAATTCTAGGTTTTCATTTCTTTCTGAATGGGGATAGCACGGTGTAGATATGTTAAATTAACTGCCCTGCACTGATATCAGACAGTATATTACTTCCTGTGGCGAAAGTATCATAAAATATTCATGACACAAAAGTACACCCTTATGTCTCTAAAGCTTAATTGGAAATATGGTACGCAATGAGTCAGTATACGTACTACAAAAGTTTTTTGGAAAGTGCAGTATAAATTTTCTAAATGTTAAACCTATGAAATGTGTTATGTATCGCAGTGCATCATGGCTGCCTGCATTGGCTGTTTGTTAATGAGTCCTGAAATAACCCAACAGCATTGCATTTGAGTCAATTATGTGGCTGCGGGTGAGGTTATATGAATATGCTCTGAAGTAAATCTAAATCATAGCTGGTATAATAGTTCATTAAGAAGTGCTGGTATGTACGTAAAACTGCAGCACAACCTCATATTGGATGTTAGCGAAGTGTTCACCTGACTGTTTGCAGAAAAACAGGTTAACATTGAACAGGCTGTATGAATCGTCAAACCTAACAACGTCATTGCTGATCTATATGGGTAAACTAAAATCAGGGAAAGTGCTTTCACAGTGCTGCAGCTAGATTCTGGTACTAGCTACCGTATCTACACATCATCAATCCTGATAACTGCTGTTTTTTCACCTACAGTAGGGCTGCAACTGACGATCAAAATAATAATCAAAGTTTGTTGTCGCCTTCAGACTGTCGATTAAGCTGATGTAATTGTGAACAAGATCATAGAAGTAGAGCACACATTTGTTTTGTGAATGAAAATCTTGACAGGCATCATAATTTGCCCTAGCTAAATACAACCCCCACCAGGCTCCGAGTTTGTGTGGTGGCATTGAAACAGATTGATTCTTTGTTGCTTTTGCATGTTCCGGTTGAGATTTTGATGTTTTTATGGCTTTGAGGCAGTAGTCTGAGGTTTTTTCATTGATGAATGAAATCCTGTATTTGTACAGAATACTGCTCTGTAAATGGTTTGTATTTGCCAATGCTGCCTAAAACAGTGTATTCAATGGATTGGTAATGAATGAATGGGGTATTGACTATGCAAAACATACAAAACACAATAATGAAAAACATTTGCCATGTCATAACCACAAATAATGAAAACTCCTATTCATAATTCTGACGAGTGAAAGATTTGTATTAGAATCAAACATGGCAATGCATGTAGAACGTACTACTACTGAGGTAACTTGAATCTCAAACATAGTATGCCTAGTGGCGTGTTGATGATACGAGATGGAGCTGCTTACATCATGAACTATGTTGTTACAAGCAGTTAATTGCAAGAAGTTCGTAACATCCGGGCAGTACAATTAGTTATTGCTATTGAGTGCTGCTGCCGTGTGCGCAGCCCACGCAACTGACAATACTCTTATGCGCTGACCAGATTCATTTTCAGAATTGATACTGTGAACATGGATTCAGTATGCATGCATAAGAGTTCCGATGAAAAAGCTTTTTTAATTGATGATCTGTGAACTATTCTAGCTAAGTATAGCAGTGCAGTTCAGAATGGTTGAAAGTAATAATGAGGAAGAACTGCAGCAGGCATCTTAATTATTGTAATGGCTGTCGGAGATTAGTAATTCCTAATGAATAGCCGCACCCAAAACAAAATTAAGGCATCATTTCCTTCACCTCTGGCCGCTAATTCAGCCCGATGTAGAGATGATTACCTGAGCGTAAGTATGCAAGAAAAGAACCGGCTCTTAGCTCATTATGAATGCCGTCCTGTATGGGGAGGCAATTAATTTATCTCAGCAGCAATGAAAAAGGTTTTTACATAGCTAAGTCCAATACATATCTCCTCTCTACATCATGTTTCTCAATGGGCTGGCATAATTTCAGGCTATGATGAGGCGCAAGAATTTCAGATGACTAGTAACTTGACATCATATAGGTTAGCATAACCACTCATTACTATTGAGCAATGTAGTAATTACAAAAATTAAGAATTGTAGTCTTGTTTGAATAGCACCACTGGCATGAACTGTTTGAAGCTCCCCAACTTCAAATAACATCCGAAAATGAATTGAATGCATTTAAACAGGAGTAAGGAAAGTGAACAGCGTGAAAGCACGCATCCTTCATGTGTGTGTATGAATTTAAAGGTTTATTTTTGAGTGAAGCTGAATAACTAACATGACAGCCATGTTTCAAGTGCTTTCAAATCAAGGCAATGCCAAGCAATCCAGTGAATTGGCCAGATTTTAAATTTGTTTTGTCATAGCTCTTCACACTGGGATCACCCTACACCAGGCTTCTCAGTGTCGACGACGAGCCTGATTTTATGAGGCATGTTAACATTGAATTAACACAAATGACAAGGACTGCGACGCCTCCATCTATTCCCGACTCAAATCTCAGTCACTGATTAGATTTATTTGTAAGCCCTGCGATGCCAAAGTGTCATTGAGTACATTTGCTGATTGTTGTTTGTACCAGCTAAGTACAGTCCACTGTGTGTTCACTCTCCCTCTACTACAACGAATAATAATAAAACTATGTGTCCATGCTTTGTGAATGAATTACACTACATTACACTGGTACTGATAGGTGAATAAATCTATCCATGTGGTAAGACCTTTATCTCCACTTTACCTAAACTGTTGTTGCTGCACATGAACTAATGTTATGCCATATCCCCTATTCACTCATTGTGGAAATGAATGGGTTTGTACAATTTAATGGCCAAGCACCCTGAACCGGAACTGCTATAGATTTTAGCCTTGTTATGAATGGACATCTGCTTACTGTGAAGCAATTACTATGGCAAAATATTTATCCAGAAATTGATTAATGTTCCAAATAGCCGCAGTATTGAAATTAAAGTCAAATATGGAACTGATAAGTCATTGGACTGACCACAGCGAATTTGCAATGAAGGGAGCATATCTTTGTACAATGATGCTGTCAAATATTGTTTCTGTCTCAACACTTTTTGAATATGATAATGGAAAGGCAATCATAGACATTGACATCTGATAAAACATGCCATGGTACAAAACAAAACATAGCCAGTGTCATGGCAGTAAAGGTGCCACCTATTTCAATCCCAAGATCAACAAGCACACAATAGTGGCAGTTCTCTCCACTAGCCTAGTAACAGCAATGATAATCACTTCATAGTGCTGCAGCCTGTCACTTATCATCTAAAAGTCGACACGGCTTGAGCCTCCTGTATGTTGCCATGAATGTCACAGTCTTTTATGTAGTCTCATGTGAAGTTATACTAGCTTATGGGCATAGTAATCTTGAACATTATTATGGTCAAATTTATCAGGCTTAATCTCATGTCAACCCCATCTTAAATCGCAGAATGTAAATATTATTTGTCCAACAAGGCATAACACAGGACCAATGCACTGTTTACTGTGTTTTGTATTACAGCTTGAGTATTATTGTTGTGGGCATACCAAACAGGATAAATGAGAAATAGGAATTTTTCTTGAAATAAATGTATATTTTGCCAATATATGAGAGACGCCTAAGAATTATGCAGTTATGGATGAATGAATGTGATTAGGTATATCATCTTATCATCGAACTTGGCTTTAAATCATCTCACAAAGCTGGCATACCTGACACTGTGGCATTGCAAACCTGGTAACCATATAACCACATATCCGCTCTACGGCATACGGGCAGTGATTACAATTTCCATGGCTAGGTTATTGATGACAATGTTTTACTCTGACAAATCCTTTATTGTGTTTGTCTAATCAATCATCATGATAATTCCATTGAAAAAACAATTAAAATTGAGTTGCACCATACTGGATACTCATTGAAGGGACCACTGATCAATTACATTGCATAGTGAACTCTATCTGGCGATTAATTTCTGGTGCCACAAGGGTGTTCAAGGCTCAGAACTTAGTAACTTAACTATAATACCACATCAGTGAAATGACGAAGCTGATTTTGGTTTTTTGATAGGAGCAGGTCCATACTTTACACTATGCTGAGCACTGTAATAAAATGCCAGAGGTAAAGATGAAATTATACGGGTTGACATGAATACTGGGGGAAATGTCAAGACGGTGATCAACAACCACTTGAGTGAGTGGAATAACAACAATTTTCATTCATTCATGGATTGAGATAATTCCCTTCCTCAGTTCAAAATTTACTACAGTATCAACTATCAGAAATAATTGCCAAGATTTCAGGCCGGTGCTCTATTTCTGAACTCAATTATTTATGGCTAAATATACAAATTGTGTGTCCACCTGTAGGAATGGTGAGACACTGCTATTTGACTTAAAATGCAGACATGGCTTCAAAACACCCCTATACTCTTAAAGAATATGGACATTTCAGTTAAGGATTACCAATACTTATGACTGGATAATTTATACATAGGCCTACTCACAAGGGAGAAATTTCAAAATTTAATGCAGAGAAAATACCGGTATGGCACGTTCATTTGGGTAGAGATAGTGCTGAGAGCCTTTATTGAGGCATAATGTAGGTTTGAACACAGCTTCAATATTGTAAGAAAAATACAATAAATTTATCATGATTCTGCCAAAAGATTGAGGTACCATGGTAAAAAATAATGTGGTACGCAATAAATGATTCTCCAATATTTTTAAAGCAGAGTCTGTAAATCAAACAAAAATAATCGTTTCAATCATTTCAAAAATTTATCAAATTCAAGACATGCGTCTATTCGTTTCATTATAGCCAACTATCATATCTGTGCATGTGTTCTTGACTTTTTCCATACGAGAGACTGACAAAAATCAGGCTACACTAGCAAACCTGAGCAAATTTTATAGTTGGAGATGTTATTAGTTGATGAGGTAAAGGTAAAGTGCTCATTAAATAACTAAAATATCGATTATAGTTATGGTGCAGCTGCAGCTGAGGCAGGATTGCCTGTTTATCTGTTGTGTTAGTCCATTACCATTATTTTAGCCCTCCAATTAGTTTAAGAGCATGTCCTGTCCGTGCAAAATGTAGGTTAGGTCATTGTTGAAAGCAGTAGGTTGTTGTGAACCGTCCGTCGGTTCAATTAGAGTTCTGTTTTAGCATACTATCCGTGGGAACCTATCGTAGAATAGTTCGTGTTCCTGACAGTATGTAAACATGGCAGTGGAGATTTCTTATCAAATCAGCAGTTAATAATTGTTTCACAGGGGTAATTTCTCAGTCTTCGCAGTTACACCCTCGATTTCGACAGCATGGGCTATTATAACATGCTGTCGCCGCTTTCACCCCTAGCTGCATTGGCCAGTAACAGCATAGACATGGAAGACATAGACTTAGTGCTGCCATAGCAGACCAACGAACAAGGCACTTTGGAGTGTCTGTACATGAACACGGATCTACTCGTTGGCCGTCTGGATTGTCAATACAACTCTTAAAACAACATTTAACAAAGCACATACAACTTAAAGTGTCCACTACACTGTCTGCACTGCAGCGACAGTTGCCTTCACAGAGCCACCGTTCTGGAAGCTGACGTTCACCAGTACAGTGGGAACATCTGCAGCGACCACATCGTGGACATATTATAGTGTTATTCAAGGCTCCAGTTTGATCTAGAGTCAGTGTTATATTGTTAGCTGTTTGCGGTTGGGTCACCAGTGGAGGGTCTTTAGTTGGTGGTTTATCTTGCCGGCGTAATGTTGGGAAATTTGATGCAAGCCTTGGAGGCTCTGAAGTTATGATTAATACTGATGACTGGAGACGATTGGAGTTGCAGCGATTAGATGCAGTGTTTGTTCTTACTGGATTAACTTGATGCCTTTCAGTCGTTGAATTGCACTGTAAAGACTTATCTACCAAACTTGAAGGTTTAGACGGTACATTTGACGACGGCCTTGATAATCCGTTAGTGGTTGGAAAGTTTGTAACAGCTCTAGGCGGTAGAGCTGGAGCACGGTTATTGCGGGGAGGAAGCTGTGGTGACTTGTATTCCTCTTGTGATTTCTGTTTACACACTTTCAACTGTTCTCGATGCTCGTTTGTTGCATTGTCCTGTTGTTCAACTGCCTGACTGGGCTTTTTAAGAGTGTGTACCTTAGGAGGCCTCTTTGGGGGGTTAATAGTAGCTGCGATAGTGTTTGTGTCAACGTAGTCATTGTGTTTATTTTCAGGTTTGAGTGCATCTATACTCTGGATTCTCACAGGTCGACCAGGACGATTGGGAAGAGGAGGAGGGTTCTGGTTGGTATCGTCGTCCATCTACCATCAATCTGGAAAAAATAATAGAAATGGATAACACATCATGGATAGATTCTGTAGGTAGCATAGCGACATGTACGTGATGTATTAAAGCAAAATTGTGACGGATGAACATGGTTCCTTTCTTTGATAGACTGCACCAGAGACAGAAGAATAATGTTCTGCTCTAATTAATAAAAAAATGTCTACCATTATCATCATCCATTCAGCTAACCGCCATTCACTGAAATAATCTATCCCTAGTGCCACTAATCACTATAATGTGGCTTTGTGGTTTCGAAAGATTTATATCATCAACTGAGAGTGCATTTCAGTTAGTAAATTTGCTTTACCCTACAACAGCGATATTGCCACCGAAATCCCGCCTATTTCCAATGCAATAACAAGATGCTTCATTTAGCTAGGCTTTGTACTCAATGAGCTCCGAAAATAATTCACAGCGTAGTTGGAGCACCTGTTTTGGCTTATGCTAAATCTATTACTACTGCCCTATTTATTGAGCTCAATCATATTCTTAATATCAAAACTACCATATCAACATCTTTTGTATGGAGCATGCAATTTTTTCAAGGCATCATAGGCTTAGTATACGCTCCAACTAAATCTTAATAAACAAACAAAAAGCCTCGATAACAAACATTGTTCTTGGTTTGTGCAGGTGGGCATTGTTCTCCTCACTTTCCTAAAATATTCAAGCAAACACAGTCTGCACTACCAATTCTAGATCAGTTAAATCGTGTCACACAGTCCTTCAGCTAGCTTGAACAGAAACGCTGTGTCACATGTACAACAGATCTTAGTATTTAATTGGTGACAGCGTGTGAATTTGTGCGATACCATTCAGATCATTTTTAATGACATAGCAGTGTCCAAATACTGCCCGCCTCAAAGTTCCTTCAATTGGAGCGGACCAGTCACCCTCACTATTGAATAGTAACACTGCAATCACATTTATGCTAATTGACAGGAAAACTACGTGTTGTAATGATATAGCTGGCCAGATGATCCAGTTTTGTATTCAAGTACGTTGCAAATAGCTCTCATGTATTCAGACTTTTTGTCGGCTATAACTAGTTATCAAGATGCCTGATTTGACTATGTGCTTCAGGAGTTTTGTACAGCCAATCAGCTAAGTGATTAAGATCTAATACCGGAGCCAATTCACAATGCTTCTAGCTTGTCAACATTCATGTTTAGTAGCTGAGGAGACGGCACTAAAAGTCATTAACGAATTTGCAACTGATTGTCTGATTTTTTCTGTATAATAGGACTAACTTGCGAGTAGGGCTGTGCAAACAAAGTCTGATGCCATGATCTTAGTGTCATTGGCATCAGTAGTTCAGATCTCTTGCTGCGAACTGTAAATGAGTTCTTTTAAAGTCATATTATCCCTGATATTTAAGAGTTTTGACCATTGAGGCCACAAGCCATCACTAATAGCCTCCTTGACCATTTTAATGGCTTGAGGCATAATATAGAAAAAAATCAGATATTGGATCTAAAGAAAGGGCGAATCTGCTTGCACAGGCCCCATTTAATATAGAGTACAAATTTAGTGGTTTGTTGAAGGGATGGGGAATATTGCCTGATAAACACCTGAGTCAATTCCTCAACCACAAGCCATGCTGATCACTGGTGCATCCCTGGTTACCAGAACATTGACAAAGCAGCAATTTAAAATGCAAATACATTAGTTTTGCCTTCTCCTGCAATAATAGGCAAATGATTGAGTGCTCGCAATGAAGCTTCTATCGGAGGGATTTGCACAGGTGCTATGAGTCGATCAATGTGTGGAGTTTCGTAAAAGCAGCACATAATATCAGACAATGTAAACAGCGGATCCATGGCAGGTTCTCATAATATCAAATGAAGTGCATCATGGCATAAAAAATATAAGGCATATCCTCTTAATGGCATACCATTCAACTGAACTAGAAACCCGGTATCAATGGCAACATTCTAACCCGTAGCCAACTGACATGACAGGCCATTCATTATTCAAGTTTCCGACGACAGGCTATTTTGACTGCTCATTCATGTGAGACTACTTGTGATCTTGTTACTCTTTCTTGGTAAGATAATGCCATCAAGGCCAGTGTATATAGCAAGGTATGAAGGTACTGAATAGCTAGGGATAGCTAGGGCATCCATTTTAGTGGACTCAACGACATCAATCTTCACAATGAACGCAATAATATAGGCCTACCAGCATAAAACTGTACAAGTCATATTGCTCCATCAATATTAGCATGATCCAACTTTGGTTTATCACCACAGTTCTTTAAGTACCTCTATAAAACTAAAATCGTTCATGAATGTTATGTTCAGTCCTCCACAAATTATAACTCATCACTATTTTAGAACGTTATACTGGCTTGCCAGCTATTTCAATCTCCACTGTTTTCAATTATGCTCGTGTCAGGCCTGATGAGGGAGGATATGAAACTAATGGGCCATATTTACTTAGTTAAAAATGTCAGTATTGTAGTAAACTTGCTGACCTGCGCAGCCAGTGAAAAAGATACATCAGGACCTGCAGTCAATTACTCCTAACACACGATTTGCAGCTTCTTTGATCCTAATAATAGTGGCATACTCAAGCGACTGACAGTGCATTGTCTGAGGTTTTCAACTGTGGATTGAGCGTATACAGTATTTTTCAAGATGAAACAGCTCCCCACAAACAGATAGACCACATTTGACCCCAATGAAAATAATAAACTCGGCATGTACCAACAACATTAAAGCGTTGCAAATTCATGAAACACACCATAATCAAAAACCTTGGTCTATTTGAATAGGACTGGGATGTTTTTGTCATAATCTAGCATTCTGAGAAATATACCGATTAATTTCTCATGTTTTATGACACCATCTCTAAATAGATTAGGAAATATGAATTACTGGATTCCAAAGTTAGGTGTTTGCAACCAGAACTTGATGCATTTTTGCACACACCAAGAATGAAAGAATGAAATAGGTTAGGGTAAATTTACTCTCCTCTGAATTGTATCTCTGTGCTCAATAAAAAATGATGACTCTCTCAATATTGAAAACTATGCATGTGTTTTTATAAGAAGTACAATGCCTTGATACCCTGTCCTCATAACATAAATTAGTTTTTTCAAGCCTTTGCTCTTGGCAACCCACTAAGACACTATTGTCTTAGAGGGAAGATCCATGCGTAGATAGGGTACAAAATGTTCTATTATTGTGGTCTTAAAAAGTTTTGCAAATGCAGCAACTATTCTTGATGATGAACTTGTTTTTTTTTATAGCTTCAGATTGTAATAACTGGATACACCCGATCCAATTCTTCACTAGTTCATTGTGCTCGAGATGGGTAAGAACTACATCCTACTGCCATACTAGAGGCATACGACTCTCGCATCATTATACATACAGGATCTTACTAACAGACAGACCGATCTAATTCCTGCCCATGAAGCCTGTGCAACATGGTTATCAAGTTGTGCATAAATCCTTTTGTGTGCACCTCTTGCTTTTGAAGAAGGTTTTAATATGTTTTGATAGCCATCTTGAATAGAAGAGGCTGATTGATGAAACTGCCTGTCACTAGATGTGAATATAGAGATGTTGCATTTTGTCAATGGTTGACAATGCTGTCATTCATATGCCATCTTCAACACACCTAGCAATCACAATACCAGTATGAGATGCAGTCCCATTATGCTTGATATAAGCATACAATTTACGATCTATTTATGATTCAATAAGATCACAAATAATGGAACTGTATTAAGCCTATACACATCTAAAGAGGGATTTGCAAAATTAGTAATTGTTCTTATTCATCGCTCAGGCCCCCTTGGAGATGGCATATTACAAAGGAGCACACTATGTTTGTTTATGTATGATAAGGCTAAGAGGGGGACACTGGTGCAGCAGCTAGGCTGCGCGCTGTTTGGCACAGACCATTGCCACCATAGTAATATTATAACCGTAATCGTGGAGAGTGGGGGCCACTGCAGTGTATAAGCAAGCCCATCCGTGATAGTGTAATGCCTTCAGCTGTGTCAGGCAGATGGCCCCCAATATAAAGTGTGCAACTTAAT
>ERZ1740068.707-NODE-707-length-13866-cov-10.449497_pt1 | contig 13866 bp, 19 predicted proteins | sample MGYA00581735_ERZ1740068 | MGnify/ENA primary metagenome ERZ1740068 (study PRJEB43018, sample SAMN04849740) | marine metagenome | isolation source: floating plastic debris | place: Pacific Ocean | collected 2008-08-30 | study: EMG produced TPA metagenomics... | reverse complement strand
CCCTGTTGATACTGATACGCAGGAACCACATGAGGAACAAGTTGAAGCAGTCCCTGTTGAATCTGAAATACAGGAGCCTCATGAGGAACAGGTTGTAGCAGCTCCGGTTGATACTGCTGTACAGGAGTCAAGTGAGGAACAGGTTGTAGCAGTCCCTGTTGATGATACACACAAGGAACAAGTTGTAGCAGCCCATTTTAATACTGAAACTCAGGAACCACATGATGTGACAATGACTAACCTTTCAATCCCAGAACCCCTACAAACTGTTGCCTCTTCGACAGCTCCTCATATGCCTCCCTTGGGTGTCCTGAACAATGAACCCATTTCGCTCCAAACAGCAACTCCTTCCTCCTCAGAACCACTTCCTGGGCAACCTGTATCTCCAACACAAAGTGCAACACCGCTAGAGACTGTCACAGGTAAAACAGTGTGGTGTCACTGTAGAGATGTGATAGGTAGCAAACGCATACATGTAGTGCGGTAGTATTGTTTTTTTTTTGCTCGGCTCATGTTGCATGGGTGAGTCCTCAATTAATACAGTGTTTGTATGGCTGATTAGTTACTAGCAGAATGCTTGGAAGTACAGTTAGATGTGTGGAAGTATGGTTATGGTGTTGCTTTTTTTGTGTAAACAAAACTTATGATTTGCTTTTAATTACAGAGAGACAAGACGCACCAACACTCATAACACCCCTAGAAGCTGTGTCTAAAATGGAGGGAGCCCCATTTAGTCTCCGGGTAGGATTTAAGGGAACACCAACACCTGAAGTCAAATGGTGAGTGAAACATTCCATAACACTTCAACAGCGAAAATTTTGTCATACACTAATATGACTTATATTTACTACAGTGTCAACAAGATGGGTGATACATGTATTCAGGGATTTAAAGATTATTACAATAATCATTTAACTTGACTCTACAGGTTTGCTGACGATAAACCTCTGGAGATAGTGGACAAAAAACATGCAATATCCTCTGTGAGTACTGTGAATGAGACACTGCAAACACTTACAGTTAATCAGACAACACCTGCTGACAGCGCTGTCTACAAAGCTATCATCACTAATGTGGCTGGTGAAACAACTAGCATCGCCCCTGTGGAGATTAAAGGTCAGTTCACACAACAAATTACTCCTCAGTCCAAAAGATTAACATCGTTTAAAAATTTTGTTTCCCAGAATTTCACAATTTTGGTAGGCGATGTGGCATTAATGATGATGTAGTAGCTGTCAGTCACTGAATATATCACTCTACCTGTCAGTTTATTTAAAAATTTGAGTTTGGTCTATCAGATGCTGTAAAAGAAAAGCAACCTTCATTAGAACGGGGTATGTGTCAATATATTTGCTTAAAGAGTTTGCCTAGGATATAGCTATAGTCTTGCTCAATTATCCAATAATGCAAATTACATTGCACTTTGTGCTAGCTGGGGTGATGTTAGGCTAGTTAGATCTTTCGCAACCATAGTGAACTTGCTGCTTACAACATGGTAACTTCTGTCTTTGCTAAGATGAAGTTTGATAATTGCATGTACAAATGCACGATGATTGGCTGTGTTCATGAGCTCAAGAGGCTCTGTAGAATAGGATGCTATTGTGGCTTGCTACGATTTTAGTCAAGCCTAAAAAGAAACAAGCGCCCAAATTCACAAAGAAACTGCCGGACTCGAGCGATATGACTGAAGGGGATGGAGTTGTGCTGGAAGTAGTTGTCACAGGAGAGCCGGAACCGGAGGTTGTGTGGATGAAGTCAGACCAGCCTATCACAGTAGACAGCACTGACTACGTAATAGAGAAAGATGGTAACATTCATAGGCTCACTATAGCTCATGTCAAACCCAGCATGGCAGCACTTTACAATGCTAGGGCTGAGAACACAGCTGGACAAACATCGAGCAGGTCAAGACTCAAAGTTAAACGTAAGTATTAATAGCTCAATTTATTATATTGTGCTCATCTGATATCAGCATTTTATATCCCAATCATACTGAGCATACATGATAATGGATCTACTGTATGATTTGTTGACATATATGGTACTTGACGCCTTGACACTACAGTTATACATATTTACTTGTCTGAGAGATTTGCTGACACTCATAACTCTGTTAAAATAAAAATTACATATATGGAGGCACTCTTTAGGAGTATCAAATAGCAGATCCGGGTGATAATTACTCAAAATGTGTATCGTGAATGTAGGGTAATGTCTGCTTCATAAAACCAAGGAGTTTGATGAGACCCTTTTTAACTTTGATGATTGACTTGATTGAGGTGATCTGTGATCCTAGGTGATACCAGATGGTACCAAAACGACATACACGTAATAATGTTAACTACAGGATAAATGTCAATTACCATCGATTGACAAGAATCTAATTTGATTTCACTGTCGATGTCAAGATTGAAATGAGTTTGAGACCAAGTCTTCGAATTACCACACAGTATAGATCGCTTGGTACAGTATCACCCAATTACACACCGTAACCAAACGGGTCTGAAGGTTTGAGATCTAGTAGTTGTCATCCCACGTCAAAGCGTGTGATAACTTCAACAGAAACAAATTAGAAGTATTTCTTATTTTCATACTTTAGCCCATCGAGCAATGTAGGACACTCATCAATTGTCCTGAAAGACTAAGATTGTTATATATTATTTTATTTCAGCTGCACAGAAACCGGAGATTCTGCAACCATTTAAAGATACTAAACTGCCTATTGGTGGCACAGTGACACTATCCACCAAAGTACGAGGATTCCCTGTACCACAGGTTATGTGGAAATTAAATGATGAGCCTATCAACGAATCAGACACTGCTGTGATTGAGTTTCAGAAACCAATGACTTACAAGCTGACACTAAAAGATGTTCCAGAGAGTTTGAATGATGCTATTGTTACGATCTCTGCCAACAACGTGGGAGGTGAAGCTGTCAGCCACTCTAAGCTGACTGTTAAAGGTCGTGCTCCGCAATTCATCTCCAAACCTATCAAGTGCACCATACTGGAAGGTTAGCTTGAATGTTCTAGCTCTCAATGTCAGAAAAAAATAATCCCTTGCCGATAATGATTCAATGCAAGCGTGCAGCCCAGCCAACATCAACGTATTCATGTAGGTGGTAGGTTGAAGAACATGAATTAGAATTTTGGTACGCTGGTATGTAACAGCCAAGCCACACCGTATATGGAAACCAATTTTGCTAGCATTTTCATACCATTCTGAGTATTTAAAAAATGAATAATGGGAAGTTTTCAACTTATGCTAAGGATGGTTTGAAAATGTTTTCCGCTATGAAATTCACATTGTTGTTGCGCATATATTTGGTTCATCTACTGGAATGCAAAAATTCAATGCATTGAAAATATTTTTGAATGTAGTATTTGCACCTCAAAAAAACAGAGAGCAATCACTATGTGGTACCTACAGCATCATTGACAGTGCAACTACAAAAACATAACGAGAAGCTAACAAGAAAACATTGTCGTCTTTATGCCGCATGTATGATTTGTGTAATATCGAATTTGCAGGATCAACTGCGGTGTTTAAATGCCAGGTTAGCGGTGAACCTACTCCTAAAGTTGTATGGAGTAAGGGCATGAAAAAACTTTCCACTACAAAAGACAAGAAAGTGGAAGTTTTCTATGATGAGGACACAGATCAGCACACCATCTCTATGAAAGGTAGTTATGTAGCTAGATATAGTAGTTTGAAAACAAGTCTGATCTAATTGTCAATCATCTTTCCTCCTTTAATCGAATCACACACCTTGATGGCTATTAAACCCGCTTCTGTTACTTCTGCTAAACTTGCTTCTCACATCGGTCTCATCATTATTGAACTGCAATTGTGATCTGGATAGTTTGCGCTGCTTAATATTTTGCATCTCATTATTTTGCTTACGCTCTGTAATTGCCTATTTTACTCAATCAGGAATCAGTAAAACCGTCAAAGGTAATGTACCAAGCTGTGAATGCGCGCAGTAAGACAATCTTTCTGCTTGCTGTCTGTAGGGAATGTCAGGGAATCTCATTTTGTCAAAAATTGTGGTACAACAATATTGGTGCATTTTCATTTTGTTGTTGGTTTACTGAGTTTCTCACTACTTAAAGGTCAAACTATCAAACTAAAGCTGTCGATCTGACTCTGTTTTAGTAATCTGTATCACTCTAAGAACTATTATTATATCAACTGGTTGAAACAAATAAACAGCAAATTTTCTCTGCAGTTCTGGATTTAGTCCCACTGGATCCATTTCACCAATAGCAAAAACTATTCAATTGTAATTATTGAAATATTAATTTGAAAAAAATTGGAAAAAGATGTTCCTTGATATTCCCAACTAGAGTGTGTCGAAATAACTAGAGCTCACCTTATGGCTTATAATTAGAAAACCAGATAATTTAGCTTTCTGGTATTAGCCCCGATTTTTAAGATTTGCGATGGGTTAAAACGGAGTTGAGGTGGATGTGCTCAATTCTAGTTGTTGTATGAGAATATTTTATTGCATTGTGGGTATGTATGTAATGAATGTACAATTTTCATGTCTTAATTGCTGAATGATTTTACTCACAGAAATTTTGTGTGCCTGCAAGCACATGCTGAGTTTTCTTAATTAAAATTGATCCTCACATCTACAGATGCGACCACAGCTACAGCTGGAACATATGTCGTCAGCATAGAAAACGAGCATGGTAGTGATAAGTGTTCAGCCACGCTCATTGTAACAGAAGATGCTCGGGAAATGGAAGACTGGATATCACAGCTAAAAAAGGCGTAAGTCAAAATCCAATTCCCACTATATATCTGGCACAGAGAGATGTAGCAGCTCTTATTGTTTACATGTGTATGTATGTTAGTTAAAGCGAGCTTGATTAATTAGATGAAATTGTCCCCTCGATTTTTGACTGAATAAGTCATTCCTTTCTCGATCTGCGCACAACAGTTAGAGACCTCAAACTACATAATTGCCAGTGGTGTTGCGAGGCCCCAACGGTCCCCAACGGTGTTGGGGTAAGGCCAGACACCCACCCCAACGCCTTAGGAAAGGTTGGGGTAACTAGTTATACATATCCATCCAAAAAAGAGTTGGGGTATGAAAAATTTCCTCACAACACCACTGATAATTGCTGTATGCATATATGTGATTTAAGATGAAGGGCATATAAATAATACACTAACTCTGATTTCTGCATGATTTTGCGAGGAAAATGACGTAAATATTTAAAGATTTATTTTTCTGAACACCCTAAAGGCCTGTCAGACTATTTTGTGCACATTTATTGTACATTGCAGAGAAATAAAGAAATATGAAGCTGAGACTGATGAAGTAGACTGGGGACAGCTGAAAGCTACCATGAAAAGTACAAAACTAGCAGATGAAGAGGTTATGAGTATTAAACTCAAGCCGATACCTCAGACAGAGCAGGCTGTAGTAGCAGAAGCCCTCACTGTACACATGGAAACCCCAGTGAGTACCGCTGCTCAGTTTTTTTACCTTTCATAATCAAATACAATTTTGCATATGGCATGTGATATATGTATGGAATTGCTAGCAAAAAAGACAATGCATTGAAAGCCTGAAACATTTCTTGCAATAGCTGTAAGATTGTACAATTGTAGCTCCAGGGCCAACTAAACGGGTCATTTTTTAATGTTACATAATCAAGTGGTCTCAGATTTGACATAATGTTATGAAGATGTATTATGCAAATATTAAATGTGTAGCTAAGCCTGGGCAGGGTGCCCAGAACATTCTGAGTGATCTACATTAAATAAAGTGGGATAAGGCTTCTCTGAGCTACTTAAAAAACCCAAATATAGAATGCTTTGGCTAAAGTACACATTCATCTTAGGTTCCAAAAGCATGATTATGATAATGCTTTGACTGCTCGCCGCTTTGTTTATGTTATGTCAAGTGCGTGTACATGTGTTAGATCGCTTTCGCTTTTTATGGTCTGCATATTATTGTATCATTCATTCTTTGCCCCTGACAGCCATCACACCCCGTAAACATACCGGATTTTGAGCGTACTAAATTTGAACTTGAAGAACAACCATCCAAAGAAGCTGAGGAGCCTGTGACTGTAGAGCCAGCTATGGCTCCAGGTCGATACGAATGGGATAAAACTCCCAAGACTAAACCTCCTTCTGAGGAAAGACAATTACAAATACCCAAAGTGAAAGTAAGGTTTCCTTGTTTGCTTTCAATGTCATAACTATGAACACTTGTGGTTTTGACACGCAGATACTTATTGTGCTTTTTTTATGCTGCTTATTATGTTAAGCTCCTTGTCTACGAGTCATAATGATATATAGCATGTTGTATCGCAATGTAATATATTGCAATATATTGTTCAATATATTGTCGCAATATATTGTTTGTTTCAATTGTATACGTATTATAATGTACATTACACGTAACATACATCTAGCATGTTCTCATTATCTTACAGCGAGAATTTCTGCGAGAGTTAGACGATGTTGTAGTCAAAGACAAAGAGACCGCCATATTTGAATGTGAAGTGTCTCTGCCTAATGTTCCCATCAAATGGCTAGTCAAGGGGCAGGAAGTTTCTTCTAGTCCTAAGTATGTTATATCTATGGATACAACTGTTCACACACTACGTGTGGAAAAGGCAAGGAAGTTGGATGCCGGACAGGTGAAGGCTGTGTTTTATCAGCTTGAATCTAAAGCTTCGCTTACTGTCACAGGTATGATCAATAATCTATCATCTTACCATGATCGCTGGGCCTTCCACTTACCAGTGTAAGATAGCAGAAGCTTTGGTGAAAATTATCATCTTGTAACTATTAGTTGCTGACTTGTTGTGGCAATGTATTTATGCTTCCTGCTCTCTTTGTTCCACCTGAATTTTTTGTCATTTCCTCACATGTTCGTTTGACTACGGATGGTTAGTGTCACTATAATCATTTATCATGCTTCAATTCTCTTATTCACACAAGAGTTGCCTACTATTTTGTCTAGATTCTGACAAATTGCCTGAATCCCCGCCTGAAACCTCAGTGCCTCAATCTCAATTAGCCCCTCAACACAAACCTCAAGCTGAGACTCACCAAGAAAAGGCCACCAATAATCTTATGTCCTCTGACGGTACTCGCCCACTGCCATCATCAGAGCCTAATGCTGGATTGTCAGGCGAGGGGCCTGCACATGGGCAGTCACCTGACAATGGCAGCAATAGTATCCCAGGTTTACAGTTGGCGGCTGATAAGCCCCATGACACAAATCTAACACAGCATGACTTAACGCCAGGTTCTTTACCACAAGTGCCAGTAAAGGCTGACTTGACTGATGTTGATTCAAATATTAACGAACCAGCACCTTCACCCTATCATCATGTTACTCCGGAGGCTTCATATAAACTGGTAAAGAATGTTGTTGAAGCTGCTGTGACACAACAGGCTGACATAGGAGACAAAGGTACGGTAAATGAATCAAGTCCTGAGCAGTTCGAGGAGAGAGCCACAGTTCCTCGAGCCAGCAAACAAAAGGAAGAGCCTGTTTTAAATATGGATATTCCTGCCTCAAAGCCAGTAACGTTGGGTGAAGAAGAGAAACAAGCTCAACCTCAGCATCCGCTGCAAGAAAGTCCAGAAGTGGTGAACAAATCCACTTATTCAGTGCAAGCAAATGTCATGCAGACGGAAACACAGACCCAGACAAAGGCCACAGATCAAACAAACATTTCAGCAAAGGATCATCCTCCAAATAAACAGTCTGAACTGCCAGAGAGCGATCGTAAAGAACCAGTGTCGATACTCTCAGATGTCAGTAGGGCATTGACTCCTGAAAGCCCTACTCATTCAAAAACTACCGATTACTTACGTCAAACCCCACCTAGCATCGAGTCTCAGCTTGCGAGTGATGTTGAGGTTGCAGTCGAGGTTGAAACTGAAACTTCAGTCCAGGCCAGATCTTTGTCTCCCATCGATGATCATCGGAGACCGTTTGGTAGGTATACAGCATGGCAATTGCCAGAGGTGACCTTGTACAACTACATTGAAAACATTGTGTTCACTGTTGTAACAAAGTTTGGTCACTAACATTGTATGTCCTGGTCATTTTGGCATTGTAATAGCTGGAGAGGCAATGTTTTTATTTGCGTTATCAGTAGTTACTCTATCTGATAGGTTTGTAGCTTAGTCGCTTCGTAGATAACCAGCTTTCTGCTTCTAGCTCTGACTAGACCCTTGCGCATTGAATAAAAAAGGGTTAATTTGGTGTTGTGAGGATTTTCAGTGGCTCAGGTGTTTAGTGTTAGCTGCTTGCTCTGGTAAAGTTAGACTAGATCTAGGGGTATTATGTGAGATGAGGTTGTGCATCGGAGCAGAATTGTTGATTGCCTGTGGAGTACATACATTTACTATGACAGTAAGTAGGTTACTATTGTGGTAAGGCATGAATATTCGCAAATCCTGTTTGTTTGTTATGTTGACATTTCTATTTTTGTAATAAATGTTATCGAGTTTTTAGCTGCCATTAGTTTGCTTTATGGGCAATCCCCTCATAATAATAAGCATCAACTGAAGGATATGTTCCAATTTTAGCCCAGGCTCTCAAGACACCATGACAAAGCATCCTTGATAATAGGATTTATCTCTGCTTGGTAGCTACCGATACCACTGATACGCTGTAGATTACTAGTTGCTTCATTTTTGTTTTAGATAAGCCACCTAACTTCAAAATCAAGCTCAAGGACACCACATGTGTTGAGAATGAACCTGTGAGTTTAGTTGCGGAGTTCGACCGCAAGGTTGCTATAAACTCTGTGAAGTGGTTATTCAATGACAAGGAAATCTTGCTGTCCGATCGAGATTATTCCATTATTACTGATGGGGCCACCTGCACTCTCAAACTCTTCAACCCTTCACCAGATACATCGGGAGCCTACACAATCAATGTAGATGGCTCTCAATGCTCAGCCAACCTCACCGTTAAACGTAAGCTCAAAGTGCTTGTTATGTGCTCCAGTCAACAAGAGTTTTACCCTCAACTGCCTATGGTCATGCTCACATGCTTTTTACCAATCCTAGCCATTATTACTGATTACATCTTCATGCCACTGAGAATTTGAATAGTTGCCTCCCACATAACTGCATTTTGTGATTGACGACATCTTTTCCAAATTAATCTCAACTACGGCGAATTAATCAACTTACAAACTGTGATTTATGACATTTAACAGCCTGCCTCACATCTCCTTATTTATACAGTTTTTAATTTTATGAATTACTTTTGATCTGATTCCTTACATTTTAACAGCAATTTGTTTCTGAGTTCTGTTACCCATTTACATAATGTTTTCTGCTCGCTGTCTTAACTCAAGATTGAATATCATTGCCATGGCAATATACCAGTCTTGCCTCTGCTGATCTTCTAACATCACACCCTATTCCATACCCCATTTCCAGCTGAGCCAGTCACCATCAATCGCAATATCAAGGATATTAAGGTCAAGGAAGGTGAGATAGTTGAATTCATATGTGAACTGTCCAAACCAGACTACAGAGTAACATGGGAGCATGCTGGAGTTACCATACCATTAGATGATGAGCGTTATAGACAGGAAAGTGATGGTAACACATACAAACTCATCATACCCAATGCAACCCCTGATATGACATCACAAGTAACACTAAGAGCTGGAGATCATACATCTGATGCTCAACTCACAGTCGAAGGTTTGAAATAATATACTAAATGCTAGATCTACCAGCCCTCTGTGTAATGTTTGCATTAACTTCCATGATTAATAGTTATTTGGATAGCCTTGTATCATGTTGGGAGCCAAAATATTTTCAGACTCAATTTGGGCTTCATTCAATATCTATTCGATATACATTTTTGTTGAAACGTTGTATACAAATGTTGAAAGTTGCAATATATCGGAAAGGTTATACTTATACTTGATACTTACACTAGGTACTTTAATACACTGTTGCAGAGAGGCCTGTGAAGTTCGAAGTCAGCCTACCACAAAAGCTGGCAGTGGCAGAAACAGAGGAGTTCACACTGACCGCCACTCTTTCTAAGGACAGACCCGTCACATGGTGTAAGAATGACAAAGTTATCACCACTGAAGACTCGCATTATAAGATTAGTAATGTGGATACCACTCATACATTACACGTGGACAAAGCTACACTGGATGATGAGGCCTCATATACTTTGACATCAGGTGATACCAAGACTCAGACCGTCGTCACTGTGGAAGGTAAATAATACTGGTCCCACGGTATGTTTTACAAGGATAAACGATCAAAAATTGAGGCTCATAAGATAGAAATGCATGAACATCATTTCGAGATAATACATTTAAATAGGTGCATGTTAACATTGGAATTATCTTCTTATTTATTGGAAATTCCCTATGGTGCTTTTACAATTCTCAGTCAACTCTGATTGGCTGTTCAACACTCAGTCAAGAGTACTGCAAGCAGATTGGTTTACATTGGAAGTTAATGAGAAGGCAACTTTGAACATGCCCTATTTGACACTAAGGGCACAGAACTGCTGTCTTCAATGACACGCTGTTATAACATAACGGGTCTTAATTTTGCAGCCTGCAAAGTTATTGCTATGTTGTCGTACAGAAGTTAATAACAATGTATGCTTCATTTTTAGCGGCACCTTTCTTCACTAAATCACTGCCTGCTGAAGTTGAGGTATACGAGAATAAATCAGTTACTTTAGAATGTGAAATATCCAAACCGGCACCTGTCATATGGTACAAGGATGCTGTTGAGATCCCTGTGGGCCATGAAGATTATGTGATACAATCAGAAGGTGTTCGGTTGTCAATTGTTATACCGAACATAACATTTGATCAGGAGGCTTCTTACTCGTGTACGGTTAATGAGAAAGTTACAAAGACTCAACTGTCTGTGAGAGGTTAGTACATGTATGTGTATTGTGATTCTTTCACACTCAATATTTTCATCCACAATGTTTCAGTGTTGATTGGTATTGTATGTCATGTTTGTTTTTTTCCTCAGAAGAACCGCTTGTCATCGTCAAACCTCTACAGGAAGTTACTGTTATTGAAAATCAGCCATCTGTTCTCACCTGTGAGCTAAGCAAACCTGATGTTGAGGTACAATGGACAAGGGAAGGAGAGCCCATCACAACGGCTGACAATGTCAAACTGACATGTGCAGGAGTTGTCCACTCTCTGATCATCGAGAAGACAACTCTTGATGACGAAGCTGTGTATGCACTCACAGTAGGAGAGCTATCCACCGAAGCTGAAATATTGGTTGATGGTGAGTCTATGGTTCATGGTGTCATATACAATCATATGTCTTGCTTGGATACATGCACCCTTCTCTGAGAGCCATTATTATACTCTATACTCAAAAGTATTCATCAGCATTAATTTTCGTCATTTTCACTACTTGAGGTAGTTAATATTAAAAAATTGTCAATTTCACAAAAATTTTTTATATGCTGTAATGGAAAGAAACCCAAGCAGCTGACATTATAATAACAAATTAACCTGGTCAACCATAAAAAGTGTGCAACTTTTAACTAGCTGAAATAAATGTGTCCAGGGTACTCCCACCAATGAAGTTCATTGCTCCCACAGATCCACATGCTGTGTATGGCAAGCTATTAATATTTCCATGCAATGTTTCCAACTTGTAGAAGCACCAATTGAGTTTGTAAAGCCTCTTCAAAAGATTATAGTACTAGAAGGTCAGGCGGCCACTTTTAGCTGTGAGGTAGCCAATGTGAGTAGTGATATGCCGGTCACATGGTGTAAAGACGGTAAAACCTTGTCTGCAGACAGCAAACGTACCATTATGAAAACAGAAGGAAAAGTTCTTAGTCTTCATATTCCCTGTACTACAATAGACGATGAAGCAGAGTACTCTATTGTGATTGGGAAGAGCAAGTGCAAAGCTGAACTTCTTGTTGACGGTTAGTGTGTTTACATAGTTTTATTCAATAGGATTCAAGCACAGCAGTTATGATCAATTTGGTTGTAACTTGTCTAGTAGATGAGTGCGTCCAGAAACAGGAAGGTTGTCCATAATGCATTGCACATAATTGTAAATGATCATGGTGATTGCATGACACATTGCAAAATGCAAAGGCCACACCAACTAAAAACAATTCAGTGCTTATGATCATCATTTTGATAGGCTGAATCTGAGGCAGCACATACAATTGACCAATGGCTCATATCTCAGTCTGTTCTTTTCTTATTGTCAGTGATGATAATTGGTTGTGATAAGTAAAATATGTGGGCAGAGCTGAGAGTGACACTAAGCAAATACTTGTTCACTCTTAATTCTTTGATTGTTATTTTCAATATCTCAAAATGTATATTTTGATTGAGCTAAGGTTGACTGTTTTCTATTAATGTATACAATGTATTTTCGTATTTATCATTAACGGCCTTACATTAGAACATCATAAATACGTTTCCAGAATCATATAACCATAAATGCTGCAAATATATATTGATCTACATCTGTTGACATTATTGCTCATATTTTAATAGAAAAACCAGTAGAGTTTACGAAATCACTTCAACCTCAAGAATGCATAGAGAAAGAAACAGTAGAATTCATATGTGAGGTATCCAAAGATACAACTGTTAAATGGTACAAGGATGGTGAGCTCATCGCACCAAGCGATCACTTTCAGATTACAAGTGAGGCGCTCGTACATAAACTCACTATCAACAAAGCAACACTGGATGACGAGGCAGAGTTTTCTGCCCTTGCTGGACCTGCTAAGTCGACTGCTGCCCTGCTCGTAGACGGTGAGTGTTAAATGTATGTGATTGAGAGTAATAGGTCATCAATACTGCCGTTATGTGGCTGCTGAAAGGAAGGTATCAGAACAATAATATAGTAATTTGGAAAACTTCTCAATCCTTACATGTTGTAATACAAAAAGTTAATATTGTGCTTCTATGTTTTGAATGTTACAGAAGAGCCAGTTGAACTGACAAGCGGCCTGCAAGATGTCACTGTTGCGAAGCTACATGACGTTGCAGAGTTTCGCTTGAAGGTTTCGAAAGCCGACTGCAAGGTCACCTGGCTTTGTGGAGCAACTCCTATCACTGAGAGTGCAAAGTATGTTACGGGTATGGATGGACTTGAACCTTATTTGAGAGTCAACGATGTCATTGGTGATGATGAGGGACCTTTTAGTGTTAAAGTGGATGATCTAACATCAACTGCAAAGCTTTCTGTAAAAGGTAAAAACATGCACGGACTTATAAATGTTATGTTGATGCACACTCATTGGTCTGTTAGCAAGTCGTATTTTATGTTTTCAAAATTTGTTATTTGGCTGGTAGGAGGCTGCAATGCAAAATACGAATATAGTTTTTATTAGTCAAGTTATTAATAGTGTATTCTATATATCGTTACAGTTGCCCCCAAAATCCATGAAGTACCAGAAGCGCAAACAATCAAATGTGGACAAACTCTGGAGGTTGCTGTGCCGTTTGAATCCTTCCCAGAAGCAAAGGCGACAGTTACGTTTGGAAATGCGCCCATGTCATCCTCCATTCCACATACTGTCAGCGTCGCAGACGATAAATGTGTTCTCAAAGTTCACAATGTGAATAGACCAGATCAATGTGGCACATTCAACATACAACTAGATAACCCCTATGGCTCTGATAATGTGGACGTGAATGTTGACATACACGGTAAGTGATACTGTACTGACATTGTGCTGCATTATGCTATGTTTCATAGACTGTCAGGAACGTACACGGCACTTGTGGGTACTATAGTTACGATTTAGCTTTATATCATGTTATATACATGTATATGTAGGGCATCACTTATTGTAATGGGTCATTGTTGTCGAAATTATCC
>ERZ1740068.706-NODE-706-length-13876-cov-9.633095_pt1 | contig 13876 bp, 9 predicted proteins | sample MGYA00581735_ERZ1740068 | MGnify/ENA primary metagenome ERZ1740068 (study PRJEB43018, sample SAMN04849740) | marine metagenome | isolation source: floating plastic debris | place: Pacific Ocean | collected 2008-08-30 | study: EMG produced TPA metagenomics assembly... | reverse complement strand
ATTACGCATCATGCATTCCTAATAATTGCCCCTTGAAAAGATCTCCTACTCAAAATACTTCCCGAAAATCAGTCTAACATCTAGCGTCTAAAATCTAGATAGCTATTGAAGTTTTCACCATTTTGAGTTTGCTCTTGGCGACTGGTACTTCGGTGAGGTCTTTTAAGATGAGGTAATGTGATCCGTTGCTTTCCAGCGTGTCGATCATTGTTACGTTGACGATGGCTTTTCTGTGAACCCGTAGAAAGTCACTGCTCAGGATTTCTTCCAGTGCTTTGAGTGACATCCGCATCAGATAGGAGTTGCTGTCACGTGTGTGAACACGCACACAATAGTCATCAGCCTCGATCCATGAGATTTCCTGCATGGGGATGACCTTCTGGCTATTGCCGATCTTGATGCTTAAAACGGTCGCTCTGTCAGTTACAGTATGGCTCAACTTTTCATACAGCTCAGAATTGATCTTTTTCAGGTCGCCGAACTCCTGTACCTGTACCTGTAGGTTTTTGCTGGCAAAGTAAAAGTGCAACATGACCGCCAACAGAAAATAGCCGAGTACGTACAGAGGGACTTTTTGGAACGTGTGAAACGGTAGAAATTCAGTGGTGAACAGCAAAATACTGAATGGTTCGCCAGATCTGATCAGTTCTATGAAAGAAATGATGATGATATTGGTGGCAACCAGCAGGAGTATCTGTATGGCATAGTTGCGGATGTCTGCATTTTTGAGTTCCGTCTCACGGGCATTGTGTTGTGCTTTGATGATCAGCGGAGTAGACAAGATCAACCAGACCAGCCACTTATACAGGTGGGTTTTGAACAGATGAAGGAAGGAGATATCTTCTACCAGGTTGTACCTGGTGATGTAGTAGTACTGTTGCCCGGTTTCGAAGATGACCGTGGCCACCAATACCATGAGTATTGAAAAAATGAGCCTTCTATGATGCTTGATTTCTGCCAGGTAGTTCATAAGTCTTTCTTCATCCCACGCTAAAAACAGGATCGCTTTCCGCAACAGTTTCAATATAAACAATTTTGAATATGAAATCCTGTAAGGCGATTGTTCTTAAGGTGAAATGAGCATAGGTGACCGAAAATCACTACATTCGTTGCATGCAGTACATGATCAAGTACCATTTCTCAGTACTATTTTTTGTCCTGATGGTGGCCATCGCTTGTCAACCATCGCAGCAGCAGGGAGAAAAACGGGCGGATATTGCCAGTTTTGACTGGCTGACAGGCGAGTGGCAACGGCAGAATGACGATGCGGGGAAACAAACCTTCGAGTATTGGCAGCAATTGTCTGATACGGTCTATACCGGACTGGGATGTACCCTCACGGCTGGGGACACTACTTTCCGCGAAGACCTGAGGATTCACAAAACCGATGGTGCCTGGTTTTTTGAAGTGACAGGTGTGCATGAAGCACCGGTACAATTCCGAATCGTAGCTGTACAACCTTCGGGTTTCATTGCTGAAAACCCTGATAACCCCTTTCCGAAAGAAATCCGATACAGTAGAACAGGAGTGGGGCTGCGTGCCGTTATTTCTGATGAGCAGAACGAGATTGCTTTTGAGTTTGTAGAGCGAGAATAGCCTATTTCGGATCAATCGTTTTTGAGATCATACAGGACTGATCTACGAGTTGTAAACTGGAGTTGGAAAAGGGTGTAAACTGACACCAGTTGCAACCGAGACGCGAAGTCTGGTGCCAGTTTACAAGTGGCTTTCAGTGAAGCCGTTATTTCATTTTTACAATAGAGTTTATCACGAACAAAGATATCTCAGAACATTAGCCCAAAGTCGTATCAGCTCTCATCAAAACAGGGTCTTTTTTCTTTGATCTTTGTTCTTTTATCTCAAAATAGATTTATACAAATACAATCGTGATAATGTCTAATATTACATCTCAGTCTTTGCCAGGGTAGGATGGATTTCGTTGATTACCATTACCCCTGCTGAGCCATACCATTCTTTCAATTCCATGACCAGGCTACCGGCCTGAACAGCCGGATCGGTATTGGTGAGCGCTTCGGCTTCTTCAATACTTTCTACATTGAAAATATAGATACCTCGCAATTCTCCATCTCCAAAGAATGGACCGGCCAGTGCCAGCTTTCCTTCCTGGGCCATCCGGCCAATGTTGGCCATGTGCGCAGCTTGCAATTCAGCGGCTTTGACAGAATCTGCCGGTCTGTTGGGGCCTTTCTTCAAAAATGCCATCACGTATTTGCGCATGCCATAGTCGTCAGCACCGTATCTCGCAGCACGGGCAGAGTCGTAAGTTATCTGTGCTGGTTCCGCCACCTCAGCAGTCTGGTCCTTAGTCGGTGGATTACACGCCACCAGCGCAGTTAGACACAGCGCGATGACCATCAAATGTAAATACTTCATGCATTCACTTTTAATCGTCATTCTTTTTCACTGCCGGGGTGGAAAAAGCAGGAGTAGTCACCTCAATAGGAGGGTTTTGCTCCAGCATTTTTAGTACTTCTTTTACCGCTCTTTCCAGTTGCGGATCTTTGCCTTCCGAAAGCGATTTGGCATCTTGCCGAACGGCAATGTCTGGTGCTACCCCTACGTTTTCTGCAATCCATTCACCTTTGACTGGATCAAACACGGCGTTGTCAGGAGAGGTGAGTGCGCCGCCATCTACGAGTGGATAGTGAATGGAAGATTTTACCAGCCCTCCCCAGGTGGTGGCGCCAATCAGCGGTCCGGCCTTTTGTTGTCTGAATACCCACGGGAAGAAATCTCCTCCTGAGCCGGCAAGTTCATTGATCAGTAAAGCCTTAGGGCCTAAAATTCCTGCCGGTAGTGTCATCGGTCTGCCGTTGGGGACTTCGTTGGTGAGTCCAGCGCGGAGTTTACGCGTCATCAGGTCTACCATGTAGTCATCGAGTAGTCCACCGCCGTTGAATCGTTCATCAATCACAGCGCCGAGTTTATCCTGCTGTGCGAACAAGTAGCGGTTAAAGTTGACATAACCTGGGATACTGGTATTGGGTACCCATACATAGGCCAGTTTGCCTCCGGAGAGCTCGTCTACCATCCTTCGGTTATCTTCTACCCAGGCCCTCTGTCGCAGAGACCGCTCGCTGCGGATAGGCTTGACAATCACTTTGCGGGCACCATCAAAGGCAGCTGCGTCATTGATGTGGAGTACTGTCTGCTTTCCTACGGTTCCGTCCAGCAGCTCAAAGGGATTCTGTGAGGTGGTGAGTTCGTTACCGTTGATGCCTACCAGGAAGCTACCCTCTTTCACATTGAGGCCTGGCTCGTCCAGCGGACTTGACAGCCCGGGATTCCAGCTTTCTGTAGTGAAAATACGGTCAATTTTCCATCTGCCATTTTCAGCGACCAGGTCTGCACCCAGCATGCCTACTTTGGAGGATTCCACACGTGGGAAGTCTCCACCAAATACAAAACTGTGTCCTACTGAAAGTTCGCCATTGACCTGATCAAGGATGTAGGTAAGGTCACTTCTGTGTTTGACATGAGGAATTAGTGGTGCGTAACGATCGTAGACATCGCTCCAGTCCCTTCCATGCATGTTGGGGTCGTAGAAATAGTCTTGTTCATAGCGCCATGCTTCTTCAAAGATCTGCTGCCATTCCTGCTGTCTGTTCAGTTTCATCTGCAGGTTGACTTTGATTGGTTTTGCTCCTTTACCGCTGGGGCCTCCTGCGCTGGCCAGCTTCCAGCTACCATTGCTTTGTGCCAGGAGTTGCTTTTTGTCTGCCGAAATAGTAGCCTGACCCACTCCGGAAAGGAATTCCTTGGCTTCCCGCTTTTCCAGCGAAAACTTGTGCAATGTCAATCCACGCTGATTGGGAACACCCTCTGCGATGAAAACACTGCCTTTCGGTCCACTCAGTAGGTAGACATAACTTCTGGAAGGCATTGGCAGGGGAATGATCCTTCTTTCGATCTGATCAAAATCGATTTTCAGCGATTTGTCGCTTTTGGCTTCGCCTTTGTCGTCATCCTTTTTCGACTTCTTTTTTTTCTTGTCTTTCTCGTCGCTGTCTTCCTTAGGTTTTTCTTCCGGCTTGGGCTTTTCCTCGTCGCTTCTCAGTTTAAACGGAGAGGACAAGCTCGCCTGCAGGTTGACCAGGTAGACGCTATACCTTGGGTTGGCAGTCATCGCGCTGGTATTGGCCCATCCACTACCCAGCGCCACATCGGTACTGGCAAGGAAGTAAAGATGCTGCTGATCTTCATCCCAGGCCGGCGAGAATGCATCGGCAAAGGAATTGGTGATCGATTTGATCTCATTGCTGGTCACCGACCATACTTTGATCTGTCTGAAGTTGTTGCTTCCTGATTTGGAGTAGGCCAGCCACTTAGAGTCTGGCGACCATGCCAGTCCCATTCTGCCACGCTGCAGGTTGGTGCCACCATTATCAATAGTCCTGATAGTACCAGCAGCGACATCCAGGATCTGGATACGGACGTCATCGTCTCCGAAGGCGATGTATTTGCCATCTGGTGACCACTGTGGCTCCCAGGCCAATTTAGAGTTCCCTATGGGAATGCGTTTGGGAGTGGAGAGTCCATCCTGATTGGCGATCATGAATGCATAGCCCCGCTCGTTTTTCTTACCGTCGCCTGCATCAGAGAACCACGCAACCAAATCGCCTTTGGGTGACCAGATAGGCCTGCGGTCTGCTGCCTCTGAACTATTGGTGATGTTTCTTGCGTCACCGTACTCCATCGGTACTGTGAAAATTTCACCTCTTGCCTCCATGATGGCCCGTTTGCCGGAAGGCGATAGCGACACAAATCTCGAAGCAAAGCTAACATCCTGCCACCTTTCTGCAGCCCATGGGAAGTCGCCGGTAAGGTTGATATCCAATTGCGTGATCGCACCTGATGCAATGTCCATGATGTGCAGGTAGCCAGATCGCTCAAAGGTCAGTTTGCCGTTGTGTCCGGCGAGGCTTTTGACGTCGTCCCCTTCAAAGGTAGTAACCTGAGTGAGTGATCTGCTGGAGACATTATAACGCCAGATGTTCATGACCCAGTCGCGGTCGGAAAGGAAATAAACATCACCACCCATCCATACCGGTTGTATGTCTGTGGTCTTTTCATTGGGTATCAGTACCTCGGACTGATCTGCCAGGTTGAGGATGATCAAGGGTGTATTTTGCCCACCCCGGTAAGCGCGCCACTCACTGTCCCATCGCCGCATTTTGTCGATGGCGATTTGCTTTTCATCGGGACTGTAGGATGCATCATTCACCCACTGCTTTGTGACCAGTTTGGATGGTCCGCCTGTTGCAGATATCGACCAAAGCCTGTTAATGGTACTGGGTGCCGTTCCTCTCGCAGAGGCATAGTAGATATTTTGGCCATCTTTTGACCAGCCCTGGACAACGGCCCCGGTAGGATGCCAGGTGACACGTTGGGCATCTCCCCCTGTCACTGGTACTGTAAAGACTGAATTACTGCCAAATCTGTTGGAAGTAAACGCAATGGTTTTTCCGTCGGGAGAGAAGGTAGGGTTGCTTTCTACCGCCGGTGTACTGGTAAGCCGCGTTGTTTGCTGGCTGCTAAGGTCGGTTACCCAGATGTCACCGCCATAGGTATAGGTGATATGGGTGTCACTGAGGTCGGGGCTTCTCAATAGCCTGGTTCCCTGAGACAGACCAGGAAGGGAGAGTAGCCAGAGGCACACTAACAGAAGTGCTCTCTGGAGTTTGAGTTTTGTCATAGTATTGTTTAGGTATTGACTCGTTTTCAATTATTGTAAGCTACTACAATTGTGAAGTGATGTCCAATGGAATTATTTTGGACCTTCAAAATCAGTGGGTAGTGGTAAAAGTCAATGACCGACTGCTTTTGATAAAGGCTTTATCAGGCACTTTTGCGGTCTTTGAGTTGGTGGATGAAGGCTGTCAAAAAGCATCGACCGCAGGAAGACTACCTTGCTGCGGTCGATGTAGATTATATCTGTTGTCAAAAATAGGTCAAACGCCGTTACGGACTGTTTTCGCCCGTAACAGAGGCCTAAGAACCAAAGTTTGCTCCTCCTGACTCATTTCCTTTTTGGTCATTGTTTCTGATGCGGCTTCGTCTTTCCCTGGCCCCTTTAAACTTGCCAAATCTATATTGGAAATTGATGCCAAAGGACCTGAAAGGAATGGCGCGCTCACTGGTTTGTGTGAAGCCTTCCCCGGTGATTTCGCTTACGAAAGTTTTGTTTTCAAAGAAAGGTTCTACAATCCTGATTCCCAGACTTCCTTTTTTATCCCATAGCTCTTTCCTGAATCCCATACTGAAGATGGAGAAGGCCGGATTAAAACCTTGAATGGTTTGCCGTCTGCCGCGGAAAAAACCAGAAGCGTCAATGATCCACCCGTTTTTGAGCTGAATGTTGGAATTGACATTTCCTCCCAGCAGAACTGCACTATTTGAGAGGTCTGTGCCGTCTACAGTACCATTGGCGTTATAAGTAAATACGTTCAAACCTCCTCTTACTGTCCAGATTTTAAAGAACTTGGTCGAGCCAAATATATTGGCACCCAGTGAGTTACTGGTACCGATGTTACGGAAGGTAGTCTCAGAAATACCTTCGTCATTGATGTTGAGGAAGGACTCGATGATATCTGTTGTCCTTCTGAAGAAGACAGAAGCATTGACTACAGATTTTTTAACGAAAGTATTGTAGTTCAACTCATACTGGTCAGTGAGTTCAGGCTCAATTTCCGGGTTACCAAAAGTGAGGTTACGGTTGTTATCCAACTGGATGAAAGGATTGATGACCCGTAGTCCGGGACGCTGGATTCTTCTGGTAAAGCTGGCTTTGAGTGTCGAGAACTTCTTCAGCTTCCTGCTGACGATGACGCTGGGCAAGAAGTTGGAATAGTCATTTGAGAAGGTATTTGGAGTTTCCGCAAAGCTTCCTTCCAATCGGGTATATTCATATCGGATCCCTGAGATCATGCCCCATTTCTTGCCAAATTTCCAGTTGGCAGAGACATAGCCGGCAAACACATCCTGACCATAATCAAAAATGTCTGTCCTGGCTGATATTTCAGTGTACTCGCTTCCGGCTGTAGCCCTGTTTCTGAAGCTGTAATCACTGACAACGGTTCGTAGTACGCCTTTTCCGCCCGTTTCAAGGGTCAGCAACCCTCCAATGGGCTGCGTGAAATCTACCTGAAAGGTATTTTCTCTGTTATCTCCGTCATTGAAGTTCAACTCATCTCTGAACAGGTTTGCATCATCACCAATGAGGTCATTTTGTCTGATGACCGATTCATTGTTGGATACATTGCCATCGATTTTATAGGAAAGGGCCAGTTCTTTTCCCTTTTGACCTGGAAATTTGATGATGTAATCAATGTTCCACTCATAACCAGACCGAAGCCTGGTACCATCTGTGGTCCTGAGGTAGTTTTGACTGATATTGTTTGCCGGATCGTTGAAAAATGTGTTGAAATCGCCATCAGAAGTTGTTCTAAAGCCTCTTAGCCTGAAGGAAGATGACAAACTCTTGTAGGCGTTGAAATCATAGAAGGCACTTGCGCTTGCACCAAAACCCAGTCGGTCGGCATCGGCTCTGCCACTTTCGGTGAGTTCACGTTGCAGACCATCGCTGATGTCTATCCTGGAAAAACTGGAACGCAGGATTCGTGGCCAGCTGTAGTAGGAATTGACACTGGTATTGAATCCAAAACGGCCTTTGCCAGTGTTTAGCCCAAAGCGCATGTTGTTTTGCCGTGTACCCACAGAGGCATTGACATTCCCTGAAATACCTTCAAGCCTTTTCTTCTTGGTGACAATGTTGATGATGCCTGCGCTACCCTCACCATCATATTTTGCTGTGGGAGTGGTGATTACCTCTACAGATTTCACCTCGTCTGCCTGCAATACACTCAGGAAATCAGCCGGATTACTGGCGACCACAGAAGATGGTTTGCCATTGATCAATATGGTCACATTTTGACTACCCCGCAGAGAAACGTTACCTTCCAGGTCTACACTCAGTAGCGGTGCCCGTCTCAGTACGTCCCCCGCATTACCTCCGCTGTTGGCAACGTCTTTTTCTGCATTATAGACTACTTTATCAATCTTGCTTTCAATCAACTCCTTGTCTGCCGTAACTACTACCTCTTCAAGTTCTGTGCTGTTGGAGGTAAATTTTACTTTTCCCAGATTGACATCAGGCTGACGTGGCGTCATGGCAATAGGAACCTCTTTTTGCTCATAGCCGATGAAAAAAATCTGTAATGTATAAGTACCCACAGGTACGTCTGTCAACCGAAAACTACCATCTGCGGCAGTCACTCCGCCAGTGACGTCTTTCTTGGTTTTTGGATCTTTCAATAGCAGCGTAGCAAATTCTACCGCTTCACCGGTTTTTTCATCTAAGACAGTTCCGGTGATTTTTCCTTTAATTTTGGGAGCTCCTCCTCTGCCTCCGGAAGACCTGACACCCGGAGGTGGACCTCCCTGAGCAAATAATTGTTGTGTACTTAGGACCAGCAGTCCCAGTAGTGTAAGTAATGATAAAACTTTCCTCATTTCCCTGTTTAATAATAGCCTGATTTTTTACTTTGAGTTCTACAAATTTGTTTAACCAGTGCTGAAAGTATGGTCCTCATATTACATCAGCTAAGAATTGGAGGGATAAGTGGTCTCCGTTCATGTAACAGGCATGGATTTGAGAATTTTTGACTCAATTGGAACACAAATTGTTGGTGATCACTCACTTGCAACATACTTGCAAAAAATGTACTTTTGTGATATGGAGCAGGATCAACTGAAGCAAACATTAAAGCAGCACGGGCTTCGTGTGACGGATTGTAGAGTAGAGGTATTGGCTTTTTTCTCGTCACATGAACATGCTTTGTCTTCAAGAGATTTGGAGAATTCATTGTCGTCCTATGACCGTGTTACCCTCTTCAGAACACTCAATTCTTTTGTAGATAAGGGCGTTTTACACAGAATTCCTGCTGAAAGTGGTGCTGCTAATTACGCTTTGTGTCATAGTAACTGCCACCCTGGAGAGCATCGGCACGATCATGTACATTTTACTTGTGACGCTTGTGGCAATGTAGAATGCATAGAGTCTGCCAAAGTACCAGCCATCGATCTTCCCGGTTATCAGGTAAGAGAATCCAATTACCTGGTAAGTGGTACCTGCAAAACCTGCATGGCTCAATGACCAATCTTTTTTCACAATAGACTTTTGCCAAACTCCGGCCTTGTGTGATCAGAGGTCTGAGCATTCCTGCCAGTTCCCCAAGGTCTGTCTTTGATTTGTTCCTGCCAACATGTAATGAATATCTGATGATCAGGAACGTTATTCATGACGCTGCCGCAGGTAAATTTGCACAGAATATATTCCATGCTGCTTAACTATTAAAATGATCCTGGGAGTCAGTTCTGTTCATGAAATATTGTTGCAACTTAATTGCATTTGTTGATTGAGCTTGGTATACTTGCAACACTATTGCAATAATGAAAGCATTATATTAAAGCAATAGTATTCTTCTTCAACGAGGTGAAAAAAGAAATTGTAGAAGGCTTTTAAGGCCTGACAAAGAAATCTGTATGATTTTATAGATCATAACGCAGATGTTTGGTTAGTAAAACCTGTTACCTCAGTAGCAGGTTTTCTTTTTTTATAGCCATTGTAACGTCTCCACCTATACAAAACCAAAACCTTCTCACGCGCTTGCCGAAACAAACTGACTACGTTGGCGTTAGTTTTTCCATCTACTTTCAGAAGATAATGAATTTGCGCAGTAAATTGCGTTAGATAATAGCCGTATAAAGATTCTGTTTTGAAAATGCTGAAACGCGCTGCCTGGTTTTTATTATTTATAGCTTATTTACAGACCCCTGTATTGTTTGGTCAGATATCCTCTCGTGAAGAGGCCAAAAGAAGCATGGTGCATCTGCTGGTAGATGACAGCAATTGCAACGGGGTACTGCTCAATAACACCCAGTTGGATGGAAGAGCGCTGGTCCTGACAGCCGGTCATTGCGTTACAGACAATAATCGATTCATATCTGCTACCTTTGGAAGAGATATTCTGCTTGACCAAACCACGATCCAGAGTGCTTCATGGACTACCACCAATATCTCGGTACTGGAGCTCTCCAGAGACCTTGACTACATGCTCCTGGAGATCAATGATGACATCCCTGACTACGTGCTTCCTTACTATGCAGGGTGGAATTCCGGGGCTGGCTTACCGCTCTACACCTACAGTATCCACTCCCCGGATATTGCTAAGCGCTTCAATGAAGACCTCGACAGGCCTACTTTTGCCACATTTGACGTGATTACAACTTTCGGAGGCACTCCGGTGAAAGACGCCACTTTCAATATAGGTGATTGGGAGACTGGTTTTACGCAGGCAGGCTCCAGCGGAGCCCCTCTCTTCAATCAATGGTCTCAGATGGTTGGAATATTGAGCGGAGGCTCTTCTACAGCCGAAAATCCAGTGAATGATTTTTATAGTAGGTGGGATTTGATTTATGAAGATGGGGTAAGGCAGTATGTCAATCCTGCCGGGAGGACGTCCAACGTGCTCCGGGGACTGGATTTTTACCGGGAGCGATCAAGCTTGTTTAAACAAGTCAACTATGATGGTGCGTCGGAGGTAGTGGGAAATACCGGTGAATCAATGCTATCTGAAAGATTTGAAAGTTCCGGTTTTCGTGTTTTAGCAGGGGTTTTTATTACCCTAGAAGAAGTTGTTCCTACCGACCTGATGCAGATCAGGGTTGTACAAGGTAGTACCATTGTCTACGAACAAGAACTTTTCACGGGAGCTTTGCAGGAGTTTGAGGAAAATTATGTATCTTTTGATAATGCTATAGAGGTAAACAATAGCTTTACCATTGAACTTAGCCACAACAATTCGTTGACAATCCCTCTGATTCAGCAGACGGGAAGCAACGTAGTAGTGGGAAGTAGCAACAGGTCAGATACCTCACTTGGTATAGGCGTCTTACTGAGAGGGTTGCCCGATGCACTGGAAGATTCATCTGAGCTTAGCGTGCTTTATCCAAACCCGTCTACCAGTAATTTCTTCGTCAACAGAGGGGATTTAGTAGATATCAGCTCTGTAGAGGCATATACCATCAACGGGGTTAAATTGAGGCCCAGGGTGACACTTGACTTTGATAATCGACTGATCATTGATATGAGTGATTATCAAAAGGGGGTGTATTTCATTTCATATCAGGTAATGGATGAGGTGATTAGAAGCACGGTGATTTTAAATTAATGTTAACCAGATTAACTTAACTTAAAATAGTACTATTATTTATTTATTTTATCGAATGTTAATTGTAGTTGGTCGATATTCATCTTGATTCTACAGTTATATTAAGTAATTTAGTAGCGTATCAATTTTTAGGAGCTAAACATACGTATTAAAAAGAGATGACACACCATAAGAGTAAAAGTATTTATTTAATGATCGCAATGTTATTCATGGTTTTCGCATGTAATAACCTGGAGGACGAGAATCCTTCCCAAGACGATCCTGAGTTGAGAAGGATGCCTTTTAACCAGCGGGTATTCTTGTTAAACAGTACAAGCCAAAGTCGTATTTATGAAATTGACTACGATTTTCAGGGCTTAACCGGCGACGCGACACTTACTAAGTTACCAATTGCTATCGGTGATTGGGATTGTGAGTTACCAAGAGGTGGACACATGACTGTTGATCCTACTAAATCTTACATCGTTGTATCGATCACTCGTGACAATGCTGTATGGATTGTAGATCTGGAAAAAGACAGCAGAGGCGTACATCAGGCAAAAAGATTACCTTTCGCAACTTCTCCAGGCGGAATCACTCAGGTTGATTTTGACGAGGAAGATTACTTGTTTTTAGCAGGTAGAGGTGGTTTCTACAGAGTATCTACTGCTACAGGTGATAACAAAATCTGGGAGCTTAACAATGGTGATCCTGTAAACACTAACAGAATCGCATTCAACCAGAACATCACCATGGAAGATGAAGGCGAAGATGGTGAAGACTATTTCGCAGATGAACTGGATGAAAATGACAGCCAGTACAGATTCCTGAGTAAAATGCAAAGAAGAATCGATCAGGGTAAATTTAAGTTCAGAGGTGGTGACATCACTTTCACTCAAAACAGTGATGAGACTGCAGGATTTGAAGAAGAAAGACTGATCACATTCACGCAGTGGGGTAACATGGCTGCTAACGTTTCATTGGCATTCGACCAATTCACTGGTTTGCAATACAATGCACGTGCGCTCTTCAGAGTTAGAAAAGTAAACAAATCTAACGGTAGAGGTACTAACAAAGTGACAGGTGGAGCATTGATGGGTGACAACCTGTTGATCACATCTCACCACTTCCAAAACAACTTCTCAGTATGGAACATGGCAGGTGAAGAACTTGCAAGACCTACATTCAGATTCGCTGACTCCGGAGAGGATTTCGGTCTTCACAACTGGGGTGATATGGCGACTACACAGACTTTCGATGGTAACATTGACAGCGACGACAGGGTAGTTGGTGAGGATGAAGCTTTCTTCCCTTACAATGACGGTTCTCAACTGGCAGAAGTGAAGCTTTATCAAGCTGGTCCTAAAATGGACGGAAGATCAGTAAACACTGATGACAACCCAGGTGTGAGCCTTGAAGCAAGAAAGAACTCTTCCAACTCTGACATCGCAGATTTGAGACAGAAGCCTTACAAATTTACTGCACTTGGTGGCGGTCAAATGATCTTGAGGTTCCCTAACGCTATCACAGTAACTGAAGATACAAGATTACAGGTTGTAGAAACTACCTGGGGCAGACCTGCAGAATTTGAAGACAAAGATGAGGCTTTCAGATCATACGGTGAAAAAGCTTCTGTATATGTATCTAATTACCCTGGACAGTACTACGGTTCTTGGGCAGATGATGAGTCTAACTGGACGAAAGTAGGTGATGCTTACATCGCAAATAACGTCTTCACCCCTGACATGGTAAGCCAGTTCCAGTGGGTAAGAATTGTTGACGATGCGTCTATCACTCCTGACGGATTTGATGTAAACTGGGTAGCAGCATTCGAAGATGTTGAAGTAGTAGAGCCTGAGCAAGATCCTTTCTGTAGCAACAGAACGTTTATCATCCCTTCTACAGGAACTAACCCTTTTGCACCTGAAATCGAAGTACTATCTTTAGGAAGATATGTGGAAGGTGAGTTGTTATTCTCTGAAGTACCTCCTCCATTTGCTTACAGATGGGTGATCAGAAACAATGGTACAGATGACTTTATGGCAAACTGGACAGTTTCTTCTCAGTCAGGTACATTCACAATCCCTGCAGGTCAGGAAGTACACTTCTCTACTTCAATCAACGGAACGTTGATAGTAAGACTGAACTTCTTGCAATCAATCACAGCACCAACATCTAATGCAGTGAAAAACATCATCCCTTGTGGTGGTGAAGGATCTACAGCTGACGTCGGAAGCTGATAGCACCTGATTAAAAATACTAGAAGCTATCCGTGAAAACGGATAGCTTTTTTTATTTTTTAATCAACCTAACGGCAGTTTGCGGCATCTTTACGCCAGGGGATGTCATCAAATATTGAGCACAGATGCAGGGTGAATTGCCTGAATCTACCTTCGCGGCTGCTTCGGTAGACGAGAAGATTTGGTTTGGACCCCATTTGATACCTCGGTTTTCTATCCCGGGGTTGTTCATTTCAGCAATTTTATTTCTGTATTCAAACTATTCCCTAATTTTGTATGCTTGTATTCGATTCATTGCAATTAAGATGTCTATTTCAATATGAATCGGATGATACCTGAGGGATTGTATCGAAAGTGAGGCTACTCTCAGGAAGGAACTTTAAGAGCGTTCCAACGTTTTTAATC
>ERZ1740068.705-NODE-705-length-13878-cov-7.108515_pt1 | contig 13878 bp, 12 predicted proteins | sample MGYA00581735_ERZ1740068 | MGnify/ENA primary metagenome ERZ1740068 (study PRJEB43018, sample SAMN04849740) | marine metagenome | isolation source: floating plastic debris | place: Pacific Ocean | collected 2008-08-30 | study: EMG produced TPA metagenomics assembly... | reverse complement strand
CGCTTTGGCGTACGCCTCGAGTACGAGCCCTTTATGAGAAAAGTAGATGGTGAAAAACCAAAAACCCGTCTCGGTGATCCCTTTGAGAAGAACCATCCGCGCATTGGGAAGACCATCGGCATCCACTGTGGACAACGCCATGGCGTTTGGATCGTTGATTTCAGACTGTTCCGCCTCGACCAACCAGCCTTTTGCGATCTCAAAGGGATCGTCACCCGCAAATATACCGTCTCGTGTCATTTCACTGTCTTTTTGCCCGTTCGAAAAGATCACCTAGAACAACGCGGGCGCAACGGCAAGTTCCGCTGACACAAGATCAAGAGGAATGTCCCAAATCGGCTCGAAACCGCCAAAGTCTTGATGAGGCATGGGCGATTGTCTAAAGGAGAGCGACAAGGCAGATGGGTCAAGGGTGAAGCATGGCGAACGGATTGATGGCGGGGAAGCGCGGGCTCATTATGGGGCTTGCCAATGACAAATCCATCGCGTGGGGCATCGCCAAAGCCTGCGCTGACGAAGGCGCCGAGCTGGCCTTTTCCTACGTCGGAGACGCGTTCCGCAAGCGCGTTGAACCTTTGGCGGAGCAACTGGGTGTCACGCAACTTTTCGACTGCGACGTGAGCGACGCAGCCTCAATGGATGCCTGTTTCCAAAGCATCGTGGACACCTGGGGCAAGATAGACTTTCTGGTCCATGCCATTGGATTTTCTGATAAATCAGAGCTGCGCGGCCGGTATGTTGACACCAGCCAGGACAATTTCACCATGACGATGAACGTGTCGGTCTACTCCTTCACAGCCGTGGCCCAGCGTGCCGAAAAGATCATGCCAGATGGCGGCTCGCTTTTGACACTGACCTATTACGGCGCCGAACAGGTGATCCCGAATTACAATGTCATGGGCGTGGCAAAAGCCGCGCTCGAAGCCTCCGTGATGTATCTGGCCGAAGACCTGGGCAAACAGAACATCCGTGTAAACGCCGTATCCGCCGGGCCGATCAAAACGCTCGCCGCAAATGGCATCAGCGATTTTCGCTATATCCTAAAGTGGAACGAGTTGAACTCGCCCCTGCGCCGCAACGTCACCATTCAAGACGTCGGCAATTCTGCGCTCTTTTTGCTTTCGGATCTGGGTAGCGGCACCACGGGCGAGGTGTTGCACGTGGATTCGGGCTATCACATTGTGGGTATGAAAGCGGTCGACGCGCCCGATATTGAAAAGAGCTAAGCGGTGGAGTTTGCGCATTTGATCGCATTCAATGTCGCGCTTTTGGCGGCCATCGCGAGCCCGGGCCCCTCGCTGCTTTATCTGATCAAGACCACGCTGACACAGGGGCGCGCGGCGGGGATTGTCACGGGTGCGGGTCTTGCGTTCATGGCTGCGCTTTGGACGCTTGCCGCGCTCTTGGGCCTCGACGGGATCTTTTCCGTCTTTCCCTGGGCCTATGTTGCTCTCAAAACTCTGGGCGCGTTTTATCTCATCTGGATTGCAATCCAGACATGGCGGCATGCCCGCATCCCCACAGCAGAGCGCGCGCCCAAGGCATCCCATGAGCGCGCTTTTCTGGCGGGTATCCTGATCAATCTGGCCAACCCGAAATCCGTGTTCTTTGCAGCCGCGGTGATCGTGGTGATTTTCCCGGCAGATCTGACGGGTGCAGAAAAATCTATCATATTTCTCAATCATCTCGCGGTAGAACTTGTTGTGCAGCCAGCCTTGGCGTTTTTATTGTCCACCGGCGTGATCCGCACACGCTACCTTGCCGCGAAACCGGTCATTGACCGCTGCACCGCCGCCATCCTGGGTGCGCTTGGTGTGCGCCTTTTGCTCTCTCGCTAGGAGACCTGCATGAACACTGATCGCCTCCCCCATGAGAAGGGATTTCATGTCAGCTGGGATCAGCTGCACCGTGATGCGCGCGCTCTGGCATGGCGGTTGCAGGGAGAAACGCCGGAAGATGGCTGGCGCGCCGTGGTGGCGATCACCCGAGGGGGCATGGCGCCTGCGATGATCGTGGCCCGGGAGCTCGATATCAGATCGTTGGATACGATTTCCATCAAGTCCTACGATCATCAAACCCAAAGCGCGCCCGTGGTGATCAAAGCACCGGATGCCGCGCTCATGGACGATGGCGACGGTGTGCTGGTGGTGGATGATCTTGTCGACACCGGTCGCACGCTGGATGTGGTGCGAGAGTTGATGCCCAAAGCCCATGTCGCCACAGTCTATGCCAAACCTGCGGGTCGCGATCGTGTGCAGACCTTTGTCACAGAGGTCAGCCAAGACACCTGGATCTTTTTCCCTTGGGATCTGGCCTTGCAATATGTCGAACCTTATCGAGGCACGTGATGACCGCGCATTCTCGTACAGCCAATACGTTCCCCCCGCCCGTCATGGCCGCGCGCCGGTGGATGGACGGCGTCACGTTCACGCCCGAAAGGCCGCTCATCAACGTGAGCCAGGCCGCGCCCGCAGATCCCCCGCCTGAGCCGTTGCGCAAGGTCATTTCTGAGGCCGCGCTCATGACGCCGGAGGCGCATCTTTACGGCCCCGTCCTGGGTCTGCCAGAACTGCGCGCTGAAATTGCATCACAGTGGCAGGTCGCCTATGGGGGCGATATCTCGGACAGTCAGGTGGCAATCACCTCGGGCTGCAATCAGGCGTTTTGCGGAGCGGTGGCGGCGCTCTGCTCCGAAGGGGATGAGGTGATCCTGCCAACCCCTTGGTATTTCAACCATAAAATGTGGCTGGACATGTCGGGGATCAACACGGTTCCTTTGGCCACAGGCACGGATCTGCTGCCTGATCCTGACCGCGCAGAGACGCTGATCACCGACCGCACACGCGCCATTGTTCTGGTGACGCCAAACAACCCCGGCGGCTTGGAGTATCCAGCCGATCTGGTCATGCGCTTTTACCGGCTCGCCCAATCCCGCGGGATCAAGCTGGTGATCGACGAAACCTACCGCGATTTCGACAGCCGCTCAGGCGCGCCGCATGCGCTCTTCGAGGATCCAGACTGGTCCAAGACGCTGATCCATCTCTATTCCTTTTCCAAGGCGTTTCGCCTGACCGGACACCGCGTGGGCGCCATCGTCGCCGACCAAGGCATGCTGTTCGAGGTGGAAAAGTTCCTCGATACCGTTGCCATCTGCCCCAATCAGCTGGGCCAGATCGCGGCCCTCTGGGGTTTGCAAAATATGGCGCAGTGGTGCGCCGGAGAGAGGGCTGAAATCCTCGACCGTCGCGCCGCCATCGAAGACTACTGGCCGATGATGGCCGCGCAAGGCTGGGAGCTGCAGGGCCTCGGCGCATTTTTTGCTTATGTTCGACACCCGTTTGAGATGTCATCAGGCGATCTGGCCCCCGCTTTGGTCAAAGAGGTCGGCGTTCTGCTGCTGCCTGCGACCATGTTTTATCCCGAGGGTGACCCGCGCGCGCCGTCTGAGTTGCGCATCGCCTTCGCCAACATTGACAGGCGCGGCATCAAAACATTGTTTGAACGGCTCTCTTCCCTGCCCTCGCCCCTTGCGAGCGCATCCCACAGCGCATAGACATTTCGGGAAACCGTTACCTACGCGCGAGCATTTCCGATGGCCAAGAAATCAAACCCTGTCATGTGGGTCCTCATGGGTCTTCTCATCATTGCATTGGGCGGGTTTGGAGCCTCAAATTTCGGCGGATCAATCCGGTCCATCGGATCGGTCGGTGACGTTGATATTGGCACGCAAGACTATGCAAGCGGCCTGCAACAAGAGCTGCGCGCCTACGCCCAACGGACGGGTGAGCCCATCAGCTTTGCGCGGGCGCAGGACATTGAGCTTGATGACCGCGTGTTGGCGACACTGATCGCACAAGCCGCCTTTGACGCCGAAGCCCGCGCGCTCGGGGTCTCTATCGGCGATGACAACCTGCGCGCCGAAATCCTGACCATGTCGCAATTCCACGGGCTCGACGGGAATTTTGACCGCGACGTCTATCGGTTTGGCCTCGAAAATGCCGGCCTGACCGAAGGCCAGTTTGAAGAAGACGTCCGCGCCGATACCGCCCGCAGCATTCTTCAGGCCTCTGTCATCGCGGGGGTCAACGTTCCTCAAGCCTATTCTGAAACAGTGACAGGATATCTCGGCGAACGGCGCGACGTCTCCTGGTCCTTGCTGGATCGCTCAGACATCACCACAGGGCTGCCGGTTCCGACCGAGGCAGAGCTGCAGGCCTTTCACACTGAAAACGCAGAACTTTTCACAATCCCAGAGGCCAAACGCATCACCTATGCCTGGCTCACCCCGACGATGATCCTTGACAGCGTCGAGGTGGATGAGGATGCCCTTCGCGACGCCTATGATGACGCGATTGATGTGTTTAACCTGCCTGAGCGTCGTCTGGTGGAGCGGCTGATCTTCGGCAATGAGGAGGATTTGAACGCCGCAAAAGACCGCATCGATGCAGGCGAGGCGACATTCGAAGAGGTCGTGGAAGAGCGCGGCCTTGCGCTTGTCGATATCGACTTGGGCGATCTGGATCGTGATGCGTTGGGCGAGAATGCAGATCCCATTTTCGCCGCCGGTATTGGCGATGTGGTTGGGCCTCTGCCCACCTCGCTTGGGCCTGCTCTTTTCCGTGTGAACGCTATTCTGGCCGCACAGGAAACCACGTTCGAAGAGGCAACCCCGATGTTGCGAGAGGATCTGGCCGCGGACCGCGCCCGCCGGGTGATCAATCAGTTGATCGACACGGTGGATGATCTCCTCGCCGGTGGAGCAACGCTGGAAGATGTGGCCGAAGAGACGGAACTCGAACTGGGCACAATCGATTGGTATGTCAACGTGGTCAATGACATAGCAGGCTATGCCGAGTTTCGCAGTGCCGCGTCCAGCGTGTCCGAGAATGACTTCCCCGAGATTGTGACGCTAGATGATGGTGGGATCTTCGCGCTGCGGCTCGATGAGGTTGTGCCGCCGACCCTTCAGGCGTTTGAAGAGGTCCGCGAGGCGGTGGAGCAAAGCTGGACGGCCCAAAGCGTGGTGGATGAACTGCGCCAGATGGCCGAGCCTCTGGTGGACCGTCTTGGTCGAGGCGAGAGCTTTGAAGAGGTCGGGCTGACTGTCGACGCCACTCAGACCGTGACGCGGCGATCGCTGGGCGGGGCGACACCACCTGAGTTCATTGAGATTGTCTTTGAAATGGCGCCGGGGACAGCCCGGCTCATCGAAGGGGACGGCCGCGTTTACGCTCTCAAACTGACCGAAGTGAGCCCGCCCGATCCAGAGGATGAGGAACTGACGCAGCTTCAGCAGATCCTGGAAAATCAAGCAGCCACAGGCATTTCACAGGATATCTTCAGCCTGGTTGCCGATGATTTTCGTGAACGCGCCGGGGTGGATCTTGATTTTCAAGCCATCAACGCCGTGCACGCGAATTTCAACTGAGGAGCCTGCAAGTTTGGAGCTGACACCCTCATTTGAAGCCTTCGCCAGAGGCTATGAGGCGGGTGAAAATCAGGTGGTCTTCGCCCGCCTGGCCGCCGATCTGGACACGCCCGTGTCTCTGATGCTGAAGCTGACCGGCGCCGCGCGGGACGCGTTTGTGCTCGAATCCGTCACGGGCGGAGAGGTGCGCGGCCGGTATTCAATCATCGGCATGAAACCGGATTTGATCTGGCAATGTCATGATACCTCTGCCCGGATCAATCGCGAGGCGAGGTTTGACAGCGAAAGCTTTGTTTCTGTTGACGAAGATCCGCTCACATCCTTGCGCCAACTGATCAACGAAAGCCGCATCAATCTGCCGCCAGACCTGCCCGCGGCAAGTGCCGGGCTCTTTGGGTATCTGGGCTATGACATGATCCGCCTGGTCGAACATCTGCCGGATGTGAACCCCGATCCGCTCGGCCTGCCCGATGCGGTGATGATGCGGCCCTCGGTGGTGGCGGTGCTGGACGGGGTGAAAGGCGATGTCACCGTGGTGGCGCCTGCCTGGGTGTCCTCCGGTCTCTCGGCACGGTCCGCTTATGCCCAGGCCGCAGAACGGGTGATGGACGCGGTGCGCGATCTCGATCGTGCCCTGCCGCAAACCTCGCGCACCCTTGGTGAGCCCGAAGAGGATGCGCCACCCATCTCCAATTTCACCCATGAGGGCTACAAGCAGGCGGTGGAAAAAGCCAAGGATTACATCAAAGCAGGCGACATTTTTCAAGTGGTCCCCTCACAGCGATGGACCCAGAGCTTCCGCCAGCCGCCCTTCTCTCTCTACCGGTCCCTGCGGCGCACCAATCCCTCGCCTTTCATGTTTTACTTCAATTTCGGCGGCTTTCAGGTGATTGGCGCGAGCCCGGAAATTCTGGTGCGTGTGTTTGACCGCGAAGTGACGATCCGGCCCATCGCCGGCACGCGGCCACGGGGTGCCACGCCTGAGGAAGACCGCGCTTATGAAGTAGATCTCATGGCCGACGCCAAGGAGCTCGCCGAGCATTTGATGCTGCTTGATCTGGGCCGCAACGATGTGGGCCGCGTGGCCAAGATCGGGTCGGTGCATCCCACGGAGGAATTCATCGTCGAACGCTACAGCCACGTGATGCACATCGTCTCAAACGTGGTGGGCGAACTGGCGGAAGGTCAGGATGCCCTTTCGGCGCTTCTCGCAGGCCTGCCCGCGGGCACGGTTAGCGGTGCCCCAAAAGTGCGGGCGATGGAAATCATCGACGAGTTAGAGCCCGAAAAGCGCGGTGTCTATGGCGGCGGTGTGGGCTATTTCAGCTCTGGCGGGGATATGGATATTTGCATCGCTTTGCGCACCGCTGTGGTCAAAGAGGGCCAGTTGTACATTCAGGCCGGCGGCGGCATTGTCTATGACAGTGACCCCGAGGCGGAGTACATGGAAACGGTGCACAAGTCGAATGCGATCCGCAGAGCTGCAGCCGATGCCGCGCGGTTCGACGGCGGTGGCAACGTGTAGGGAACCAAATTCTTTGAAAGAATTTGGACCGAAATCTTTCAAAGATTTCGGCGCCCTGGCCCATCTGTGCGGAGTTGCGCAACGGTCGCACCTGGATCGGGAGCAAGCTCTGAGGTCACGCCCAGATCAAAGCCCGTGCGCGAAATGCGGTGGATCACGCGATCAACCAGAAGCGCGTCCTGTGCGTTGAACATTTTGCGCTGCAAAAACCAGAAGAGAAAGCGCTCATACTCAAATGGCACCTGCCGGATCTCTGTCAGGGCCCGCTCTGCCGCGTCGGCTGTCTCGACATTCCACGCGCAGCCCGCGAAATCCGCGCGCCCAAACAGGATCGCCGGTGTTTTGTGAAAGAGCCCCTCAAAACACGCGCCCGAACAGATCGACACAGAACAATAGGCCCCGTCCAGCAGGTCGTGGACGTTGGCATCCACAATTTCCACATCCTTATTCAGTGCGGCAACCTGTTCGGCATGGGCTGCTGCGATCGTATTGGGGAATTTCGGATGCAGCTTGATCAAGACGCGCCGCCCCTGTCGATGCTTGACAACAAGCTCCAGCATCTCGGTTTCCATCATCGCCATGCTGCGCAGAACCGGATCCGAGAGCCCCTGCAGGAACACCACAATGGCATCCTTGCCCATCGCCTCATGCCGCGGCGGCTGATCATGTTTCGACTGGCCTTTCTCCTTCAGCCTGCCGCCGACGCGGGCGAAAAACGCCTTCGCGCGATCCTCTGGAATTGTGCTCAAATCCGGACGAGCACGGCCCAGAGAACTGTCACAGAGCACACCTCGCTGATCCAGATACCAATAGGGCCAGAGATAGGCGATACCGGTGTTGAGCAGATTGAACCGCCGTAGAAACCCGTGATGGACCAGATGGAAATCCGTTTTGGTGTAATGCGTGAGATCCGTGGTCCCGGGGCGCTCCACAAACGCCACCGGCACACCGCGACGGCGCAGCCCGGGGGCAAGGCTGGCATAGAGCCCGAACCCCTCCTGCCCATGCCTTTCCAACATGTCGCGCGGGACGTGAATGATGAGAGAGGCCCGGGTCATCTCACCACCGCCTGATGGTCCAAGACCACTGGGTCGGGTCATCAAGAATGATCTCTGACATGCGGTCGTTGAACGCCCGCATCATTGATCGCAGGCTGCCCTGATGCGGAATGGGCGCATCAAGCACAGCGCGAAAGCGTATGCCGGAGCCTTCGCGCAAAAGAAAGCAAGGGATCAGCAGGGCGTCATGAGCGCGCGCCAGCTTGGCAGGCGTCAGGGAGGTTGGCGCGCGGCGGCCGAGAAAGCGGATCTTTTCACCACCGCGATCCCGGTGATCGCCGAGCATCACTGTGACATGACCTTCCCCCAGAAACTCTATGAAATCTCTGAGGTTTCCCTCATAGCCGCTCTGGCTTCTATGGCCGATCTTGAACCCTCGTTGCCACATCAGACGCAGCATGCCATCGAACCGGTTATCGAGCAGAATGTTGCCGCGCGTGCGATAGAGAAAGCCAGCATCGACGCCCAGTTGCTTCAAAAAGTGCAGACCCAAGGCATAATTGCCGATATGCCCAGTCAGCAAGATCACGGGCCTTTTGGCCTCAACCGCCTGAAAAAACGCCTCGCACCCTGCACCTTCAATGATCGGAGGCGGACAGACCTCCAGCAAACGCTCAAAGTTCACAACCTCGCCAAAAAACCGCCCTTGCGCACGCTTGATGCGGCCCATAAGCCACCAGCGGCTGAGCATAGTCTGATCGGCATAAACGGCGGACAGGTTTTTACGGGTGATCTCAGCCTGTCCAGACAGACGCGCGAAAAGAAGGCGGTACCAAAACCCCACCCATGCGCGCCGCATGAAAAATCCTGCCTTCACAAACTCAGTCTCACTGCCCTCGACCCGCCTGCCTTACAGGTCAAACGTGATGGAATTTAGGCGTTGAGGACAGGGTTTTGTTTTTGCCGCCAGCAGCCTATGCCTTAGACATGACCCGTGTGATCCTTTTCAACAAACCTTTTGGGGTTTTGCCTCAGTTCACAGATCGTGGCCATGCAGGCAGCACGCGCCCGACGCTTTCTGATTTCATTGACGTCCCGCGCGTCTATGCAGCAGGCCGTTTAGACCGCGACAGCGAAGGGCTTTTGGTGCTCACAGACAATGGCAAGCTTCAAGCCCAGATCTCAAACCCTCGTTTTAAAACAGCAAAAACGTATCTGGTGCAGGTTGAGGGCGGGCCAGATGCTGCCGCTATTGACGCGCTCATGGCCGGGGTAGAGCTCAAGGACGGGCGCACTCGCCCTGCAGAGGTGGCGCCAATGGACCCGCCCGACATCTGGCCGCGCACCCCTCCCATTCGCGTGCGCAAGTCGATCCCGGATAGCTGGCTCAAAATCACCCTGCGCGAGGGCCGCAATCGTCAAGTCCGACGCATGACGGCGCATGTCGGGCACCCAACTCTGCGACTGATCCGCTGGCAAATCGGCACCTGGACATTGGATGACATACCCCCCGGTGAGTGGCGCCATTCCGAGATCAAGAATGTATTCTAAACCTCAGTTATTGTTTAATATTACAAAGGCGACTCTGCCGAGAGGTGCTACTCTTCCACCTGTGCCTTGAGCAGTGCGGAAACCGGTGCGATGGCCACGCTATTGGCGCGATCTTGCAACCCCCAGAGCAGCAACGCGCTGACCGTTTCTGCCCGCAACCGGCCAACCACGATCACACCCACCTCTTCCTGACTGGCGCGAAACGCGGCCTGATCCAGAAAACGCCGAATGACCGTCGCATTTTGTTCGTTGCCGTCGATATCGCGAAAGACAGACAACGCGGGCACCCCTTCGCGGGAAATCAGTTTCTGCGCCGTGTCGAACCCTTCCGAGAAGAGCACAAGACCATGCCCGCTTTCCTGAAGGATCGGGATCAGTTGTTCAGTGGCTTCGCGACTGGATTGGAGGCCCGTCCGCACCCCTTCCATCACCGCGACAGTTTCGGGCAGAGCGGCAAGATACGTCTGCATCGCCACTTCGGTGTCGACCGCGCCTGCATCTTCGGGCAGATCAATCATGGCCAGCACGTCCAGCCCAGCCGCGCGATACGTCGACATGGCAGCCTCGGCACCTGACCACGTCACATCAACCGCATAGCTGATCGGATAGGGAAAATCCGCTAAAGCATCATAACTTATAGGGCTATCCCCTTGGTCCAAAAGGACAAACGCCATAAGAGGTTTGCCTTCTGGATTGTCAAATTCTGCGGAAAACTGGTCGAGCGGCCTTTGCTCACCCTCAGGCGCCGGTTCTGGCGCCCCTTCGACAGCTGGCTCCTCCGCAGTCTGATCCGGGGCCGTGACGGATGGCAAACGGCCCACTGTGACGCCTTGAGCCAAATTGCCGATCGTGCCCTCAGTTTCCGTCTGATCCTCAAGCTCCACTGCGGTTTGTGGCGTCAGGTCGGGCTCTTCTTCCTCAGGCGTGGGCTGCGCCACAATGTCGGGCAGAGTTTCGTCTTCGGGCACCGGCGCGGGTTCTGCCACCTCTGCCTCAACCTCAGGCGATGTGTCTTCTTCCACCTCAGGCACGGCGGCGGTCTCAGGCTCTGCTTCGGCCTGTGGCGTGAGCTCAGGCTGTTCTTCCTCCGGTGTCGAAAGCGCTACCTCTTCGGGGATAGCGTCTTCGTCAGGCGCAGGCTCCGTCACCTCTGCCTGACCCTCCGGAGCAGTGTCTTCCTCCACCTCTGGCTCCGCTACGGTCTCAGGCTCCACTTCGGCCTCTAGCGTCAGCTCGGGCTGTTCCTCCTCGGGCGTCGGCTGCGCAGCCTCCTCGGTGAGATCGTCTTCATCGGGCACAGGCGCAGGCACCGGTGCAGATTCTGTAACGTCTGTTTGAAGATCTGGCGCTGTGTCCGTCTCAACCTCCGGCACGGTGACGGGCTGAGCCTCCGGTGCAGCGTCCGTTTGAACATCTGGCGCCGTCGCTGTTTCTGGTAGAACGGACGCTTGCACCTCCTCTTCGAACGCATTGCCCTCGGAAACATCTGGCAGAAGCGGTTGCGCGGGCTCTGTCGAAATCGACAGATCGTTCTCTTCGGCCGGCACCTGCGGAGCCAAGGTCTGAGGGCTGGACAAAACCGGCTGCTCCACATCGGGATCAATGCCCGACGGGGCATCAGGCGTTTCCGGCGCGGTCAATTCCGGTTCTGCACCGTCCAACGTGGGCTGCGCGGCGGGCGCCGACGTCACCGCATCAATCGACGCGATATCGTCGGGCTCAGGGGCTTCGATGTTTTGCTGATCGGCTGGATCCGGAACGTCGTCTGCCCCGGGCAAAGACGCTTCCGTGTCGTCGCGCGATTGGCGAAATTCCGATCCCGCCGGCACGTTCACGGCCGTTGCGTCGGGACCGTCGGCCGCCTCGGGCGCCTGATACGTTAAGACTGACGCCAAGCCCAAAACCACTGCTGACACCGCAGTACCAACAAAAAATCCACCGAAAGTGCCTGTTCTCACGGGATTTACCCCCTGTTTTGCTCGATGGTGCCGTAATGCGCCTCTTGACGCTCCTGTGCAACCTCAGCCAAGTATACCGCGACATATCACCGGGGCCAAAGGCTCAAAGCGCACGAGACCGGCAAAATGCTGCTTCTGATAGATAATTACGACAGTTTTACCTACAATCTCGTCCATTACGTGGGCGAGCTCGGCGCCGAGGTTGTGGTGCACCGCAATGATGCGCTCAACGTCCAAGAAGCAATGGCGCTCAAACCCTCCGGCATAATCCTCTCACCAGGACCCTGCGATCCAAGCCAAGCAGGGATTTGTCTGGCCATAACGGAGGCCGCAGCCGAAACGCGCACGCCGCTTTTGGGCGTTTGCCTGGGGCATCAGACCATTGGGCAGGCCTTTGGCGGCGCCGTCGTTCGGCATTCTGAGATTGTTCACGGGAAAATGGGCACCATCACGCACGCAGGCGGGGGTGTATTTGCGGGGCTACCCTCGCCCTTCGCCGCGACGCGGTATCACTCCCTCGTGGTGGCGCGCGACAGCTGCCCCGATGTTTTGGACATCACGGCAGAGCTGGATGACGGCACCATCATGGGCATCAGCCACCGCGAGCTGCCCATTCACGGCGTCCAGTTCCACCCGGAATCGATCAAGTCCGAGCACGGCCACCAGCTTCTGAAGAATTTCCTGGATGACACATTGGTGGCTGCATGAGTGACATCAAACCCCTTATCGGGATCGCGGCCGACCGTGCGCTGACGCGGGAAGAGGCGGAAGAGGCCTTTGGCATTCTCTTCAACGGGGACGCTACGCCAGCCCAGATCGGCGGGCTTCTCATGGCCCTCAGGACCCGGGGCGAAACAGTCGATGAATACGCGGCAGCCGCAGGCGTGATGCGCGCAAAATGCAACAAAGTCAAAGGCCTACCGGGCGCAATGGATATCGTGGGAACAGGCGGAGACGGCAAGGGAACGCTGAACATCTCAACCGCGACGGCCTTTGTCGTGGCCGGTGCAGGCGTGCCTGTGGCCAATCATGGCAACCGCAACCTCAGCTCAAAATCGGGTGCGGCCGATGCGCTGAGCCAGATGGGCGTGAACGTAATGGTCGGGCCTGACGTGGTTCAGACCGCTCTCGATCAGGTGGGCATCGCCTTCATGATGGCGCCCATGCATCACCCGGCCATGGCCCATGTCGGCCCGGTCCGCGGCGAATTGGGCACGCGCACGATCTTCAATATTCTGGGCCCTTTGACCAACCCGGCCGGCGCCAAGCGACAACTGACCGGTGCCTTCGCACGCGATCTCATTCGCCCCATGGCAGAAACACTGGCCAAGCTCGGCTCCGAAAGAGCCTGGCTCGTGCACGGCTCTGACGGCACCGATGAGTTGACCATCACCGGCGTCAGCTGGGTGGCGGCTCTGGAAGAAGACGGCCAGGTCGTTGACCTTGAGCTGCATCCGGAGGAGGCCGGTTTGCCCGTCCATCCGTTTGAGGCCATTGTCGGCGGCACGCCTGAAGAGAACGCAGCCGCCTTCCGCGATCTTTTGGATGGCGCGCCCGGGGCCTATCGCGATTCTGTTTTACTCAACGCCTCGGCCGCGCTCGTCGTAGCGGGCAAAGCATCAGATCTCAAAGCCGGGGTCGAGATTGCCAGCGAAAGCCTCGACAGCGGTGCGGCCAAAGACAAAATTCAAAACCTCGCGCGCGTCACCACGGAGGCGGCATGACCACGCCCACGATCCTAGAGAAAATCAAAGCCTATAAGCTCGATGAAATAGAGGCGGCCAAGCGCGCCGTGCCCCTGGCTGAAATCGAGAGCCAAGCGCGTGCGGCATCCCCCGTACGGCCATTCACAGACGCCTTGTTTCACGCCAGCAAGCATGACTACGGTCTGATCGCAGAAGTCAAAAAGGCAAGTCCGTCCAAAGGGCTCATTCGCGAGGATTTCAATGTGCCAGAGCTCGCTCAGGCTTATGAAACCGGTGGCGCGACTTGCCTGTCCGTCCTCACAGACACACCCAGCTTTCAGGGCGCGCCGGAGTTTTTGGGCGCTGCAAGATCAGCATGCAACCTGCCGGTTTTGCGCAAGGATTTTATGTATGACACCTATCAGGTGGCCGAGGCCCGGGCTTGGGGTGCCGATTGCATCTTGATCATCATGGCGTCGGTCTCCGATGCTCAAGCCACTGAGTTGGAGGACGCCGCAACTGCGTGGGGCATGGATGCCTTGATCGAAGTGCATGATCAACCGGAGCTTGAACGCGCCGTCGCGCTCAAATCAAAAATGATTGGCATCAACAATCGCGACCTCAACACGTTTGAGACCACGCTTGACACCACGCGCACCCTCTCACAGATGATCCCTGAGGATCGGATGGTGATCTGCGAAAGCGGGCTCAACACCGCCGCAGACCTGGCCGA
>ERZ1740068.704-NODE-704-length-13886-cov-6.254501_pt1 | contig 13886 bp, 15 predicted proteins | sample MGYA00581735_ERZ1740068 | MGnify/ENA primary metagenome ERZ1740068 (study PRJEB43018, sample SAMN04849740) | marine metagenome | isolation source: floating plastic debris | place: Pacific Ocean | collected 2008-08-30 | study: EMG produced TPA metagenomics assembly... | reverse complement strand
AAACCCTGGCCCACTAGCTTTGGCGGTGCGCTGTCTACCGTCTGGCGCTTGGTCGGCGGTCTTAAACCAGGCGGCCGGGTCGTGCGGCGCTTCTCTAGGAACAACCGCGCCGCACGACACATCCTCAGTGCTTTGGATTAGGTCCTGACCCTGCCGTTTCTGATCGTGATGGTCGTTCCGTCAAAGCGGGTGAAGGTGAAGCCGTCGAAATGCTCATTGTAGGTCGTGCTGTAATCTTGAAGCATACCGATCGCTTGTTGTTCGCCGCCCGTGATGCCGTCGATGCCGTCCGAGCGGTAGTGCACACCGGCGGCGTCCCGGCCAATGGAAATGTTGTTGGCGAGCTTGTTGATCTCGTTTCCAAGGGTCAAAGCTTGGCCGCCCCAAGGATCGAGCCCGGTTCCGTCTGCTGTCGCCTCGACGGGGGACGGGATCACGTAGTGCTCATTGAAAAAGGCCTTCAGGATCGTACAACACGCACCGGCAATCGTCGCGTGGCCCGCGGGGTATGACGGGTGGGTCGGCGAGCCCTCGGGGAACGCGAGAGGAAGCAGGCTGTTGCCATTGGCTCTCCTGAGGCGAGCCACGGCGTCGGAGTGGATGATTTGATCATTCACGCGGTACTTCCTGGTGCCGTTCATCTGGTTTTCGATGCGACCGGCGAACACCTCGGGCCGCAACCGTCTGTGCACCAGCCATTTTTGATACCAAGCGCCGGTCAAAGACACGCGCGCGGCCTTGGTGACCAAATCACCTATCGCCGGGGGTCCGAACGTTACGAAGGCGCCCTGATTTGCGCTGTCCTTGTAAGGGTTCGTGGGCGAGAGCGCATCGGGCCCGAAACGGAACATGATCAACGCGGCATTGAGATAGGCCTGGAACAGGTAGTCGGTGTGGACATATTCGCCCACGCCGCGGTTGTCCTTGATGTAAATCGGTGTTCCCGCGAAGTTATTGCCGCTCGACGGACCGCCGCGCTGGATATTGAGCCATTCGTTGTAATCGATGCCATAGTCGTCACCTGGCACGGGCGGGTCATATCTCTGGACAATGGTTGACGGTCCGTAAGGTACGTCAAGCCAGAGGAATTGGCTGATGTAAGGCCCGATCAAATCGCCCGGTGTCTCGCCGCGAAAAAGCGTTCCCGGGGTCACTTGCCCGCGCACTTTTGGCCCGACTGTTTTGCTAAAGGCGTTGAGATCACTGACCGCGTTGTTGATGGCGGTGCTGCTGCCATAGTCCCGGAAGGGCACATCGCGGGTGAGGGCTTGCCAATACACCTCGGCCATTTCAGCGGCCATAGTCTGGCTGACAAACTTGGGGGCACGCGGAATGCGTGTTGATTGACCATCCAGGCCGGTCATTTCAAACGCATAGGCGCCCTGAGGGTTTGCGAGTTTGCGCACGCTCTCCGGGTCAAGCGGGACGGCGTTGAAATCACGCTGGCGACCCGTTGCCAAGGCTTTGAGAAAATCTTCATAGGCGTGTCGATCTACCTCACCCAAGTCGTTTTGCGGCAGCGTCTTGAAAAAGCTGGCCCTGTAGTCGAAGAAACGGCCTTCGTCTCCGTTGTCCAACTGGCGGGGCAGCCTGCCTTTGAGATAAGACCGCGCCGCACGTTCGCGAACGCGGGCCGCTTCCCTGCGTCGCCTTTCACCGTTACTGGACGCATTGGATTGAATGGCGTGGGCCGCCTCGGGGGTCATGAGCCCCCCGGTTCCCGCCACGGCGACGGCCACGCCGCCACCTTTCAATAGGGCGCGCCGACTAAGGGAGCCGCCTTGGGCCGTCTCTGAGCTCGTCTCGGAGCTCTCGTCTTCAGGGTCGCGCGCATGTTCGTTTTTGCCGAAGGCATTTTTAATATCTTTCATGAAAGTATCTCCTCAAGTTTAAAAAATTCAATCTGCTTGTTGTTTTATCAGCCTCAGTTTACTCCTTCCATGAAACACCGGAGAGAAACGCTCCTGCGCCACGATGCCGTCGATGTAGGATTGTTTGGAAGTGATCGGAGCGGCACGTTCTGCCGCAAGGCCAATCATAGGGAAAACAAAATCAAACTCGCACAGCTATGAAAAAAAGTTGTCTGTTACGAATCATAGCAATGTCTGGTGCCTAAAGCTACTAGTAACGCGAAATCACAAAGGCGTGACAACTCAGAACGCAAAGCGCAGACGTCGACACCCGCAAAACGGGCGATGCGCCTGCAAACTGCCGCGCGTTCACACAAAAAAACCCCGCCGAAGCGGGGCTTTTCCAAACTATCTTCCGAAATTTCACTCAGAAACGGCGTTGTCGACCGAGATCGAGACGCCCGGCCCCATGGTGGAGGTGAGCGAGATCTTCTTCATGTAAGTGCCCTTAACGCCCGTGGGTTTGGCTTTGCTGACAGCAGAGACAAACGCGCGGATGTTCTCGGTCAGCTTGGCCTCATCAAAGGAGGCTTTGCCAACACCGGCATGCACGATGCCGCCCTTGACGGCTTTGAACTGCACTTCGCCGCCCTTGGCCGCCTTTACGGCGTCGGCCACATCCATGGTCACCGTGCCCACTTTGGGGTTTGGCATCAGGTTGCGGGGGCCAAGCACCTTACCCAGACGGCCCACGATGGGCATCATGTCGGGCGTGGCGATGCAGCGATCAAAGTCGATTGTGCCGCCCTGGATGGTTTCCATCAGGTCTTCGGCGCCGACGATGTCCGCACCAGCGGCTTGCGCCTCTTCGGCCTTGGGGCCACGGGCGAACACGGCGACGCGCACGTCCTTGCCCGTACCGTTGGGCAGACCGACCACACCGCGGACCATCTGGTCTGCGTGGCGGGGATCGACGCCGAGGTTCATCGAGATTTCGACGGTTTCATCGAATTTCGCCGTTGCGTTGCCTTTGACGAGCGCAACGGCCTCTTCCACGGTGACGTCTGATTTGCCAGCAAAGGCTTCACGCGCCGCGCGGGTTCTTTTTCCTACTTTTGCCATCTTACTTCACCTCGATGCCCATGGAGCGTGCGGAGCCGGCAATGATCTTCATCGCGGCTTCGACGTCATTTGCGTTCAGATCTTTCCACTTCGCTTCAGCAATCTCACGCAATTGCTTGGGGCTGACGGTGGCAACGGTGTCGCGGCCCGGGTTGGTCGCGCCGGATTTCAGCTTGGCGGCCTTGCGGAGGTAGTAAGACGCAGGCGGCGTCTTGATGTCCATCTCAAAGGACTTGTCCTGGTAGTAGGTGATCACGGTGGGGCATGGGGCGCCTGGCTCCATGTCCTGCGTCTTGGCGTTGAACGCCTTGCAGAACTCCATGATGTTGATGCCGCGCTGACCCAGCGCCGGACCGACCGGCGGGGATGGGTTGGCTTGCCCGGCAGGCACTTGCAGTTTCATCTTGCCAGCAAGTTTCTTGGCCATGAGACCTCTCCTTTTACAGCGTCTGATCCATCGCGATGGTCAGACAGGTTTGCCCGTGGTCCGGTGCAGTTGCGCGCAGCTGCCGCCTCCCACGTATGAATCGCGTGTTTGTACGATGGGTGGCAGATAGCGGCTATGTGCGGGTTAAGCAAGCAGGTTGGCTTACTGCAGCAGATGATCGGCGAGAGGCCAAATCTTAGATTTTGAACGCGCACTCAACACAGTTTTGAGAACAGCTCCGAGACGCAGAAAACATGACAGGCGCGATGTAGCTCTCGCTGCGAAGAGGCGGCCACATCTTTGCTTTTATAAATTGCATTCTGCCAAAGGGTCTTGCTTATACTTGGCAGAATGCTTTGGAAGAGCGCTGCGTGCCCGGTACACACCTCACACAGCGCCATGATATGCCCTGTTGTTATCGCGCTCCGATCCGGGCAACCTTTCCGTCGAAGGTTGGTACGCTCAGAACAAACTGGTCGGTTGGATAGCACAAAGCTTGTTCTTCTAGCATCCCAATGGCAATGGCCTCGCCCATACGCAGACTGTCATAGTAATCTGTGAAATAGTGGACACCTCCCATGTTGCGGCCAATTGAGATATTCGCCGCAAGCTTATTGAGCTCCCCCTCCAGTTTCAGGAAAGGCCCGTCGGTTGAAAGTACAAGACTGCTGCCAAGAGCGCCGGGCGTGTCATCTGGCCTGTAGGCCACCGGGCTATCGCCGGGCTCTTTGCCCAGAAATGCGTCACGCCCGCCGCGACGGACAAACACGGCATCGGTGTCAAAGAATGCCTTGAGGATGGTCACGCACGCTCCGGCAACGGTCGCGTGACCTGCACCATATGCCGGATGCATGGGCGATCCTTCCTGGAACGCCATCGGCAACAAGGCGCTTCCCGACGCATTTGCCGCCTGAACAGCGGCTACCGTCGGCGCGATTGATGCGGCCAATTCCTGAAATGCGGCGGCGGCATCAGGACACTCGGCAATCACATCGGGTTCGTTGGCATATTCAATCCGACCTGCCAAGGCCTCTGGCCGCAAACGAAGATGCACGTTGTACTTTTGGTACCGAACCGCCTTTAAGGCACGGGTGGCAACCTCGGTCACAAGCGACAGGATGTGCGGCCCCCCGAACAAGGCAAATCCAGTGGCCTGAAGCTCCATCGTGGTGTGCGTGTTGTTGGGTTGAACAGCAAAGAGATCGCGCCCCCCGGCAAGATGCGCAAACCCGGCATCGAAGGGTGTTCTCATGCCCAACAAGATCAGACACGCGTTGAGATAGGCCTGATAGAGCGCGTCATCGTGCACATAGGTTGCCAGATCCCGTGGGGTTGTGATGAAGCGGCGCGGGTCGCTGGTGAAAAGCGTGTTGTTGTCCCGCACATTTCGACCTCGCTGAACCGCCAGCCAATCGTTTCGCGTGGTCATCCAATCGGTCTGGGCCGCAACCGCAACCCTTTGGTCGACCGTGTGAGCGCCATAGGCAATGAGCCCGCTTGCAACGGTGTCTGTGCCGCTGGTGCCTCTGAGGTCGTCATTTCCGATCAACATAAATTGGGACAGGTATGGCCCAACCTCGACGCCCGGGGAGGCGCCACGAAACGCGGTTTGGTCGGACACGTCTCCGGCGGCATTCACCTTTCTGGGCCGTCCTGTGCCATCGGTCGGATCATAGTCCAACGCGTTCAATCGGCCGACACTGGTCCCGACATCTGGGTTGCCGGCGCCATCTTCGAAGGCCGTAAAGGGCACGTCATGCAGCAGCGCAAGCTCATAAACCTCTGCCATTTCGTAGGCGAGCTCGGCTGAGCCCAGGGCGGGCGCTGGCGGCATAGTGACCGCCTGCGCATCGGGTCCCTGAAGGTCATAGGTCACTCCGGCCGTTGGGGCTTCCCACTGCCGTCGTTCAAATGGTTGCATCGTGGGCCCTCCGATCGCAACCGGAACGCTTGTGCTGAAAGCATCGATGAATCCTTCGTCGATTGCACGACGGAACGCCTCAAAATCACGTCTGTCAGCAATCATCCCGGTGCTTTGCCGATGGGGCAAACCCTTGGTAAAGCTCATCGCGTAGTTGGACGACGCCCAGCGTTGCTCGTCTCCGTTAGCAAGATGAGGGGGATGCTCGCGCTCTCTAGCCAATTGTGCAGCCTGCACGCGGGTATCATACGCAGTCGATATGCGGTAAACGGCCATAATTTTTCCAATCAAACTTAAATTTAAAAAGTGTCTTCAAAAGACGCACTGAAAAAAATGCGTAAGACATGTTACCACTTTAACGGTAGTTTCTCAACTGTATCGGCAAGGACGCCGTGCAAGCGATCCCAGTGAGACCGGGTTGAACCGGGTCGTACCGAGGATCTCGATCTGGGTTTCAGTGCAACAAGCCTACTCTTGAAAAGCTTAGGAGACTTTTGATCAAGCACACTCTCCTTTTGGTCGATATAGGGGTTTGACGGGTCCGTTAGTCTCTTGCCTCACAGCCAAATTTTTCTGTGTCATGGCCCATATAAAAAGAGCCCATACAGCAACCACCTGGAGAGAGCTCGCACTGGCCGGAGGCTGCTGGGCCGCCGCGTATAGATGCGCTCATCAGCAAACGATCGTCAGCCATTGCTGAATTCTGAGCCATCGCGATGGTCAGACAGGTTTGCCCGTGGTCCGGTGCAGTTGCGCGCAGCTGCCGCCTCCCACGTATGAACCACCTTGGCGAGTGTGAGATGGCGGATACCGGGATTGCGCTTGTTATGCAAGCGGGTTGCGTTGGCGCCGCACCCACCCAATGTGATCCAATAAAACACACGCGCATCATCTCAGACGCCGCGCAGATACCGCCCAGCTCAAAGTATCGCCTTTTACGTCGGATGGGGTCTTTGGAAGGGCTAAAACAACCACGAATTCCCCGAACTTTCAAAACCAAAAGGCTTCCGCTTGCTGTGCCCTCCAAATGGGCATTTTGCCAGAACCCGGCACCGCGCGACGCTTGTGATGTCGCAGTTCCGCGTTGCGCCTTGTGGCAAGGGAAACTTGGGCTTAGGACCGTAAGAATACTGTAACTTAGGTTTCTTTCAAATGAGACGCCCGCCAAGCCACCGCTAGCCAAAGAATGAACTTCACCAAAGTCAAGGATCGCGTCTGGAGAACAGTCGACTGGACTGCACGGGCTGGCATCAGCTTGCCGGGCCCCCTCGCGCGGGCCAGCTTTGGGGGTGTTGGTGCCATATTGTGGATCGCCTACGTGCTGCCTTTTGTGCCCGCGCGCAGGTCCTTCATCGCGCTGTCAAAGCAGTTCAAATCCCGAAGCGCCACCCGCCTTTTTCATGCCTATGTGCGCAATTTCACCCTGATGCTTTTCAGGGTCGAACAAATTCGGCAGGGCCAAACCGAGGGAATCGGCGCCTTGCTGCACATTCCGGAACGGGAGCGATTTGACCAAATCATCTCTCGCGGCGGGGCCGTCTTTGTGATGCCGCACGCCCATGGGTCTGTCACCATGGCGGAGGCTTTGGGCCAGGTGCACCCTCTCCTGCTTTTTGTACGGGCGACAAAAGACGATGCGCGTGCCGCCTGGCAGCGACAGTATTATGATCAAATGCCCTGCGACGTGATTGATGTGCGGCGCGCCGATGATGTTGTGGCGTCTCGGACAATGCTGTCGGCCTTGCGAAAAGGCAGCATCATCCTGGGCGGTGGGGACTTCATCAAAGCTGCGCCAGAGATGCAGGACAATCCTGCAGAGGATGTGGTCCGCGCCACGGCGTTCGGTCAGCCGGTGGGTGCCATGCGGTGGCCCGCGCGGTTTGCGTCGAAGGTCGGCGTGCCGATTGTGCCGGTGACCATCCAGCAGACCAAGACCCAACTCATTTTACACATGGGCGAAGAGATCGAGGCGACCGATATCGTCTCGACCACCCAGACCTGGATGGATGGGATGGTCGACCTGATCAAGGCCTATCCGACCGATTGGGTCTTCTGCCTTGATCGGCAATGGCGACGCGTCCTTGAAAACGCCGCCCCGGGCGTCTCGTCGGGACCCGACGAACAGATGTCCTTGGACACAACCGCCGATCTCAAAAAGGTGGCCGGGGCTGAGTAGAGCGCAGGCTCGCGGAACTCAGGTTCGACATAGCCTGCCGCCAAGCAACGAGACCGTCACCTTGCCGCGCTGGACCTGATTTAAAGGTGCGTCTGTCAACCGCCCTTTCGGCTGCGTTTCGGGGTTGGCTCGTGTTGGGCGATCAACTCAGCGCCAGTCGACCAGCAAACCGTTTGTGAGGGTGGGATGAGATATCCGTCTACGAGAAAACCCGCATCAACCGCAGCCTACGGCCAAAACATCGAAACGCGCATTCGACACTTTGCCTATCAGCGCGCCGTCACCGCGCCAGCTTACCAAAGCATCGGCACGTTCATGCGCAGGTCAAGCAAAGCACCGCAAGTTTAGAGGCACGGACCACAAGGGTTCTTTTCACGTTGACCACAATGATGACGTATTCGCTCCGTACACCATGCCAAACCATTTGCTGCAAGTGAGAATGAATAGAGGACCTGCTGCCCAATGACGTATGCCAGCGACTTAGAAATCTACATGTTGGAACTTATCAACGCAGAGCGCACATCGCGGGGACTCAACGCGTTAAAGTTAGAGACAAACCTCAACGAGTCCGCCGAAGAGCACTCCATTTGGATGCTGGATGCCAACGTGTTTTCACATACCGGAGAGGGCAATTCATCTGCAACGCAGCGCATGAGAGATGCTGGGTTTGATTTGTCAGGCAGATCGGCCACGGCCGAAAACATAGCGATTCAGTCCGCTCGCGGCCCCGAAGGGTATCGCGATGATGTCAAAAACCTGCACGATGCTCTGATGAACAGCTCGGGCCACCGCGCCAACATCCTCAATCCTGACCTCGAATATATCGGCATCGGCATTGAGGTTGGAGCCTACACCTATAGCAGCAATTTCACCGGCACTTCGGTGATCGTGACCCAGAATTTCGCACGCACGCAGGGCAGTGTGGATCTGGATGATCTCAGGGGCGACAACGACGAAATCGTTCCGCAACCCAGCAATGGACCTGATGTTTTGAATGGCACCGCTGGCAACGATTTGATCCGTGGGCTCGATGGCGCAGATAAGATTTTTGGTCACAGCGGAAATGATACGCTCTTTGGTGGAAGCGAAAACGACAGGCTCTTTGGCTCCATCGGACGAGACAAGTTGGATGGCGGAAGTGGCAAGGACTTCATAAGGGCCGGAAGCGGAAAGGACGTTTTGCTCGGCTCCACCGGCGGAGACACCCTTTACGGCGGAAACGGAAATGACACGCTGGTCGGAGGCAAAGGCTATGACCAACTGTATGGACAGGCCGGCTCAGACACGTTCGTATTCAGACCTGCCAGCGGCCATGACAGAATTAAGGGTGGGTTTGACATCTTTGGAGACGACGACGGTGCGGCCGACATCATTCGCATCAAGAACATGACCGACCCCGACGACGTCGACATTCGAATTGTGGGGCAAAACACTGTCTTCGACTTCGGAAACAGCTCGGTCGTCATAGAAGACTTCAGCTTAGATATCTCGGGTTGGGACTACGAAGTGGTGAATGGCGCCATCGAGTTTCACTATGATACCATCATCGCCTGACCCGCAGGCACGGGTGGCGTCTGATCTTTGACGTCTCGGGCGCCCGGGTTGGCACCTGTCGCAAACACGATCTTGGAGAGATCATCTGGCACAGCTGCCAGCTGAGAGCGATCCCGTTTGCGCGCGATGCCCTGAAGCATTTCACGAAAGGGACGCGTGGTCCGGCGAGGCAAGTTTGCGGCAAACGAGCAGCATCTCACATTGATGCGGCGCGCGGTCATTAGCGACCTCATGCGTTTGACATTAGTGCTTCGTGCGGATTAAGTTTGCATATGCAAACTTTCTCGCAAAAAGCGCCCTGGGCGGCGCAACTTGATCGCTCTGGACCGTGCAGTCTCCGCTCAGGCGGCCCTATCCTCGCGCTCTGCGCAGTTCTTTGGCTGTGGCTCATCGCACTTGTCTGGCGGTTTCTGGAGCCAGATCTGCGGCCGGTGGGCTTTGGTATTACCGCAGCTTTGGCCCTCTGGTTCATCTCGCAGGTCATTCTGATGCGGCGCGGCATTGTTGAACGCGGTGCTTTCGCCTTCACCTCAATCCTGCAGGCGCTGACGCCTACGCTTCTGATCGCGTTTTGGGTGCTGGGGACGGACGCAGGGCGGATGCTGGCCGCGTCGATTGCGGAACAGGCGACGATCTTGGAAATGGTGGGAATTCACATGCTGAGGCTGGCGGCATGGGGGACAGTGAAGAAGTATCGCCAAGAGCAATTGCCACGGTATTTCTTTCTGTTTGGCAGCGTCCCTGATTTTGCCTTCGCGATCGGGGCCGTGGCTCTGACGGGTCTCATTTGGGCTGACGTTTTCAACCCGTCGGCCACGTTCCTGATCGTCTGGAGCCTCGTGGGCATGGCCGCATTCCTGGGCGCGGCGACGACGATGTATGTCGGGGTCCCGGGCACGGTTTTGTCCTTCAGATGGGCGGCGGTAGAGCGGGGTGAGGAACCTCCGACCCTCCTGCCCTTCCGTTGGCCCATGAACCTGGCACCCGCCTTTTGCGCCCCGGTGTTTTGGCTGGCGCATATGCTTTTGATCTTTAAGCTGATGGGATGAACAAACCCTCAGATGACCCACGGTTGGAAGAAATCGCGACAAGTTGCGCGGCGATGCGATCGCGCATGTTGCAGCGCACGATCGCACGTCGGTTTGACGCGGCCCTGCGCAAGCATGGGGTGAACTCCGGTCAGTTTTCGTTGCTGGTGGCGATTGGTCTGGCGGGCCAGGCCCGTGCCAAAGATCTGGGGGATGGCCTGTCGCTCAGCCCCGCCGCCACGACCCGCGCCTTGGATGTGCTGGAGCGCAACGGTTGGATCTCCACGCCCATCAAGACAGGTCGGATGCGGGTGGTGGCGCTTACGGGGGCAGGCACACGCCTCATTGAGACCGCGCATGCAGATTGGCGCGCTGCAAATCAAGACGTGACATCTCGGATCGGGGCCATTCCGAGGTTTGACACGTCGGGCGAGGCGTAAAGCGACCTCTGTTCAGAGAGACCAAGGGCCCAGAGAGACCGCTCCGGTTATCAAGCGATCTTCACAATACGTGCATTCTGACACAGCGGTTCTATCGCCAAAAAATCAGCGGTCAATGTTTGCATCTCGTCAAAACTGGTCCCGTAGAAGTAAAGCGCCGTCTCCTGGCTGCCTTCCCAATATCCTTGCACCTGACCCACCCCCTCGATGAGCTTGTCGCAGCTATCGATGACATGATTGACGTCGGAGGTCTCATAAACCTCTGCAGGCAGGTTAACACCGTCGAGAAAGACAGCCATGCCCTCAAGACGCCCGAAAGGCATGTCATCACGGTCTTCAAACTGAAGAATTGACCCTCTCGGCGCGCCCAACTTTTCCAATTCAGCGATTATTTTTTGAACGACGCTGTCAGAGGCTTCATGCACCATGATCTCGATGTCTGAGTATTCGATCCCATAGGGCTCATCCGCAAGAAGCGTGCCGCCGCCGGTCACCTCGCCAATACCTTCCCACTTAAGGACTTTATCGAGCGGCTCTTCGAAGTACTCACCGCGATCCGTCGGTTGAACACGCGCATTCAACTGCGCGATGATCATGATCGCGGGATCACGGCTTCCGCCACTCAACTTTTTCTTCAGAAATCCAAACATGCTGGCAGACTCTATCGACGTGTCGATGCCAGCAAACTATTGATGATGTTTTCCAGACTTTGAATGCTTGATGTTTGGATCAGGCAAAGAGACGGCAAGGCAGGCCTGTCCTCAGCTCTGCTTGGTGACCTGCGTGTATTCCAGCTCGACCGGGGTTTCGCGGCCGAAGATGGAGACGGTGACCTTGAGACGCTGGTTGTCTTCGTCAACCTCCTCGACCATGCCGTCGAAATCCTCAAAAGGGCCGTCATTGACTTTGACCTTCTCGCCCACCTCGAAGCTGATCATCAGCTTCGGCGCTTCCTCGCCCTCCTGGACGCGGTTGAGGATGGTGTTCACCTCGGCATCGCGCATCGGCATGGGGCGGCCCTGAGGGCCCAGAAAGCCGGTCACTTTGTTGATCGAGTTGATCAGGTGGTAACCTTGATCGGACATTTCCATGTGCACCAGCACGTAGCCCGGCATGAAGCGGCGCTCTGCCGTGACCTTCTTTCCGCGACGCACCTCGATCACCTCTTCGGTGGGCACCAGAACCTCATCGATCTCGTCCTCAAGGCCCTGATCCGTCACTGATTGCCGGATCTGTTCGGCAATCTTTTTCTCGAAGTTCGAGAGCACGCTGACAGAATACCACCGCTTTGCCATATCTGACCCAGTTCCTTTATGACCAGCACCCGTTTCTGGCGCCGGAATTGACGTTCCGTTCCGAGACGCACCTTTTCGATAAAAAAGCGGCGCGCCATTCGATTCGATGCGCGCCGTGTCGTCGGATTTGGCTCAATTATCGCCGATCAGACCTGAAATCAAGGTGCCTTCAGCCAAAGAAGCCAAGCACACCCTGCAGCCCGCTGCGGATTAACAAATCAACGAGCGCAAAGAAAATCGCCGTCAGCGTGGCCATGATGAAAACCATGATCGTGGTCAGCATCACCTCACGCCGAGTGGGCCATACGACCTTGGAGACCTCGGTGCGGACCTGTTGAATAAACTGAAGCGGGTTTGCCATTGGTGTGCTCTGATGCTTTGATTTGTTACGTGCGCTGCCTAAAGCGATGAGATACGCGCAGCGCGGCGCGAATTCAAGCAGCATAAAGACAAACGCCGCCTACCTGAGCAAGCGGCGTGACCAAAAATCTGCGCTTTGGATCAGCGTTTGCGCGACACCGGCTGGGAAAAGTCGGGCAAAGACAGCTTATCTGCCAGCGAGCCTGGCAGCCGATCCAGCACGTATTCAAAGCTCAGCGCCGCGCTGTCGGCCCATTTGCGCACGCGCTCTGCCCGGTCGGGTGACCGGTTCACAAACTGACGCCAGATCCAGCCGGAAAGATGGGACAGCCCTGGCAGTTTTAGCATCGCTGCCGCCGTCAGCAAAAGAACCACAGCGACAATGAGCGTCCAGAGCAACAATTTGGGGGCAAGAAACGCCATTACAACGCAGAGAGCCGGGACAAGATAAACTGGCGGAAACCAGTCAAAGAATCCGGGTTTACCGCGGTTTTGGGTCTCGAGGGTCTCATCAGACAGTTTTGGGAAGCTTGCCCGCAAGTCTTGCGTGACGTCCGTTTCGTCACGAAACTCCACGGCAACAGCGTCGCCAGCAACTGCGGCGCCCTCATCGCCAGCAGGCACAGGCTCTTGATCCGCAGGGTGGACAGCGTCCTGAGCAACAGCGACCATGTCCTCGGGCGTCAGATCCGTATCCGTCTGCACCGGTACAGGTTCGATCCAAGTCCCATCGATGGTCGAGGGCGGGCCCGCGGGTTTTGTACTGTCAACCATCAACTGGCTGCCCAAGAGATCCGCATCGCGTTGCGCGACATCGGTATCGGTCGGCGCCGGCTCAAGCTCGACCCCGTCATGGGGCAAGTGCGGGTTTACTTTCCCAGGTCGATAGTAGTTTTGCTTCATGGCAGCCTCACAAAACGCACAGGTTGATACTCGTTACAGGGTGACCCGTCGTTGCGGATCCTTCGCCCGATCGCTGAAGCTCATAACTTTCAGACCACACGGCTTGGGCGAAACACGAAGTTTTTTGGCCTCAAATGTGGCAAGAATGTGGCAGCGCCCGCCAGAGCCCGCATTTTAGATAAATCCGTAGGAGTTCGTTTTTGACCTGAGAACAATCCCGAAATATCGGCCGTGACTGTCCAAAGATCGCGACGGAATTTTGACGCGATTGCGTCGGCGTTATGGACGAGAGACGCGAATCGCTTTGCCACGGTTCGGGGCATCAGGCGTCCTTTTCACCCTTAAAAAAAGCCCTGCGCAACAGAGGCTATGAGATCGCTCAGCGGCGCGAAAGTGACCCGAACGGCGGGCCCCGAGGTCGCGCGAGCGATCATAAAGCTGCCATATTGTTGGGCCTCAAGTACTGCACGATCTCGAATCCAATGCGAACTGAGCTGAGTTTGAAAGGGACCGAAGACGTTCCTTGCGACGGGATCGGCAAACTTTCCAATCGGTCCGGCCAGGATTTGCGTTTAGAAACCCGGGAAAAGCCGGGCGCATAAATTCACTTCAGTCAAAGCACCACCAAACAACGTATCGCGACAGTGCTCAATAATGGCCTGATTGAGAAGAATGCTCAAGATCGGTTGCGGGACAGGAAACGGATCTTGAACCTGATTGCGGCGGTCGGCCAAAAATCTAGCCGGTCCAGGGCCCGAAGACATGCTGCATTCAAGGGCTTCCGGGTAAAGGTTTGCTCTGTGTGCTTCG
>ERZ1740068.703-NODE-703-length-13893-cov-8.636436_pt1 | contig 13893 bp, 10 predicted proteins | sample MGYA00581735_ERZ1740068 | MGnify/ENA primary metagenome ERZ1740068 (study PRJEB43018, sample SAMN04849740) | marine metagenome | isolation source: floating plastic debris | place: Pacific Ocean | collected 2008-08-30 | study: EMG produced TPA metagenomics assembly... | reverse complement strand
GACTTATCCAGTTTTGCATTGGTCACATTGCCATCGACAATGTTCTCTTCCTGAACCGCATTGTCAGCAATCTTGATGTTGGTAATCGCATCATCTGCCAACTTAGCAGTAGTGACGTTCAGATTAGTGATGTTACTGGTAACTACCGCATCAGTGGTCAACGTCAAAGTTCCGGCGTTGTTCAAAGTAGCATCTCCTGCAACCGGCACACTGTTCACGGTAGTACCATCACCTACCAGGATGTTTCCATCCGCAGAAGCATCTACCTCTGATTGGTTATTGGAGTTATCCCCTACCAGGATACTACCCCTTGTCAGGTTGTTTTCCACGTCAATCTGATTGTCTACGTAGTTTTTGGTGGCAGCTTCCTGCGCATCAGTAGGATCTGCAACGTTGACCAGCTTCTGACTGCCAAGGTCCACATCCACTGCAGCAGCAGCAAATCCACTGAGTGGAATATTACTTTTATCAAGCTTTGCATTGGTAATGGCCTGATCTGCCACTTTTGCCGTTGTTACATTGGCATCCAGAATATTAGCAGTTTCCACGGCATTATCGGCCAACTTAGAGTTGTCAACTGCATCCGTAGATAACTTGTTGGTAGTCACATTGAGATCAGCAATTTTATTGGTAGTAACCGCATTATCCGAAATCGTGAGTGCACCTGTATTACTAAGCGTCGCATCACCACTGACAAAGACCTCGGTGGCCTGGTCAGTAGCGTCTCCCACATAGATTCTACCATCCTCCAGGTTATTAATATCAGCAACTTCGGTATCAACGTAAGTTTTCACAGCTCTTTCAGTCGGGAGGGCGCCATCACTGTTACCCGCCAGCGTTCCATCGGTAGAAAATTCTGTGATCAGCTGCCCGGAAGCTCCAAACCTCATCCCATTGGTCACATTAAGCTGCGTGAGTCCCGATACGGTTAGGTTATCGTTCAACGTAGTGGTTCCCGAAACTGATAACTGGCTGGATAGGGTCGTATTGTTCGTCACCGACAGCTCCCCGCTCAAGGTAGTATTTCCTGTGACGCTGGCATCACTGGTTACCTGCAGTGTTTCGGTATTCACAGTACCGGTATTGGTAAGGCCATTTGTAGTAGTAGCCCCCGAAACATCTAAAGTGCCCGTTGAAAGATTATTCGTCACACTGGCTCCGGCAGAGGTATTGATATTGACCAGTTGGGTCCCTTCAATCGTCACATCGCCGTTTGCCGAACTGGTATTGATGGTATTCCCCGATTCATAGGCAGATTGTAAATCCTTGTCGGCAATTTGATTATCCACATAGGTTTTGGTCGCATTGGCAGTCACCAACGAAGTACTTTCGCTATCAGTCAGAATATCGTCGCTAATCGCATCTACTGACTGACCTGCGTTATCAAATAAAAGATTTCCATCGATGTTCAGGTCACTTCGGAAGTTGGCCGTTTCCGTAATTTCTAAAGTACCTCTTACTAATGTCGTCAAACCTGCCTGAGACAAGGTAACAGCCCCTTCAGTGGATACATCTCCATCCACAGACAGGTTTTGTGTTACATTGACGCCATTTGTATTCTGAAACTGTACCTGATTGCCACCGCTGACAATAAAGTCACCACTGGTTACATCCAAATCATCACCTTGCACCGAATTATCCTGAATGGTGGTAGTTCCGGTACTATTGATCGCAATATCTCCTATCACAGCCCGGCTATTCACAGTGGTACCATCCCCGATCAGTATCTGACCGTTCCCGCTGGCATCCAGTTCAGCCGCTTTATCATTGCTGTCACCCAGGTAAATATTACCTTGTGTCAAATTATTGCTTTGATCGACTTCATTATCTACATAAGCTTTGTTGACCGCATCCTGATTTGCGACAGGATCGGCCAAATTGGTAATTTTCTGATTGCCGAGATCAACGTCCGCAGCAGCAGACGCAAATCCGGAAACAGGGATATTCGACTTATCCAGGTCAACGTTAGCGATGGTCCCATCAGAAATCTTATCGGTAGTGACCGCATCATCCGCTATTTTGGCATTGCCAATTCCCTGATCTTTCACATTCAGTTGGTCACTCGTGATTTCGATGGTGGCGTCGTCCACACCCACATCAAAGACTCCGCTGTTATTTACTAAGCCATTACCCGCCAAAACATCTAAATCTACTTCCAGTTCGTCATCGGAAAGCAGCAATCCATTTCCTAAGTTTAAGAGCAACGCCCCATCAGAAGCCTGTCCCAGTCCGTCTCCGGCAATGTCTGCTGCAATTTTACTTTTATCAACTCCTCCATCAGCGATCTTAGCCGTGGTTACGTTTTGATCGGCTATATCATCAGTGGTAACTTCTCCATCAGCAATCTTACCAGTTGTAATCGCATCGTCGTTGATTTTCGCATTGGTCACCGCCAAATCCCCGATATCTGAAGTTTGTACGTTCCCATCAGCAATCTTGTCAGTTGTGACGGCATCATCGGCAATCTTGCCATTCGTTACATTGAGGTCTTTGAGGTCATTGGTGGAGACCTCACCATCCAAAATCTTTGAAGAGGTCACCGCATCATCCGCTATTTTTGCTTCAGAGACACCAGCATCTTTCACCTGCAGTACGTCAGCACTAATCTCCAGCGTTACATCATCGGGGTTGATCGCTATTTCTGTGCCGTTGTCAATCAACCCATCACCGGCAATTCCCTCCAGATCAACTGATAGCTGGTCTGAGATGATCTGTAGGCCGTTGGCTACATTGACACCTAGTGCACCAGTGGAAGATTGTCCCAATCCATCTCCTGCAACAGCTGCGTCGATCTTTGTTCCGGTCACTGATGCATCAGCTAACTTGGCAGTAGTAATACCGGCATCTTTCACCCTCACCACATCGCCTACAATTTCCAGACTGCTTTCATCTACATTGACATCAATCACCGTTCCTGCTGCATTTTCAGACAATCCTTCTCCTGCGATGGTGGAAAGGTCCGCCCTGATCTCATCGTCTGTGAGGAGAATACCATTTCCTACATTAACTCTGAGGGCTCCGGTGGTCTCTTGTCCCAAACCAGGACCGGCCACCTGACTGTTTAGTTTAGTCCCGGTAACAGATTCGTTGGCCAATTTATCGGTAGTTACCGCACTGTTGGCGATATCTTCAGTCAGGACATTGCCATCAGCGATTTTTTCGGTGGTTACCGCATCATCAATGATCTTACGATTGGAAATAATATCATCTGCCAGGTCAATTGTAACAATGGTCCCATTCTGTATTTTCTCCGAATTGATGGCATTGGTGGCAACCTTGCGCTCAGTGATGGACCCATCGGCAATGTCTTCTGTCAAGACGCCGCCATTGACAATTTCTTCCGTATTGACCACATCATCATTTAGCGAAACAGCAGCGCTACTCCCATTATTCTGAATGGTCACATCTCCCGTCACAGGCAACCCTTCTGCAGTATTGTTGCTATTACCAATGAAGACATTATTCTGCACCAGCCTTGAGTTGAGCAGCTCATTTCGGTTTAGCCAAACAACGTCACCATCGGAATTAATGGACAATAGCCTGTTAGTAAAACCTTCAGGGTCAATTTTCTCAATCTTGATCGTTCCATTGGCGATGTCCTCGTTAACCAGCGACAGATCAGTGATATTATCTGAGTCGATGAGAATGGGGACTTCAGATGCACCCGTTACCAAACCTTTTTCATTCACGATGAATTGCACCACGGAAAACTCATTACCAAACGACCCTGGAGCAACACCGGTATTTTGCAGCTTACTAGCAGACACTGCATTATCTACGATCTTTGCGGTAGTGATAGACCCATCTTCTATTTTTTCTGTAGTGATGGCACCATTCCTGATCCTACTCCCTGTCACCGCTTCAGGAGCGATGTTGGCAGTTTCAATCACCTGAAAACCGATGGTAGGGTTAGGATAAGTACCTTCCAGATCACCACCGGCCGGAAAGCCGACAAACACACCAAGGCCTAATTGCCACAGGTTATCCTGCCAGACATAAAACCTCTTGAATTCTATGTCGTAAACAATAAGACCATTATTCTCTTCGCCTCCGGTGGTGAGGACTGGGGCCATGGCGTCACGCTGACGAGTCGTCAAACGGGGAACCAAAAAGCCCTGATTATTCTCCGGGGACCTCAAGTCGAGTACCGCATTTTCATTGGGACTATTGGTATTAATCCCAACGGAAGTCTGCTGCGCGATAACAACTGAGGTAGATATAAAAAAAAGACTAGCTGCTAGTAATGATTTAATCGAATATCTCATGATGAATAAAATGCTGGGTAACACCCAGCTGAAACAATTGTTTGGTAGCTTAAAAATAACTAACTAAAGATCAATATATTGAATATGAGAAGGATAATCGATGAAATACGTGAATTAGACGGCAAAATTTATTGTTTACTCTAAAAAAGGCTATTTTAAGGCGTAGGCCTTATCAGATATTCTCTAAAGAGAATAAAAATGAATGATTTAAGTACTTATTTTAAGTTCCTCATGCCAAAACATACACAGTTTGATCAATCAAAAATCCTGGAATCATTGATTCCTTTGTTCATCGACAAGGGTTACAATGGCACCAGCATGCAGGATATTGTCGATCGCACACAACTCAATCGTTCCAGTTTGTACAATACTTTTGGCGACAAATATCAGCTGTACCGGGCAGTTCTCAACAAATATGCGGAGCGACAGGATGGCATTGCCAATCAAATACTTTCGCTCGATATGGATGTACAAAAAGCACTGCGAAAATTCCTGATGAGCCTGTTTGCAGACGAAACTCCAGATGAGCAACAACGCGGGTGTCTGCTCACCAAATGTACTTTAGAGTTGTCTGGTGATGAAGGAGTGATTCAGAAATTGCTCAAAACCAGCAAAACAGTAATGATTCAGGCGTTACAACAGGTAGTAGAAACGGGACAGGAAAGGAATGACATCAACCCGGCAATACAATCCTATCAGATGGCATTGTTTATCTATAATACCATTCAGGGACTGAGAATCATGAATGCACACGAATTTGACAAAGCGGAAACTGAGTTGATTATCGACAGCCTTTTTCAACAATTTTAATTTTTTTCACTTTATTTGAAACGATCGTTCCAAATAAACCGTTATCGTAGTATAACAATTGAAAATCTTAAGACAATGAGTCGATTTAGTGGAAAAAATATTATCGTAACAGGTGGCAATAGTGGCATCGGGTTACAATCTGTCAAGCACTTTTTAGCGGAGGGCGCCAATGTAGTTTTTACCGGTCGCAGACAAGAAGCACTTGATGAAGTATCGAAAGAGTTATCAGGCAATTTTCTGGCTGTAAGAGCAGACGCTGCCAGTTTGGAGGACAGCAAAAGCCTGATCAAACAGGCAACGGACAAATTTGGAAAGATCGATGCCATATTCCTGAATGCCGGAGTTGCTTTCTTCCAGCCGATGTCTGACATCACCGAAGAACATTTTGATGAGATTTTTAACATCAATGTAAAAGGGCCATTCTTTACGATCAAAGAAGCCATACCCCACATCAACGATGGTGGCGTAATCATCTCAAACACCTCTATCGTCAACCAGAAAGGTTTTGATGGTGCTGGTGTCTATTCGGCTTCCAAGGCTGCGCTTAGGTCTGTTGGCAGGGTTTTAGCCACAGAGCTAGCTGCCAAAAACATCAGAACTGTGAGTGTAGCTCCCGGGCCAATTGAAACGCCTATCTACGGAAAGTTGGGGATGCCAGAAGAGCAGTTGAATGAAATGGGATCCTCATTTGCGCAATCTGTACCGCTAGGTAGGTTTGGCAACGCCGATGAGATCGCCAAAACAGTATTGTTCCTGGCCTCTGAAGACGCCTCCTTCATCAATGGTGTTGAGGTAGCGGTAGATGGAGGGCTCAGCCAGGTTTAACACATTTCAAAAATCAAATTACAGAAAGAACTGCTTCGACATCTTCAGTCGGAGCAGTTTTTTTTACGCTACATATTTTCAACCGCAGCTATCTTTCATCGCCCTTGCCAGCGTTATTACAGTCTATAGTTTGAGCCGCATGTTGCTGTAAAAAAGCGCTTTACCTACTCATCGCGGCATGTCTTAACTTTGCATAAGCCGTTATAAGTGATTAATCAGTAGGGATATGACCACAAGCATAATCACTTCTGTAAATTTAACCAGGCTAACGTCATTCATTTCTCCAGGTGATACACAGTTTTTCACCCACTACTATTGACTACCTCAGAGGCAAAATTACCAGCGAAAAGACCTTGATGAAAAACACATAATTCGGTGTATAATCATCATATGATAACAGATCAAAACACCCCGAAAATACACTTATTTTTTTCATCTAAGAATTCCTCTGTTTCCTCCTTATTTTGACTTTGTTCGTCTAAAATCGCGAACACTTTCCCCGTTTTCTTTTACAATACAAAATGTATTTCCTAACATAGTACGAGATTAAGCTGGACCGCTCAAACGATGGTTTAATTTTATTGAATTGTGAAGGGTCTTAAAGTATTTTAAATGAAGTAAGCTATTTACTGACATCTCGGAAAATCTGGCAGCTTAGAAGTGTTTTCTTGAACACTCGGAAATCAACAAATACAATTTCTTTTAACACAAAAACAAATTGCTATATGGCAGACATTAATGTATTGGTGGTAGTCGACACCAGAAACGTCACCAAGGATAACCTAAAGTACACTGTGGTTTTGGTCGACGATAACCGCGACAAAGATACGGAGCCAGATAAAGAGGGGAGCGAATCCTTTTTAATCCTTGCTAAAAATGGCGATACGGTGCGATTCAGGATTACTGCGGTAGACATGAAAACCCAGGTTTCTTTTGAGCAGTTCAGCGATGAAGAGTCTACAAAGAAAGTACATTGTTTTCAACCGCTCCCGTTTCTTTCCAATGACTGGACAGGAACGGTAATAGGAGAAGAAGATGACAAAGAAGATTTCAGCATCACTTTCAATGTGGAAGGCAATGTGCACAATCCATTTACCCTTGACCCGGGCATTAAGATCAAAGGAGGTTAAAAATAAACTATCACATAAAACTTATACTTTTTATTTACTTTTAATTATTAAATGAATGGCTGATATTAGTGTTTTAATGACAGTAGATACTGCATGTTTGGCTGCAGGAAACCCAGTGGGAAGTTGCTGCAGTTTATCGGATGGGGCTGATCCTACTGGTAGCACCGAATTTGTAGTAAATGCCGATCCGGGACAGACGATTGGGTTCACCATTACTCCCAAAGACGGTACCTCTTCTGTTAGTTTTGTAGAATTCAGACACGAAGGCGGACTCACAGGTGTTTTTGATCCATTACCTTCATCCAGCAATGGATGGGTGGGAACAGCAGCTGGAAGTGCTGGTCAGGAAGAAAACTATTACATCGATTTCAACGCAAATGGGACTCAATATACATTAGACCCGGGAATAAAGATTAAAGGAGGATAATGCGAAAGTACTCTCAAAAATCATTTTTGGCCTATGCTTTTTTAAGTATAGGCTATTTGCTTTTTTTAAACACAAAATTACTGGCACAGAACGAACAAGTAATTGATAGTTTAAGGAATGTACTTTCATCTGAACCAACTATTGATGTTCAAAAAAAGGTCTTATGGGACCTTACTTTCGAGGAAAATTCGCCTTCCAGAGTCAAATTATATGCCAATCAGCTTGTAAAAATCTCGCTGGAGACACAAGACTCTGTCTTTTACTTCCGGGGTCTGTACGCACTAGGGATTTACGAAAAACTCAATGGCAATTTCGACGATGCAAATTCTATTTTTTTCGATTGCCTGAAATTGGCCGAAGCCATCCATAGCCAGAAGGCAATTGGCGATTCCTATGCAGCGATCGCTGAGATATACGGGATCAGCCAGGACTATCAGAATTCCATTTCATACTTCAATAAGGCAATAGAAATCCTAAGACAAGGTCAAAACCCATTGTCCCTTGCCAGCGCTTTAATGAATTCCGGCTATCAATACTACTTATCCGGACAGTACGACTCAGCACTGGTTTATTATCAGGAATCTGGAGATATTTTCAAGGATCATGAATTCATATTCGGTCAGGCTTACTATCTGGGAAATAGTGGATTGGTATTTGCCAAGCAAAAGAATTATCTGAAAGCGGAGAAAAGCATTACGGATGCCATCGATATTTTAAACGAATTTGATGACCAATATCCTATCACGGAATTTCAGATAGAAATGGCTGATATTTACCTGAAGGATCAAAAGTTTTCAATCGCATTGAGATATGCTCAAAATGCCTATCAAATGTCCATTGATAATAACCTAAAAGAAAGATTAAGAGATGCAAGCCTGAAACTCTCTGAAATATACAAGTCAACAGGAGATTTCCAGAAAGCTTACGACTACCAAAGCCAGTACCTTGCCTACCGTGACAGTATCAATAATGAAGAAACCATCCGTAAAATGGCAGACTTGCGAACCGAGTTTGAAGTGGATCAAAAACAGGCGGAACTGGACCTGGTAGAACAGCAAAAGGCAGCCGACGAACAAAGAAACCTACTGATTGGTATTGGATTGGTCGCGGTACTCATATTGATCGGAATCATTGCCCTTATTCAATTTCGAAGCAGCAGGCAACGCAAGGCCGCAAACCTACTGTTGGCGTCTCAAAAGCAGGAACTGGAGCAGCTCAACCAAACCAAAGACCGATTCTTTTCCATCATTTCCCATGACCTGAGAGGCCCAATCAATGCCTTTGCCGGTATCTCGCGTATGATCAAAATGTATTTGAAGAAAGGGAGAATAGAAGAAATCAATGGCATTGCTGTAGACATAGACGAATCAGCTGGCCGACTGACGAGTCTGCTGGATAACCTGCTGGAATGGGCCGTTCAGCAGCAAGGGCAGTTCCCCTATGCACCGGAAAAAGTTAACTTACGAACAGTAGCAGACGATTTGATATCAACTTTTGATTCTACGGCCTCGGGCAAAGAGATTAACCTACACAGTAAAATCACCGATGACATTTGGCTTTTTGCTGATAAAAACAGTACTGCCACCGTTTTCAGAAATCTGGTGGGCAACGCACTCAAATTCACTCCTGAAGGCGGAGAAGTGTATTTTGATGCAAAAATGAAAGGCAAAGTCGTGCATATCAGCGTCAATGATACCGGTGTGGGAATTCCTAAAGACAAATTTGATCAGTTGTTTTCTTTGAGCGAAAAGAAAAGTACGTGGGGTACGGCCGGAGAAAAAGGCCTTGGATTGGGTCTGCAACTGGCCTATGAGTTTACAGAAATGAACAATGGAGAAATTACCGTCGGCAGTGAAGAAGGGATAGGTACAACGTTCACAGTAAAGCTTCCGCTTTTCGAGACAAACACTTCAATAAAAGAACCCTCGGTGGTTACTACCGATGGCTAAACTACTGAAGAGTAGTGCCCGGCAACTCTCTCCCAGACCATCACGGTAATTCAGTTGCATTGACACCGCTACAATGAGCGCTTACAGCAACTAAAAAACAGACCGGTCTTACTCAGGAGAGCAGGGCCGGTCTGTTGTACTTTAGTAGTCAGCGTCAGCTATTACTCACTGACTTTAAATATCTTATAGGTTGGGGATTACTAATTCCTGGTCTGGGTAGATCAAATCAGCGCTTTTTAGAATATCTTTATTTGCTTCGAAGATTTCTTTGTACTTCATCGCATCTCTGTAGTAGTGTTTGGCGATTTTACCAAGCGTCTCACCTTTTTGCACAACGTGCCTGTGATAAACAGAAGTGTCTGCTACTTTGATATCCGCTTCTATATCTGAAGGGTTTTCACCACCTATTTCCTTGATCTTGTCCCACAGTAGATTTTTCTCATATTGTGTGTTGGTAGTTCCTCCGATTTTTAACTGAAGTTCAGTCTCTTCTACAGAACCCTCCTGCACTTTCAACTCCTCACCTAATTCCAGAACTGCCTGATACTTTAACTTAATAGACATAATAATTAAGATTTGTTTGAACCACAATTAATATTTTCTTCTACAAAATTCCAACTAATTGATTTTTAATTTTTTTGAATACTTTCAATCAGGTGGAAAGTACTTTCATCTCTCCTCCTTATTTACTAAAATTTCTTAGTTTTGGTAAAAACCCCCTAACTAAAAACAATCGCACACATGAAATGGAGAGGCAGACAGGGCAGCACCAACGTCATTGATGGCCGTAATGGCAGCCGTGGATCGGGCAGAAGAATGCCCGGCGGCAGGAAAACAAAATTTGGACTTGGTACGGTCATCATTATAGTGATTATCTCCCTGGTTCTTGGCGAGAACCCCCTGAATTTCATAGACCTGTCCCAGGTGGATACCGGAGGCAGCAACTATACCCAGCAAACCACACAACCTTACACTGGCAACGCAGCCGAAGAGGAGCTAAAGCAATTCATCACGGTGGTATTAAAAGAAACAGAGGACCTCTGGAATCAGAAGTTTCCTGAAGTGCTTGGCAGAAGGTATCAAGAGCCCAAACTATACTTATATAGTGGTGTGGTCACTTCACGCTGCGGAAGGGCATCATCGGCCACAGGGCCTTTTTACTGTCCTGGAGACCAAACGATCTACATTGACATGAGCTTCTACAATGACCTCAAAAACAGGTTTGGCGCACCAGGAGATTTTGCCATGGCCTACGTCATCGCCCACGAGGTAGGACACCATATACAATATCTGCTCGGCACCACCGCCCAGGTTGACAGACAGCGCGGCTCAGCCAACTACAATGAACTGTCCGTAAGACTGGAATTACAAGCTGATTTCCTGGCCGGTGTATGGGCACACTATGCTGACCGCACCAAAGGGATTCTGGAACCCGGAGACATACAGGAAGCGCTCAATGCAGCCAATGCCATCGGCGACGACCGATTACAAAAACAAGCGCAAGGCTACGTAGTACCAGAATCATTCACACATGGAACTTCCGCACAGAGGATGCGGTGGTTTAAGCGTGGTTACGATACCGGAGACCTCAATCAGGGTAACACTTTTAGCGTAAGCAAAAGAGATCTTTAAAACATTCATTACAGGAAAAACAAGGACACCATGGGACTTTTTGACAAATTAAGAAATGAATTCATCGACATCATTGAGTGGCTGGATGACTCCAATGATACGCTGGTATATCGTTTTCCAAGGTATAATCAAGAAATTAAGAACGGTGCTAAACTAACCGTAAGAGAAGGGCAGTCTGCCGTCTTCATCAACGAAGGACAGATCGCCGACGTCTTTGGGCCTGGGATGTATACCCTCAATACAGAAAACCTACCAATCCTTGCTACGCTCAAAGGCTGGAAATACGGTTTTGAGAGCCCATTCAAAGCGGAAGTTTACTTTGTGAGCACAAGAAAATTTACCGACATGAAATGGGGAACCGGCCAGGCCATCATGCTATCCGATGATCGCTTTGGCATGATTGATATCCAGGCCTATGGCACCTATGCATTTAGAATAGAAAAGCCTGGAAAATTCATCCAGGAAGTAGTTGGGACAGACGGACACTTCACCGATGACGAACTATCTGGACAGCTCAGGTCATTGATTGTAACGAGATTTACCGATGCAGTAGGCGAATCAAGAATCCCTATTGAACTTTTCGCAGGACAGATCACAGAACTCTCCGACTTCGTCCATCATGTCATGAGGCTGGAATTCATGGAGTATGGACTGGAACTGACCAAAATCCTCATCGAAAGCATCTCCATGCCGGAGGAGATCAAAAAGGAAATCTATGATTACAGCCGGCTCAATAAAATAGACCTCAACAAATTGGCGCAGTTCAAAGCGGCCCAGGCAATGGAAGCAGCTGCTAAAAACCCGGGAGGTGCTGCAGGCTCAGGCGTAGGTATGGGAATGGGATTTGCCATGGCCAATCAGATGGGGCAGATGTTCAACCAAAACACCGGACAAAGTGACCAGACAACACAGTCTCAGAGCAACCAGGCGGCTGGGGGACCAGGTGTGCCTCCACCAATACCACAGCAATCGCAGTACTTCGTAGCGGTCAACGGGCAGCAGACAGGTCCTTTTGACATGAACGTCATCACTCAGAAAATCCAATCTGGTGAGATTGCGAGAGCATCACTGGTCTGGAAACAAGGTATGAGCAACTGGGATCAGGCAGCAAATGTAGGGGAGTTAGCAGGCTTCTTTGGCGCAGTGCCTCCACCCATTCCAGGGACTTAAACCAAACAACCTTTTGTATCAGGTAGTCAGCATAAATTAATTATGACGAAAAAGTATACCATCAATTGTGTCGGTTGTGGCGCGGACCTGGCCTACAAGCCCGGAACACATTCATTGGCCTGTGATTATTGCGGGACTATGAATGAAATTCCTATGGTAGATTTTGAGATAGAAGAGTTGGATCTCAACGAACACCTTCGGGTAGATAAAAAGAGAAAAAAATACAAAGCCGAAATCATCACTTGCCCCGGCTGTGGGGCAAAGGAGACGCTAGATGCAGACAAATCATCTTCCTTTTGTGCCTACTGCGGTACGCCATTGGTATCGGGCAAAATCCAGCAAGAAGAAATCATCTCGCCGGATTACCTTCTACCCTTCAACCTCGATAAGAAACAGGCACTGGAACGGGCCTCTCAATGGCTGCGAGGCAATTGGTTTGTACCCAACAAACTCAAAAGGGATGCCATCAACTATGCCCATTTCAAAGGTGTCTACCTACCTTTCTGGACCTACGACGCAGATACCTACACCCGGTTTACCGGACAGCGTGGTGATACCTATTATCAGGAAGTACGAAGAGGAGACAAAGTGCAAAGAATCGCCAAAACCCGATGGTCTATGGCATTCAATGGGCAAGTCCATCACTTCTTTGATGACACCCTGATTGCCGCTACCACCTCTCTGGATAAAAAGTACCTCGATAAATTAGCTCCCTGGGACTTACATAACCTGGTTCCCTTTAAAGAGGACTATCTGCGAGGGTTCATTACAGAAAAATTCCACATTGGCTTGCGTGACGGGTTTCAAAAAGCCAAAAGTCGGATGGAGTCGGCCATCACCCAGATGGTGAAGAGACAAATTGGTGGCGATAAACAGCGAATTCTGAACCAGCAGACGAAGTGGAGTAAATTGACATTCAAGCACATTCTACTGCCGGTTTACGTATCCTCCTTTCAATACAAAGGAAAGAAATACCAGTTCATCGTCAACTCCAGAACCGGAGAAGTTCAGGGACAGAAACCGCTCAGCCCATTCAAAATCGCACTGGTCGTCATTGGGATCTTATCGCTACTGGCATTGCTGTACTATATCAAAAACGGTTAACCACCTCAGGACGAGATCATTCCCCAATTACCGGGTCGTAACCAAATCTTCTAACTTTCCGTTAAATTTTGTAACTTACCGAGTTATAGTTAGATGAAAGCAAGCACAAATTATACGAAAGCAGTACATATCTGCATCTATTTGAACATCAAAGGCAATAAGCTGATCAATTCCAACGAACTTGCAGACAGCGTCAAAACCAATCCAGTGGTCATTAGAAGGTTGATCAGTGTCCTCCGCCAATACAACATCATTGGCAGCATCCCGGGTGCGAGCGGTGGTTTCTTTCTGAAAAAGAGAGCCAGTGAAATCTCCCTTTGGGACATTTACCTTGCCACAAGGGAAGAAGAGTTTTTCAAAAAACCCAAAGTCAATCCGGAATGTGTGATCAGCAGCAACCTCGCGGTGCTATTACACGACAGTTCCATGGCCGCCGAACTCTCTATGAAGTCCGAACTCAGCAAAGTGAAAATCTCCGATCTATCAAAGGACCTTTCCAACATCCTGCGAGAGCAAGGCGTAGAAACCCTTTCAGAATAACCTGGGAAGCAAGTCTAAAAATTACGATATTCCGGTATTAC
>ERZ1740068.702-NODE-702-length-13898-cov-10.685617_pt1 | contig 13898 bp, 6 predicted proteins | sample MGYA00581735_ERZ1740068 | MGnify/ENA primary metagenome ERZ1740068 (study PRJEB43018, sample SAMN04849740) | marine metagenome | isolation source: floating plastic debris | place: Pacific Ocean | collected 2008-08-30 | study: EMG produced TPA metagenomics assembly... | reverse complement strand
TTTGACGCTATGGGTCTTTTTGATAACAAGCTGGAATGATTTGAGCGCTAACTTTTTTTTCTGTGGACATAGGCATATTGTTTGCCTACGGATCATGACTACCTGAGATAGTATCACAAAGGTTGCATCTGCAGCGAGCCTAGAATGTACTTTAAAGTCTACACACAGACCTTAGAGAACCAATTGTCATCAGCAAGGACTTGGTCCATAAACAATATTAGGTGTAGGCAAAAAATTCACAGGCACTTGGCAATGCCAAAAATTGATTGTATTCTTAGAGGATTATGACATACTTGATGGGTGGCCTGGGTAGTCAATTTTGAAAAGGCCATAAAAACAGGTTTTGTTAGAAGTTGAACAGAAATTGTCGCATAGGATAGCTTTACATGTATAAGTCATGTATCCTATCCTTGCAAAAAACTTAACACTATTCTGTTTTGGAAATTTGGTTTATTCTAGGAGCTGGAACTTGTCTAAAGACGCAAGTATTTCAAAATGTGGTCAGAGAGCAACTCAATGTTTGGAGAAGTTGGGGCAACCAATGGCGTTTGACAGCATATTGCGATTTTTGCTTGATGACATGTGCAAGTGATTTTCAAGTCAAACTCTATTAAACTCTATATAAAAAATTTGGATTTTATTTTCTTTCATTGTCACATTATTTTGAAACAGTTTCCGTGCAATATCATCTCTCTCACACTTAATCAATATCCTATAATTGATTTCTTGATATTGGTACCGGAAATTGCTGCCTAAAATTACACCTGTAGTATATGTTATAATAGGTACTGCCTCTCAAAATCACATGCACATGTCATCAAGCGAAAATTACAATATGCTGTCAACCGCTACTTGCTCCAAAAAAGTTGATCAGGGGGGTTTTTCAACATGCCGAAACCCAAATTTGCCATCAGATTTGCTCTATTACCACTCAAAGAATACAAGCTTTTAGTTGGTCTAATATTGCTCTTCTTTATCTTGATAAACAGTCAAGCTGCCAATAGAACTCTATTTCCTGCTCATTTGGACTGTAAACCCTATTGGTGATAATCCATGCCTGTATTTTTTAAGCGACCTCAATTTAACCAAAGCAAGTTTCAAATATTTATATTTATGTTGTGAAGGCACACATCTGATTGAAATTTACTTCATTTGCTGTCGCATATTTGTATGTTTTCACTTGCATGGTCACTCAGGTTCTGGTCGACATACATGTAAGTAGATAAGGGTTTATTGGGATAGAAAATTCATTACAATTACTGTTCATACAACTAGTACTGATGAACAAACAGACAACTGAAAACAACCTAACAATGCAAAAATATTTATCGCGGCCATAGTATTTTTAAAAAAACAAACATAAAGGTTGAGTTATGTTGAATGCCATTCCTTACACATATTAGGCTACACGCCAAAGCTAATGATGATTTTTCTTCAGCTCATAGCCTAACTCAGAAGGTTCATTCATCACAGGCCACAAATTACATGCAAACAATTTCTTGGCTCGATCTGTGATGAAGTATTCGAACCGAGGGCTCACATGCAGAAAACGCATCGGTCAATAGCTATGCAATTACTTCCAAATACGTCTAGCTATGTGATGCCGGCGCTGCTCCGTTACAAACCTATTGACAATCATTTCGCCCGCATAAAAAAACTACCTCAAAATTTGCAGCAGGTAGCCCTATGATTGCTTTATCCTAATTTGTAATTGTCATTTATATCTCTGTTATCCTTTTCTTTTTATCATCCGTACCAGTAACTAACACAATAAAACAATAATTGCGACTGACCACAACACAGTTGAAATGATGATGAGATGATTGCATACAGGTAGTAGCTACTGGCTTCCAGAATTTTTTTGGAAACTTTTAATTGACAATATTTTCAAAATATAGTATAGATCGATGATGTATCTGTAGTCTACTCAAGTCAGAGTTTTGACAATGCATTTATTAATGTGTTTGTATAGTAACTATGTAATAAAACTTGATAAAAACTTAATGGTAGTCATCCAAAGTTGCCTCTTCATTACAGAACGGCGTCCTCCAAAAAGAAAACTGACACCCAAGGAGTACACTCTGGAAGAAGAAGAGGAAATACACGCAAAATATATGAAGAGATTCAATGAAAATCTCAAGTGAGGATTTCAAACTTTCTATATGAATCCCAACTATTGTCAATTGTCAATGTGTTCAATTAGGTGAAAAGGGCTGTATGTCATGTTCACAGTGACAGTTGCTATGATAGGATATTGACTGTCAAAAATAGCCTGTTGACAAATGTTATTGTTACAATCGGCCCACAGGGAGAAAACCCCAGGGTGTTTATTTCTCTGCTTAGAACGGCATCAAACTGAGTTACATTTCCCAAGCTCAGTGGCTAACAGGACCGTACTCTAAATCAGTGTAGCACAGGATTACCTATTTGCTTCCTTATTGAAGCAATTGTGATGTCAGCTAGTTTGGCCTAATTTAATTTACCTGATTATAAAATCCTACAGTCAAGAAATTTATTGAATATATTTTCAATGACTGTTCTCTTCCTATAGGGTATTGGGTATAATATACAAGTATATAGTAAATGTATATGTGTATGGATTACAGCGCAACAACAGGACAATTAACCTATGCACCAAATAAATGTAGATATATACACGAAATACTTTGGCATCATTTATGTGATTTGTATACTTTATGTTGCAACCAGCGCAAAATAATTTTTCCGGATCATGTATTTTGAATACTGTGATGTGTGAAGGGTGAGTGGCACCCAAACAACCATACATCTAAGCTTATGAGCATACTCAAGTTTTGTGAGAATGTTAATTTATTTCAGGGTGACACCAATGACACAGAATATGTTGTCCAGGATAACCCCAGAGGCCAATAAGAAATGGGAAGACCGCACAGAAAAGGTGAAGGAAGAAAAGAAACAATCCCGTGCCTCATGTAAGTCTCAACAGATGCAAATTTAAGTGATCATATACCACCCATATCATACATGTAAGGCTCTTCCAAGCTGATAACTATGTCCCTATCAACTCATTTAATGGGGTAACACTTGGATGATATGATAAACTGCCTCACAGCTGGTTATGTTGGATAACATTGCGTTATAATAATCTCAGTTTTTGCAGCATGTGAGTTTGGGCAAGTAAAAAATAGAAGCGTGACAATACATTACGTTTATGTCCCTTGAAGACCAGACACAGGGGTAATATAAAGCACAATATAGGATTTTCCTATATTATGTGACTTTGCGTCATTCACGAGAACAACTTCCAACCCACTCTTCACAGCTTCAAATGAAACAGGCTATATACATATCAGACAGAAAAGAAAACTAACAATGAGTGTGAAATGATGTGAACGCATTGTAATTTTAAAACAAGGTGAATGAATCATCGCTGGCAATGAACTTTATGATGATGCTGCGTCATAATGGGAATATTGTTTCCACACACAAAAAAGTCTCAGTTCAATGTAGAATCATTATGATTCTCCACAAGGTCACCAGTCTAATGCTAGCATAGTGATGCTTGAACACTAAAATAACCTGCTGATTGAGGCATCATTGCGTGGATTTGATCCAACACTGGAATCAAAATTTTTTGATTCCTTTGTAGATGTAAAATGATTTTCTGTCAGTGTTAAAAGGCTAATATAATGCTGCCCTAGTGTTATACTTAGTGCTGTTCTGGTGACCTTGCGCAGAATCATATTAGAGGTGTAAAGACGCTATTTTGACTCGATGGGTCCTTTTGATAACAAGCTGAGCACTGTAAAGAGGGTGATTTAGAAACACTAGGATTACTCTCAATGACAAATGTTGTGTTATTTTGTAACTACTTTAAGGCTACCAACTTGTGCAAAGAGCATACCTGTTGCCTTGGTCATGAGGTATTAGCGTCGTACCTCAACCTAAGAGGGGATGCTTCATTATGCTTGTAGTGCTCCTATCTCTTTTGCCGAAGTGCTTACGTCATCAGGACAACTCCAAAAGCCCACAAAACTCCAAATTCATCTAACGATAACTACTGACAGGGTAGTCACAGAGACTTCAAATTTGGACCATAGATATAAAAAGACATGTGGGAATTTACCATTTAAGTCCACTTGACTCTTGTAGTCCCCTGGTTCGCCCCAATCTTTAATGTAACCAGGCAGGTGAAAGTATTTAATTGATTAGTTCAGGGCTAAAATGTTTTTAGCTTTGTGTCATTTGTTACAAAGGCTGGGGTTTTCATAGGTTTTGCTGGTGAGTATGACTGCTGTCATACACCACGATCCCCTTTTGCCCTATTCCACTTTAACAATCTGTATGTTGATTCACAGGGGCACCCCGGGCACGTGAAGAGCTTGCTGAATATACACCTGCTAAAGAAACCATTTCTCACGATGACATAAAAGTTATGATAAGAGAGACAGAAGATGGCAGTGAGAAGGTTGTACGCAAGGTGAGAGTCAAACCTAACTACACAAGTCCAGAAAAATTGTATATAAGATCTGTGTCAGCTCGGTGGTCTGATTTGGTGAGTCAATAAAATTGAAAAACCCTCCTGCCACACAAGGAATTTAGACAATAAACTATCAAATACCTCACTGCCTCATATGAACTACATTGAATAATACATTGAAAACCCCTGCCTCATCACAAAAAATGAGTATTTATATGAAGTACTTTTTTTGTATCATAACATTTGAAATGAAATGCTGCCTACCTCATAGCTAATAATTTCCTTCACTGACACAGATCTTGTACATAACGCTTGATTGCTAAGTTTCGAATTAATTTTCAAAGCATTTTTATTACTTCATAATTAGAGTGAGATAATTATACAATACTGTGTGTTCATTTTTAAATAGCTCAATGAGATTTCACAATGGCTTTGAAAAGTTCACCATTTCATTTTAAAACTTGCCACTCAACTTTAATAGCTTGAATGATAACGGTAGACGAAATGCGACAACTGTATTGAAAAATCACACGAGGTTACTTTGGTTTTGAAATGCATCTCAGCCTATTTCTTTCATTACTTTATTGCCATCTCTATAATTTTTCTTAAAACTGTTTCCCATAAAGAGTCATAACAAAATTAACAACAACAGTAGGATAAAAAATGAACTATAATGTGGCGCCAGCTTTCAAAAACACCCACTTTCCTGGTTCATACAAGCTGGGTAATGAGCTGTTGAAGTTACATATGTCCCGTCATATTTTTAATTTTCATTTTGCTTGAAAACTGACTAAACAGACATTCAAATCAGATGAGATCATATTGCTATTTTTAAAATCAGGAATTGTCAGTGAAGTGAATTACTTGACACAAATGGCATTGTCTTCTATATGTAGTGCTAAAATATGACCCCATTTTCTTGAAAATCCCTTTTTAACTCTGTACTACATCACTGGACGCTTTCCGTTATGACATTGGTCCTGATAAAGCTATGAAGTTTGAAAACATTGTAAAACTTCTCACATGCTGTTCTACATTGTAACATTCTCGGCCCGAAATTAATCAATGCAGGAAAGTGGGTGCTTTTGACAGCAGACGCCACAAATATTCAATTTAGCATTTAAGTAAATAAAAAGAAACTATCCATACAGTACCGCCACCAATAATGTTAGTCTAGAACTCAATGGTGCACAGTTCCAATGCCAATTAAAATTCATCAGAAGTTTGGAATCGACACTCCCACAATGAGTGCAAAGTTGAAAAAATACCCTGATGCGTGAGATTAGGCTAAAAAAGATCACGAATAAACGATGGATTATGACTGTTAAGCACTTTAAATGCATACACTGACCTGAAGTATTTACACAATTATGGAAAAGGTAGGATTTGAATCCATGCACTGGGTATCAAGTGAAGAGGAACACAGTGTGTATTGGCTATAACCCTGAGAGCCGATTTTTGTGTAAGAGGCAGCTTTCCAATTTTTATTTCCGACTACTGGTGTAAACTCCTGAAAAAAGTTATAAGAAAAAGTTGGTATTAAAACATTTGCTTTGCACGCTATTAAAAGCTGCCGATAATAGGGTGGCAAGTGGGTAGAATATGTCTAATATTGAGGTATACTGCGATCGTTTTCTCCCTCACTTACATTATTTTCTTCCACACAGGCATAATTTAGTCTGCATGGTCCATTGCTTTTAGTGACAGACACTACTCTTTGTGATACCAGGGCAATTTCCTGTGATATGCCAACTACTTATTATCGAGTAAAAGAATTTCACACCTGACAACGCTTAGTTTTACACAAAATGCAGCAGATTAAGTTACCTCAAGAGGACAAACAACTAACAAAGATGGTCTGAAAACAGTGTCAAGACGCAGAGTTGAGGGAACTTTGTCCATTCCACTTGTAGAATGGTGCTGGGTTCCATTAGCTAGACATCGAGATTTTTACTCATTGTGCTCAATTTTTCTCTGCAAGCAGTCCATTGAAAACTCCAACCCTGGTCATTCCTCATAGCATACCGACATACCTCAATATTTTTTACAAAGGGATATATGCATGTACATTTGACACTTCATATGGGAATTGACAATAAAGCTCCACTCCATATAAATTTTCTTGCTCAAGTTGCAGTTTAACGAAATTCTTAGACTTTGCTTATATCCCTGCAAAATGCTTCATGGTCCACGCGCAAAGATTCTGGGAGAATTAGGGGAATTAAACTCGGGTAAACTTGCGCAACATGAGCCAACGCATACCCAAACAATTTTGTGGCCACTTCTTTGGTGTGGAGACATTATAATCTACATTAACGTTGAATTGTGCACGCAGTCATCATCCAGAAAATATTTTATGTGTTCTGTTCTTGAAAAACTGAAAAGTTCATTTTTCTAATTCAAAACTCTATGCTTTTCTCTGCCGAATTAAAATAATTGGCCAAAAATGATATTTTGTTTTCTAAACTAGAAATTGCGTTTTTGGTCGGAAAGATGTTTCACCAAAATGAAGATTTCTTTCTTTTCTGAAAACCTTGATTCTCAAAAACTAAAAAAACTGTTTATATGGAATGAAAATAGCTGTACGGCCCTATAGAGCATTGTATATAAAATTTTGAAACACAAACACAATACAAATTGAACGTCTAAAATCACTTTATTATACAACAGCTCAAGTTTTTTACCATAAAAAATTCGGAGATCATTCAAAATGTGGCAAATAATACAGAGCTAATGTAGACATAGTGGATAGCCCAACTCACTCATCGTTTGTTTTGAAAAAGACGAACAAATCAAGAGTACCCTCTCTAATCTCGTTATGTTGTTTTTTCCCCCATTCAGATTTCCAACCTCTGACTTTCTAATCAATGATCTACATGTTTCTCTCGTTTAACTCAGGTGAAGCATAGTAAAATGCAAATAGAGTTTGTTGTTATAGTAATTGCAAAATAACGCTTAAGCATCGACGCAAAAACTTCCAGCGATGGCCAACGGCAACCGTAGGTTGAGGGCAAGCAACTTCTCAAACCGAATTCCTGTCTTAATTTATAAAAAGATAGTTTAACAGATTGATGTGTTATGTGTGTAAAAATTAAACCACAGTAGCATCCATCCTGGGGCGTTGGTGAATAATTTGATGCGAAGAAGTGATATTTAATACAATTTCATTAATTTATTAGGATGGTCCTGATACGGGTAATGCTTGATGATAAATGACTCATCTTTGATTCATTGTAAGGTTTTTTAAATCGATGACTTTTGTGACTATCCTGTAAATTATTTCTGCTCAACAGGCAGCCTTTTGCATGCCAAATATCAAGTCACTGGAGTAAAGATGTAATGGCGTACAATCAAATGACGTTGCATATGATTAACAAGTCCTAATATCCTTGCAAGAGAATAGGCTATAAAATGATGATACGATATTTTCCATTGTAATACAAACCGCGTGTCCAATCCTGAAATCCCTATATACACATAATTTCTAGTAATAAATTCCACCAATTTTTATAGGCAATCATCATGGCTAAACATGCCAGATATCTCGGATAAACCTTAAAACCAAAACAGCTCTCTGACTGTGCGTAGCTTTGGTTGGATTCATATTTTTTTATCAAATTCTCAGAAAATTAACTGTCAGCTGTTACACCTAGTTGTCAAGTTTGTTTAAATAAAAAATCTGGAGGAAAAATGGCAATTGTAATATTAAATAATTCACCTCATTCAAAGACATTTCCTATTCGTACTACTAGCTTTGAAGCAATGATGTATTTCCAGCAATTCATTTTGATAGTAATCATTGGACTTACATGATTACATCACACTCAGAATGCACAGAATGCAATAATTTGTTTTTCATTTAAAGAACATGTTCAAGTTTTTATTTCAGATAAATTTGAAACTGAAACTTCAAGACAATCTTAAATTATCAATTGTCAAAGCGGCATGACATGTTTTTTAGGCAATACTGAGCAATTGAAAAAAAAATTAAATTAATAACATAGGCTGAAAGTTTGATGCAAAATATTGTTAATGACACAAAATGAGTGACCATAGCAAGCATTGTTTCTCCTAAAGCTGGTATGTAAACAAAGGCCATAAATTGCATCGGCATTCGATTGTTTATCAGGAATTATGATTATAAATTAATGTACATGTCTTTGGTTATTTCTGTACCATCATCTTTTTTTGAAGTGCATCGCAAGCTTATTCTGTGGGTTTGAATGAATCCCATGTTTGTATCATCGTAACATACGCTGCAAATATATCTTTCAAAGCCAAAGTCTCCACGTGGTGAACCTTTGTGTGATCAAAAGTGTTATGTCAGAATAAATACATGGTTGTGGGAAGTAAACTGCTGGTGAGATATAGTCACAAAGGAGATGGAATATTAAGTAATGCCCGAAAAGGAGCAGTCATCCTGTTGTTATTTTTTCAGGATGACAGTGTGCTTTTATCAAATTTAATTTCAGAACACGGGGAAAAAAGTGACGTTTGATGATCCTATAGCAACTTTCTTCCAGGAGGCAAATATTGAAACCAAAAATATCAATCCTGTCAATGGTCTTCAGTTGCTGGATGGCGAAACCATTGATGACAGTGAAGCTCTGCAAACTGTGAAGGAGCCTACTAGTCAAGGTGGTGAAAGTTTTTTGGAAGAGAGTACAAAGAGCTCTGAAGCCCTAAAAACAAACACATCTTATGACTCCGGCAAAATCATTGAGCGCAACAAAAACATCAACCTGATTTCACTATCAGAGGATCACGATATTTCGGAAGTAATTCTTGATGACTCTGATACACATCACTTGAACAGTGAACAATTTAATTCAAGTTTTATTGGCGCTAGTAATAATAATGCGGTAGAAATTGCGTCAGCGACATGTAGACCTATCGTTGAAGTGAATTACACAGTGGCACCAATTAAAATGATGCCGGCTGAAGGAATCAACAGTCATGATGATGGAATGGATGAGAACAAAGGTGGAAGACTTCAGAATGATCAAGAAGAAGAAATTTTAACAAAATCCAAGGTACATGAGCAATGCACGGCAGGTCATATTTCTGGGGTGGTGACAACACATCCAGCAATCATAAATGATGAAGAACAAGCTACAGAATGTAGGAAGGATGACACGGATTGCTTGAATAGTAGCACGCACAAGAAAACGACAACTGTAAATGATGATAGCTGCAGTGCTCGTAATGCTGATGAAGAGATCAAGGATGATGATTCCACAGCTCTTCAAACAGCTCTCTCTAACCACTTGTTGGCGAATACTTCCCAAAGAGCAGCACAATCACTAGCACCTGCCAGCCGAGATAATTCAAATGGAAAAGCAACTATGTTGAAAGCAGAGTCACAAGGCTTTAGAGAACAGAGCGTACCAAAGCTTTCACTGTCTGGGGAAAATGCTGAAAAGCAGATTGGTTCCGAAGGAAAAACGTTAATTGTGAACGAATCAATTAACAGCTCCTCATGTGTTACAGAAAAATTTCCGTCACAACAAAAAGAATCGAATCTGTATAAGAATATAAATGAGGGATTTGATGGCAAAACGTTCAAGGCCGATAGTTCAACAGCTGTTAAAACATGTTTCTCAAACCACCAGTTGGTTAATCTATTTGAAATAGAAGGGCAAGCACTTGAGTCCTACGCTCAGGATGGCCGAAGCTGCAACAAACATAATTCCATTCATATCTCAAATTTACAAACGAATATGCTCAAAACAGAAGCGCAAGTGTCTCCGGAACAGAACGTACCCCAAACTTCGGCGTCCGCAGATAATGCAAAGCAGTTTCCTTTGGCTAATGGTCAGAAGCTTGTATTGCAGAAACAAGAACCATACACACCATGTCTCACAGCAAAATCTAGGTCTCCTCCGATTGTGAGCGAAAAGCGTCACAGTATACATCCACAAAAACGGCTACTACAAAACCAAGTTTCACATGATCATTCCTACTGTCATTGGCTGTCAGATGATACTTCTCCAGCAAGAAGACTGAAAAGAAGTTGGAGCGATCCTGACACTGTTGGTAAACTAATCAATGTTATTTTCCATGATCACTCCTACTGTGGCCCGCTTTCATATTTTCAAGCGAAGAGGCAAACGATTTATCAAACAAAACAAGAGGGACAAGTAACCATGAGCAAACTGGACACTTGCATCAAAGAAGCAGCTACTACTACCGATCTAGTCAAGTTGCCAGCAGAACCTGAAAATCTCATAAAATATGAATATGAATCAAGTTGTGGCCAACCAGGAGGCTCCCCGGGCAAAACTCTTGAAATTTCGTTGGTCAATCCAATGATAAGAGATACAGAAAGTGTTTTTGGACCACAAAGTTGTATGGATGAAAATTTGCATATTGCAAAGCAAGAACCAGTGCACTTTGAAGAGTGTGCTACTTCTCTAACAGAAGAATTATCACCATCGGACACAGTAAACATAAGAAACAACCTCGCGGACAAAACAGAGACTGAAGCGCTGTTATTGTTTGGTTCACCTTGCTTGGAGATAGACAGCTCATTGTGTTGTGTCAACCAAAATCAAGTCTCCTGTGGAGACTTCAATAGTGTCTCTGATAACACGACAGTATCATGGAAAGTTAACGACAACTATCAGAGACCTGAAGCGGTCTCACAAAAGAGCGAATATGCAAAAGTTGCACAGGTTGTCGATGAAAGAAATAGCAGTGAAATCCATAGTACCAATACAAGCAAATTTTATCATAAAAACAGTCAAGCACAATCAGAAACTGAATCAACATACGCAGGCAGCCATGATGTACACATAGATGCTAGCCGATGTAAGTTGCCGCTGTTTTGAGAATATTCCATAATAAAGATTTATAACTATCTGTTGATCAATAGTGTGGTTTATCGAAATATTGATAATCTTTGCCCACATAAAACAACCTATGAAAAATTCATTGTGGAATAGTGAAAAGCACAATGTGACACCAGAATCAGCTGCAATCTCATAGTTAAGCCATCATAAGCGGTATGCCTTTGTATAATTTTCGACTAATTTACTTTGCTCCATTGTCACTTTTTCTCGCTACTGACTCTTGTTTCAATAAACGCTTCAAAGGATGGTTTGAAACAAAGTCAACATGACACTTTTCTTTCTTTTCATCATTTTATGTACAATAATTTTCTGAATATTTTACTTGATAATTAAATACAATGTAATAGAAAACACACTGGTCATCATAGAACCATGATAATATTGGCATATTTTATTATTTAACATATTATGTTAAATAATACAATATGCCAAAACTTATATATACTCTAAAAGTCTAGTAATCTAACTGAGGTGACCTCTTTATGTAGCAGTTTATGCACATGTATTTGTGATAGCGTGTAACCATGACAGTTTGTGCAATACGGTATCCTCAAGTTGACATGGGCATTGGCTATATCACTGTACTTCTCATGTTTTCTCCCGCACCAGAAGGGATTGAAAGTAGCAGAAATTAGCTTGCACCACTTTTTGCATGCATAACAATTTTTGATTATGCCTGAAAGAATGCACTAACCATTGTACAATCCAATACGTGTACATTGAATATAAGTCTTCATCATTCAAAACCTGAGATAAGTTTGTGATACTCGTTGATAGCTCCAAATCCCCAAATTTTAGCCACAACTGATGATGAAAATACAATTTAGTAGCCAAGTGTATGCAATCATATAATCACATGTATTAGGCCAAAGCGCATGAGTGATAAGTGGTCTAAGGGAACTGCTTGGTGTCATATATCCTTAAAAAACAACATCATCTCAAGGGGTCCTCCCAGCTGCACCAAGTGAATCTATTCTGTTGGCATATGGTTTTATTTGTCAAATGAGTTGGGAATCTCCGTAATGAGCTAATGCATAATTTATTATTATCAAAATCGGATATACATATTTACAAGTAAATCACCATTTGCCCTTAAAATGCAGTGATTGCAATGAGTCTTGGAATTTCTTCAATATTTTTTGCAGGTTGAGATGTTGAAAGGTTAAGAGAATGATTTTTGACACACCATGGCATTAAGCCTTGTATTTCAAGTATGTCATACATTTCATGCATAGATTAACTTTTAAAATTAACTTTTAAATTCTCCAAACCTAATTGTATGTATGATTATTGCCATACAAAGGTGTTTTTATGGTGGTTACAGATCGATGGGATCGATGAAGGGAAGTATAAAAATGAAAAGGGTACATGCTAATACAAAGCCGGGGCAATTCCAGAAATTTGGCTAAGGGTGGCGCATTCCCCCCAACCTTACACTTCGGCACACTGGTGTGACCAACTATGTCAATCAGTTCCTGTTTGCTAACAGTCCAGAAACATCTTGAATAACATTTTTTTATTGTATTTTGTACAACACGTTAGCTAAAACAGCATGTTGGAATCAGATGTGTATATATGCTGCAAATGAGTACCCCACCTCTGCGAGAACCATGTTGATTGTCTGTCAAAAAGGATTTATCTGCAAATTGTAGACAAAATCTGTCTGTTATGATGAAAAACTGCAAATTTGCAAATATTAGAGTAAAACATACAAATTCTAATTTTTTCAGCACCCTACTGTAGTGGGCGGCAACTTTAGTTGCATTGTGTGTGGGTCTTTATTAGAAAGACTGAGGCATGAGGCAGCGGAACTTCTTTTCTTTATATTTTATGAATATTTTATCTTTCGAGTCAAGAGGAAAAAACTTTTTGTAGGACGTAACACAGATGGTAAGTTTTTAATCTTGAAAGATTTTGCTCCAAGTAAAGATTTTTTTGACAAGTTCAATCTGTCAGCATCACTCATTATAATTAATCAAAGTGATGACCTGTAACACCTCTATATGTATAATGTGCTTTGAAGCTTAGGAGGTTAACCAGTTAATTATGGGATGTAAGCTACACATGAATAACCCAAAAATCTATCCAATTAAACCTGATGTTGCAGACTATTAAAGTGGATGCAGATGTATTAAATGAAGAAGCTCGAGTGCGCAAGCTTGTGGAAGTGAAATGTATGGATCTCAAACATGATCACATTGTTCAGTTCCATCGTTTTATACCAGGTAAGTTGGTGGACCTGAGAATCATTCATATTTTAATGTTATACTTGAATTTGTGCACTGATCGCTGCTTCAGCTTGATCATTGGTTTTTGGACTGCATAGCTTGCAATCATGAGTATTACATAATATCTACTATTTTGAGAATTTAAACTGCACTGATGCATGTAGTATTTTCAAACTCTTAAATTCAGTGATTTATTTTGATTGAAAACGAATAATGTATTGATAATTCGCAAAGCAAAGCAACGCAAAGCAAAGCAACGCAAAGCAAAGCAAAGCAAAGCAAAGCAAAGCAAAGCAAAGCAAAGCAAAGAAAAGAAAAGAAAAGAAAAGAAAAGAAAAGAAAAGAAAAGAAAAGAAAAGA
>ERZ1740068.701-NODE-701-length-13918-cov-13.363053_pt1 | contig 13918 bp, 16 predicted proteins | sample MGYA00581735_ERZ1740068 | MGnify/ENA primary metagenome ERZ1740068 (study PRJEB43018, sample SAMN04849740) | marine metagenome | isolation source: floating plastic debris | place: Pacific Ocean | collected 2008-08-30 | study: EMG produced TPA metagenomics... | reverse complement strand
GGACCCCCCTACAGACTTACAAAAAAAAAACAAAAGCAAAAAATCCCTTGCTCATGGACGACGAAACGCATCATGCATGCAAAGGAGCTCGGAAAGGGTTAAAAAGTCTATCAATTCTGACGCCCCGCCACGTTTTCGTGGCGGCTTGGCCAGAGCAGAGCAGAGGACCCCACAGGCCATCACACCTCCAACATGATTTCTGTGTCTTCCCTTGGAACCTGGCTGAACGAACACCCCGAGCGCTTGGAAGACGTCTCCCGGTTGGTTCGTCGAATGCAAGCCCAGCAGTGCCTCAACAAAGCCGAGCTGAAAGGACCTCGTACTCCCCAAGTTGCCAAATGGTTGTCTTGGGTCACCGATCTGAAACGCGCCGAGACCCCTCACGCCGACCAATACGTCGTCTTCCAAAACGACGACACGCTTTCAGAGCTGCGTCTGTCCATCACCCACGTGTACAACCACGACCACAAGACATGGTGTGCCCAGGGAGCCATCGTGTTGGACAACCGAGAGATATATTCCGCTACCGCCCAAGGCTGGGACGGCGTCGGATACGAGAGACTACCCATCTCCAGTCCGCCTACGGCCCGCGCGATCCACACCTTCTTCCGGTTTTTGTCCGACCAAGACGCTCGGGCTTGGGAAGAAATGCTTTGTGACCGCGTCTTTGAAGAAGACGCTGAATTTTTCTGCAACTTTCGGTGCGGAGAAGAGGAAGATGAATCCAAAACAAAGGCAGAGTAGTGGTAGCGAGGCTCTCTTTGTCTTGGTAAAGTAAGGGTTCCCATCAATAAACATGACCAGCGTGGTCAAGTCCAAGTCCAAGTGGTTCGTAGCCGTGGCCGTGGGGGCCACGATTGTGGTTGTGGCCATCGTGCTGGGCTTGTGGCTGGGCGGAGTGTTTGCTACGGACGAGAACGAGACACCTACGGCTTGCCTCTTTGACGGCAAGTTTTCGGCACCCAAATCCATAGCTTCCGACGAACCCGGGTTTGGCAACTCGATCGACGCCGACGCTTCCGGAACTCTGTTCAGTACCGTCCGAAACAACGAAATCGTGCTGTTTCGTCGCAACGTGGACAGCCTGACGGAACACGAAAGTCATGCACTCACGCTGTCCAACGACGAGACGCTAAGCGCTGCCTGGATAAGTCCAAGTGACAAGCACGTCGCTTGCTTGATTACCACCACCAACGGAAACGACACGTCGTTCGAGCTTCGCGTGTACAGCCACACCGAGACCGCCAGGTTCGCGAACCAGGAAAGCTTTGCGTACGTCGTCGACCACGACTTTGTATCCGCGGTGTGGAATTCGGGCACGCCTTCTACGTCGGCACACGACGAGTTGGTTACGGTGTGGAACACCAACAACACGTCGGGAGTCGTGCGCTTGTTCCGTTGTCCTCGCGACGGCAGCACACCTACGTTGTCCCAAAGCCTGGTGGTTCCCACCCTGCCCGGAGCCGCCGTGAACGGCAACACGCTTGTCGTCACCCAAGCAAGTCCAACACCCTTGCTGCGAATGTTTACTCGTGCCTCGGAAGACGACCAGTGGACCGAAAACGCTGCCCTCCAAACCTCCGGACCCGACGAAGCTACGCCGTTTTTCGGTTGGCGCGTAAAGATGTCATCCAACGGATTGCGCGCCGTGGTCAGCGACCCGTTCGTACCCTTGAGCACTTCGCCCAACCAAACCGGGCGCGTCTATACGTACGTTCGCGACTCGGCGTCGGTGCCTTGGACACTGGCAGGCACCCTACAACCCTTGGATGACCCCGCTTTGGAAAACACACGGTTTGGTGTGTTTTTGTCCATGGTGGAAAACATCTTGGTGGTCAGCCGGGGCGACAACAACGCCACCCAACGAAAGCAAGAAGTGTTTGTCGTGGCCCAAGACGGCCTTCACTTTGAGCGTGTGGAAAGCGTCAACTGGCCTTACGCCCTGTCTACGCCGTCAGAGCTGCTTTCGGGAGACACGGTGCTGGTGTCCGACGGCAGCCGGGTGCATTGGGTGTCGGGCTTTTCCAATCCTCAGGCAGGCACCGGAGGACAGCAAAGCATGGTGACCATCCGTTGGAATGCATGCACGTAATATATATATACCTAATATATTTTTATTTTATTGCTCAATGTTCATGTGTGGGGAAGATTGTGACAATCCCAACAACTATGTCGTACCTGGAATTGTTTCAGGCCACTACGCTTTCTGTGCTTTCCCAGGCTTGGGAACGTCGGCCACTGGCCGACGCCCGGGTTGCGACCGTGGTGATCGGGTATTTACATCCCGTCAGGAGCCAAGCCCCGATCACGCCGTTCTTCCGGGCTGCCCGAAACAACGACGTACCTTGTATGCGTCATTTTCTCGAGCAAGACGTTGACCCAGACACCACCAACCGCGAACAAGAGACGGCGCTGGAAGTTTCCGCCCGGCATCCGGACTTTGCCTTGTCTCAACTTTTGATATCGTACGGAGCCCGGCCTTCCACTTGGATTATATTGAAGGCCATATACGCAAACAACGAAAGACTGTTTCGCTGGGCTTTGTCTGAATACCCACTGTTGGAGGACCATGACGGTGGAGCCCAAGTCCTCTATGCGGCCGTTTCATACGCGGCCGTGCCGATGACACGGGAGATCCTGCTCGCCGGGGTAAATCCTAACAACAGCACAAACCCCTTGCACAAGGCGGTTTCTTTCAACAACGCCGCTCTCATTAAGGTTCTGTTGGAAGGCAACGCCAACCCTCACTTTCTACAGGCGTCGCGTCGAAGTGCCCTGCATTTGGCCTGTGCCGACGCAAAGTACAACGCAGCTCAACTGCTTATAGCCGGTGGAGGAAACGTGCACTTCCTGACACCTCGCCGAGAGACCTGTTTGCATCTGGCGGTGTTGTCGCGAGAGGACAACCGGCCGATCATACACCTATTGATAGACCAAAAGGTCGACGTGAACGCTGCTGATGTGGAAGGAAACACTCCGCTTCACTTTGCGCTACGCGTCCGAAAGCGCATGAGGACCACTACGCGGTGTCTGGTGGAAGCCAAGGCTGACGTCCATCAAGCCAATCACCGAGGTGATTCGCCCCTGACCCTTGCCCTGATAAAAAATCTCAGTGTATTTAACCTGTAGTTGATAAAACGTCCACCTTCCTTATTCCCTTACCTACAGAAACAAAACAACAAAAGACCATAGCCTGACTTGCTGCATATATACACACAGACAATAAAACCGTGTGGAAAGCCATTCGTCATGAAACCCGAGCGTCCCCATCCGCCTTCGCCGAACCCAAGATCCTCGTCACCGACCGACCTGAGTCAATTTTACGTGACCGAGTATTTGCAACACAGCAAGAACGGCACCGTGATGAGGCTCACGGACGGCCGGCAAGACCTTGTAGCCAAGGTACGCGTGCGTCCTCGCACCCGGGAGGAAGAGGAACAGACCGACGATCCAGAGCTTGCACGCACCATTCTCCGAGCGCTCGGACCCCACGACGGCATCGTGGAACAGGTTGATCACCCCCACGACCCTACGGGCGTGTGTGTGTCGGTGACCAAGTTCTTGCCGGGGGGCGATCTGTTTGAAGTCGTGAAAAGGGGAGGCTTGGACGAGTTTCGTATTGGCAAATGGTTTTCGGAGCTGGCCAACACCTTGCGGGAGTTGCACTTTTGTGGCATCGCCCACTTGGACCTCAGCCTGGAGAACATGTTGTATGATCCCCAGAGCCAGCGCATCAAGCTTTGTGATTTTGGTTTGGCTTGCCGTGTTTGGCGCAACACCCAAGGACAGGAGCTCAGCATGCGACAACATCGCGAACTCGGAAAGTTTTATTGCCAGGCGCCAGAGGCGTGGAACGGGAAACCGTTTAGGGCGACTCAGGCAGACGTCTACAGCTTCGGCATGTGCTTGCTGGTGGCCTACACGCAGCAACACCCCTACCAACGGCCCGACTGGACCGACCGCGACTTTGTGTCGTTCTACTACCATCCGTACGGAGTGGTCCGGTACATAAAAAAAATCGGGGCTTGGGTGCCTCCCGGGGCCTCCAAGCTTATTGCTCAGTGCGTAAGTGTTCCGGAGAAACGCCTGACCATGAGCCAGGTTTCCCAACACCCGTATTTGCGTTTTTTCCGCGCGTGCTTTGCTCGCACCCACAAGGAAAACCATGGCCGGCGTAAGCGGCGAGCGTCTCTGCCAGGCCGACTAGAACAGACGGAGGAAGACTGAGGCATGATGAAACAAAAAAAAAAATAAAAAATAAAAAAAAATTGTCAATGTAACTCTGCGAACAAAACTCGAAGAGCAAAACTTAAGAAGCCCCGCCTGATGCGCGTCGGCGTGCATGAGAGTTTGCACAACCTGGTGAAAGCCCGTAAACACGACGCGCTGAAACGTCTGTTGGATCAAGGAGCGTGCGTTAACGCGCGCAATCGAATCCGACAAACCCCGCTAAGGGTCGCCTTCTCGTGTATGAATTACGACGCGGCCGTGATCTTGCGAACTTACGGGGGGGACCTTGAGGTGGAGGAGGATGTGTCCTACTGGGACCCTTCCGTGTTTCACACCCTGGTGGAGAACGAGCGCCGTACAGGACAAGACTGGCATACCCTTGTGCAGCCCATGGTAGAGCGCAAGGCCGACCTCGAGGTGACCAACGTGATGGGCCAAACCGCTTTGCACCTGGCGTGTCGAAACCCTGAGGGTCGAATCGCGGTGGCCTTGGCTCAGGCCAAGGCCGATATCGCTGCAAGGGACGAAGAACAGCGCACCCCTTTGCACGTGGCAGCCCAGCATGGAGCCCCACCATGTGTGCTGGAGGCGCTGCTGGACTTGGGCGCTGGCCTGGACGCACTGGACAGCCGTGGCAATACCCCCTTGATGTTGGTGTGTGCTCGTTCACTATCCATACGCCTCGCGAATTGGAATTGGGCAGAAGAGCAACGACAAGTGCAAAAAGAGTGGATACTGGCTTTGCTGGCCCGAAAAGCCAACGTGGAAAACAAGAACCGAAAAGGACAGACCGTGATCCATCTGGCGAGCCAACACAACCACTTGCACTGGTCGTTCGCCCACCTGCTGGAAGGCAAGGTCGATATCAACGCTCGTGACGAACAAGGTCGAACCGCGCTTTTGGAAGCGGTGTCGACCTCCTTCTCTAATATTCGAAACGCAGACGCAGCTTTGAAACTTTTGCGTTTGGGCGCCAACCCCAACATAGCAAGCCGTGCCGGAGAGTATCCTTTGGTCCGGGCCACCGAACATGGTTGTGTCGCCTTGGTGGAAAAACTGCTCAGCCAAGGGGCCAACGTACACGCCCGACACCGAGGCGCCGAAACTGCATTGCGTGTAGCGTGCGAAACGAGAAACTTTCGCGCAGTGGAGTGTTTATTGCAGGCTGGCGCGGATCCGCATGAGCTGTGCGAAAACGGAAAGATACCGCTCCACGTTTTTTGTGCATCATTACGCCACCATGCGCCATCCCTCCGCCAAAGAATAATCAATCATCGTCTTCGACTGGAGCCCGACACGAGTTACCGCGAAGCATTGTCGATCGTCCGGGAGTTGGAAAAGTACAAGGCCGCACGCCGTTGAGTGTTGTCTTGCCCGAGATGACGGAAGTCCAACATTTCCTGGCTCACTACGGAACACCTCCCGCGCACTCAACACCATGACATGATGCATCCCATATTTTTCTGTCACAAAGTAAAGAAACCACTGAGCCACCCTGCACCACCATGAGCAACATGCAAATTTTTGTGAAAACCCTCACCGGCAAAACCATTACGTTGGACGTGGACGCGGCAGATACGGTGGAAACGATCAAGCAAAAAATCCAGGACAAGGAAGGCATTCCTCCCGACCAGCAGCGCTTGATCTTTGCCGGAAAGCAGCTGGAAGACGGTCGTACGCTGGCCGACTACAACATCCAAAAGGAATCAACTCTTCACTTGGTGTTGCGGCTCCGCGGGGGAGGACACCGATTGTAAGATCAAAATAAACCCATTTAACCAAGAATGTTATTCGTGTGGGGAGGGCGTTTGTCCAGAGCATACTCGGATCTTCGTGTCCGTATATTAATTCTCCCTCGGAGACGAAAACACTGTTATCAAGGTACTTTGGCAAGTATTCCAACACAACCTTGCCCAGTCTTGGTTCGAATAGGTCGTAGGTGCTCCACACCCGACTCAGTACTTTTTCGACACACGTTTGTCTCGAAACGCATGTTGGACGTTTTGACGGTTTTCAAATTGTTTCTCTTTGGAAACGTTTTTTTGACCAAGCGACAAGGCTCCCGGAATAATAATAATAATAATTAAAACAATTCAACAAACAAGTTTTTCGTGTTGGGGAGACATGTCTGTCTGGGGCGAAACACACAGCCAAACCCATGGAGGAAAAAGATGCCCTCCACCGACACAGCGTATGGAACAGGATTATTGAACAACACGTCTGCGATGACGTCAAAATACCTCGACACAAAAAATTCTTAAGGGTGATGGCCACACAAGATCTGCCAGAGTCTTGCCGGCTGCCAAAGTTTGCCCAAGAACACTTGAACGTCCTTTATCACGCGTTTGAGGCTGGAGAGGCCGAATTCTTAGGCTGGTGGTGCAACACGTTTCCCCGAGCCACGTCGAGAAGAAACATGCGGGACTTGGCCCACAAGTATCAATTTTGGCAGGATCAAAACCCAAAGTTCCTGGAATTTGCGCTTCGCTTGTGGTACCGGCCCGACTATCCCGATCTGTTTGTTTATTTGGACCACTCTGATATGCAAAACATCTTGGCCGACTATTGCGCCTGTGGACATGTCAAGTACGCCAAGATTGCTCTCTCCGTGTGTCCTCGGGTGCTCGCCCACGGATCGGACGCCAAATACGTACTGGAATCTGCACACCACGGTCAAAAACCACGGTCCATTCGGTGGCTGAACAGTTTGGGTATTCATCTTTCGCCCCAGTCTGCGGAAAAATGGTTCTTAGATGGCTGCGGAAGATATTCTACCGAGTACCTGACATACATGCTCGGCAAGTTTCCTCATCTTGGTCAAGAAGCTGTTATTCACAAAGCATTCCTTGAGGCGTGTAGCCACGGCTCATTGAAATACCAGGCAGGTCCGGTGCTTTCCTATTTGGTCGTCAAGTATCCCTATCTGGAACAAGATCAGGAACTTTGTCGCCAAGGATTCCTGAGGGCATGTTTCCAGGGTCAAGTCAGCCACGCCAAATTTTTGGCACACCGCGCGTGGTTCCGTCTGCCAGAACACTCGACCAAGACTTTTCAAGAAATCCTGTTAGCCTGGTTTGGCTGGTCATCATCGTGCAAGAACTGGATTCACAGCGCCTCTCTAAAAGCACAATTAGAAAAACTGGCAAAAAGGGAAAACATCCAGTGCAAATACGGCACCATTCCGTGTTCTTTGCTCGTGTTCGTAAGAATGGCTTTCACGGATCCGGCATCGAGATAGGATTGCACGGTTTGTCTTTGGGGGGACGCCAATGTCATGAGTAACGTCGACGACTCCAAAATTCTCAGCCAGGGAATCAGAACAGACCGATTTTCGAGAGCATTTTTTTTTTTCAGTTTTTTTTTTTGGTTAAAGTTAGAAAAAATCGAGGCATAACTCGATCTAGCTAAAGCATGTCCGCAGTGCGTACACTTCGTGAAGAACTGGTAAGGAGCCAGGAGCTGACTGCGAAGCTAACGGTTGATCTTGAAGCCAGTAACCAATATTTAGATCGTCAACGACGTGAGGCGCACTATTTGCAACAAGACAACCGCCGACAACGCGATGAAATAAGACGTTTGATGGGTAAAGTCGCCGGGTTGCAAATCGTGTCGGGCTGGGGATCTCGATGAAGATGACATCACCAGAGACGCCGAAAGGAAGCGCAAAGGAGATAAACAAGGCGCTGGTACGAACAAACGTGGAAAATCATTTTTTGGGTTAGTAAAATCTTGATATCTTTCTTGTTTCGGTTGTTTTGGGGCGACATTCATAAAGGTCAATTTTTTTGCACACACACTTGTTTTTCGTGCACACCTCCCCGCTGTCCGGTAAGGTTCGGAACCCATGCACATTGCCTAGTGTGGCACAGTTCCAGGCCGTGTGTTGCCCGTCATCCACCAGTCTGCCACTGACGGTTCACTCACTGACATGGAGGTCTGTACAAAATTTCGTACAAAACGCCATGTCTGGTTTTTAACTGCCTATGGCGTTTTCAAAACTACCACAGGATGTTTCATGCCATGGGCACTCTCAGCCAACGCCGATGTTGGGCTTGGTGAAGTGAATATATATATATTCACTGAGGTGTTATACCCTTTCAACGTCATTTTGGCCCACATGCTGCCTCGACACGAGACGCTCGTCGTCCCCAAGCAGGCCAGGCGGGGCCAGGCGCGCTTGGACACTCCCTTCTCTCCGGCAACAACGGCCTTAAGCAACCACTGATAGGGATTGAATGTGTTTTGCACTAACGATAAAAGAGGTTATTCTTTTTCTCTTGCGTGTTTGACTCGTTGGCACTGATATCCGAACATCCTGCGCTTGTTTCTCTGACAAAAGTTTGGAGCAAAACGTAGAACCTCGAGCAAAAACTTGACCACAACGTCCACCAAGTGCTTCGAAAAACCTTCTGTCAACCTTGGATCGTTGTTTCCGCCATGAGGCAGAGCAAACAGAAGATTGTTATTATTTATTTTCACGAGCTTGACAGCACGTGGTTACACAGAACAGGCTTATCCAATGTGCAAACAATGGCTTCTGCCAAGTTCATACTTCTTTCCCGTGATTCCAAAGGCCACTTGAGAATGGCCTCGTGGGGTACTACAACTCGTAGATTCCAGTACAAATCTCGGCCCACGTGTGCGTAGAGAGGCTCCCAAACAGTCAGTTTTGTGTTGTTGGTGCAGGCCTGACACTGGGAGGAGCCCGCGGAAAGTGAACGGAATGATAACCCACAACAAGAACATGGCGATCCTATGAAATCTTCGTCAGAATCAGTGTCGGTGTCGTAGTCTTCGTCTTTGCTATCCTGACCACACAACACAGGATCGTCTGTCTCCAGGGAGCTCTTGGTGGTCGTGTCCGTCGACATTTTTTCTTTTCTTGAACCAATGCCAAACCACAAGTTTGAAAAAAAAATTCGTCTTGTGCATCGCACCCATGTGGCAGTTTTAATAGCTGGCGACTTCAAAAAAAAAATTACGTTTGTAACACAAAACCAGATGCCAGGGGTGAAAGCTTCAAGCCCGCTATGTAGGGTCGACGACCGTGCGGATCTTGTTCGCCGGGGCGAGCGCAAACGATAATGTCGTGCGGAGAGAAGACATCGCTGTACAGCGTGTAGCGAAACGGAGCGTTGTGTATGCCGCGTTGCCTGGTATAGGCACCGTACGCTTTTTTGAATTCTGACAAGGGCTGCACGAATTGTCCCAAGAGGCAGTAGTTGTGGAGAAACTCGTTCAAAGGGTTCAACGCCATTTGGTCTCAGCCAGAGTTATGTCTTTTCTTGTTTTGAAACTTTGTCACCGAGGTGGACTTGGAGAAATTTTTTCAATCCTTTTTTTTTTTTCGTAGGAAATTCCCACAAACTTTTTCTTTGGGTTTTGGGCAGTGACAAAACTGAACTTTAAAAAAACCGGTCGTTCAGACGCCTTCTGGCAGAACCATAGATGAGATCTCCTACTAGCTTCTGAGTGTGAGGAAGCAACTCGGAAAAAAATTCAAACTCCCATTGAACGTCCCGGGTGCTTGGGTGGCGCAAAGTTGAGACAATCACTTGGCAGGGATCAAAGTTGTCGGTCGTCAAGATTTCTGAAAACCACCTGGCCAAGACCATTTGCTGCTTTCTTTCGGTGAGGTGTTCAACAAAGTCAACGGCAACGCCGATCAAGCACTCTTGCGGCACGTGCGTCCAGCGCCCTTTCGTTTCCCAGACAGAAGGTTCATTCAGTTGGTGGGCTACAACTCGCGTAATGTCTGCCATTATCTTCTCACTGAGCTGCAAATGAAACGCCACGGAAAGCAATTGTGGTCCGTAGGTCCCAGCCAAGAGTAGCCCGGAAGTAGAGCGTCTTTCCATCCAATCGAAAATCGCGGGCACGGCCACCATGTCTCCGGGTTCCGGTATTTCGCACACCAGTGGAACACGGTCTGATTTTTCTTCTTCTTTGTGCTCCTCTCTTCCAAGCTTTCGAGCGTTGTATTGGAAAGATATGGCGGCCATTAAGTAATCGCTGTGTTGGCACGCCTGGAAGCTCAGTGTGCGAACAAAAGAAGAATTCGGAGAATTGATGGTCACGGAAAAGGAATGTCCGTAGAGAGCTTCCAAAGGCTGACACGCTTCTACCATGATGGGCGGTGCGTTGGTTGAAAGTGTGGTCGGGCACACATTTTGGAAAAAAAGGATTCTAAATATATTGTGGGCTAAAGGTTTTTGTCCCAGAAAGATGACGAAAGCCCTCCTTTCCGTTGAGAAATCCTTTCAACTTTTTTTTTGTTAACGTTTCATGCCCGGAACACCGGCCGACAGTTTTCCAACCTCACTTCTTCTTTCCATGGACCACCCTCTTAACCTGATTCCTCCCCCACCCGGAGTCCATTTTCATCCAACGTCGTGGGAGACAAAGTTGTCTGCGAAACTTTGTTGTTTTATCGTCTTGCCAACGTCAGGCCCGGGTGTGACTCTCATCTTCAAGTACCCGGTGGGCGAGGGCAATTACGCGTCGACCGAAGTAAACCCCATTGACACCTTCGATGAGTGTTACCAATTTCCCATGGTGGAGCCGCCCTCAGAAGCTTGGACGTACCCGTGGAAAGGTGCCCGCAGCAAGTTGGCCAATGGAGTGGTGTGCGTCATGCACGAAAGAAAGTGCATCGCGCAATATCCTTTGACGGCGCTCAAGTCGAAAAGGTCCATCGCGATGGAGTGCAACTCTCGCCCTGCAGAAGAGGAGCTCAAGGGGTTGCCCAATGCCACGGACGAGGAATTAAAAAGAACCATGCAGGCTGTGAGAGAATTTGCACCAGGTCTTGTACCGCTGCCTTACAATTCTAGCCAAGACGCGGAAAGCAAAAACGTGGCTCGTGTACGTGTACAATCGGTCGGCATTTTGATCGAAGCAAGTATTTTTATTTCCTCGTGTAATGGTGTCCAGGCGAATCGTTACGACCACTACAAGAGTGGCACGTACATGAGTAAGCTGGAAAAACTCGTTCGTATTCGCTTCTTGCGGACGCAAAAATGGTATCGCCAAGCCCAAAAAGTTTTGCAGATGAGAAAGGGGAGCATTGCGTCCGAAGAAACATGCCTGCAAATCCTCGCTCGCTTCTGCAAGTCTATTGTTAGCGCTGTGAACGCGGAAGAGTTGTACAAAAGGAACCCCCTATAAAGTGGATTGGCCTTTTCCTGCCTTGGCCAAACACACAAACATTGATCGAAACAGTGATCTTAGGTTGGAATGGGTTATGTATGTGTGACTACCACATGGAAAAGTCCGGCTCTACTGTTTTTTGCGAAAATCTATCCGCGCCGACGAACACGTGGTACTCTTCACCGACAGGTACGCGAATGGTAAGGTGTTGGTTAGGCAAACTTTCATATCGGAGTTGAAGAGTCCCAGCGAGCGGGTCGTACTTAAAATGTCCAACTCCACCATCGTCCGTCAACTCCTTCAAATGCCCCGCTTTCAAATTGTGGTCGGGCGTTCTCAAGATTCCTCGGCAGCTTGTCTCCCATCCATACCACCAGGAGCTGAATACACGGTTCACGGTTGTACGGACCCATACAGGCTATAAAAACCATGTGTTGGGGTTCTCCGAATTGGCTGTTGAAGCCTAACATTCCAGTAGGTTGGCGTGGTGCGTGAAAGAGCTGCGGAACACGAAAAGGATAAATCCGAACCCTGAAACTGGGAAAAGGTTGAAGTCTGTATCAGGGTGTGGCCTTTTCTCCCCTCGATAGTAGATATATCCATACAAAGTGCGGGTGGAAGGTACGCTCGGGCCATGACGGGATGACGCTTTGGCGAAAGATAGTCGGCGTTGCCCTCTTGCCTTTTTCAAAAAAATAGACATTTCCATTTCTGATTGTTCCGACCTTGTGATATCTCATGCGCCGTTCTCCATCAAACATACAGGGAGAACGCCCGACTAGGGTCCATGATACACAACAAGCTCCGGGACATTTAAACGTAACAACGGATGTTGAATAAAAGCGAAATGAGAACCCTTCTCATTATTTTTGTCGTTGTGGCTGTTATAGTCTTTGTGCTCGGCTTGGGGTACATGCTTCTTTTGTTCCAAAGAACACGCAAGCTGCGTCAAGATAAAGATCCACAACTCATCCGAGCAGAACGGATCGAAAAAAGAGCACAAGACAGGTACAAAGACGAAGTGCGTGCTCAACTCTTTACGAGCGCTTTGAATGACCCCAACAGGTGGGGAAAACGCACCATTTCCGACATGTCGAACAACATTAATGCCAAAGTAGCCGCCAAGAATTCTGATTGGTGGAGGATAAGGGCCGCCAACCGTAAAAAGCCCAAGCCTCCGCTACCCAAGCCCAGAAAACCGCTCTTTTCACCCAGTTCCAGTGTCAGCAGCGAAAGCTTTAGTCTACCGTAACCCAGGTGACAGAGGTTGGGGAGTAAACTTTTTGTGTCTCGGAACCAACCTTTTTTTGGCCAACCCCCAAACTATCAGACCGCCAACTTTTTTTTTTTCATGGAGAACGAAGCCAAGCGCTGGGTGCCCAACATGACTTCTCCGCACGCGGGAGGAGTTGTGGAAATCGAAAACACGACGGGACGTGGTTCCGTGGTGCGCATCAAGCCCCGGGAAGACGATAATAAGTTTTACTTTGCCTCAGACGCCACCCCATTGTCACGTGTCGTCCCAACTTTTTGGAGCGTGGAGATGTCGGCACCTGACGACGCCAAGGACTTTTCTATGGTATTGGTTGTCGGTTTGCGCTGCACGTCAGTCGACGGTCGCGGCCGGCTTTTCGAAAACGACTTATATTGGACGTCGTCGATTGCGGGCGTGATATTTCGTAACGGAAAGCATTATATCGAACCCGAGCTGCCAAGATTTATCTCCAAAGACGTACTCTGCTTACACCACGATCCCGTCCGGTCCGAGTTGCACCTGCGATCGTCTCGGTTGCCCAATCGTCACTTTTCTGTAGCCCTGAACACAAACGACGAGAGCCGGCGTGTGATGGTAGCTTTGTGTAAACGAGGAAGGTGTACTATTCGTTCCGAAGATGCCTGGCAATAAAAACTCACGGGTCAAGCTTTTGGAGGCTTTTGTTGGGCTCAAAGTGTCCTCCCGTCCATCGTATGCGGGCATGAGAAGAGGCGCCTGGAGCGGTAAACGTAATGCCCGGAGGACCAGCCCCGTCGCGCGCGTTTTCGCAATGCACGACAAAGCCGAACGCTTGGCAAAAAGCTTGTATTTCGAGCGCTCCACCCCAAGTGGACGGCAAACGCATGCGACGAACGTACGCCTCAGGCGACAGGACGCCACTCCACTTGATCCATTCGTGTGCCTTGTGACCGTTAAGATCCGAGTTTGTAGACAAAACATCGCACACTTTTTTCCGTACCTCTTCAGCGGTCGTACCGGATGGGCAGAAATACGCCAACGACCGAAACAGACAACTCATGTAGGTTGTTTACTGTGAGGAGGCAGTCCAATCTCAGCCCGTGTTCGATGTGTTACCGGTAAGAAACAACCCAAAAAACAAGAAGTTCGTCAACCCATCCACCCAGACCAAGCACCAACGGGGAAACCAACATGACCCAAATTTTTTTTTTTTTTTTTTAATTGAGAAAAACAAAAAAAAAAAAAAAAAATAAAAAGAGAAGGAAGGTAACAAAGGAATGGGCAAAAGCAATGCCCCCAGAAGGG
>ERZ1740068.699-NODE-699-length-13965-cov-6.005248_pt1 | contig 13965 bp, 9 predicted proteins | sample MGYA00581735_ERZ1740068 | MGnify/ENA primary metagenome ERZ1740068 (study PRJEB43018, sample SAMN04849740) | marine metagenome | isolation source: floating plastic debris | place: Pacific Ocean | collected 2008-08-30 | study: EMG produced TPA metagenomics assembly... | reverse complement strand
TGATGGCTAGTTTTGTTAGGTGTTGGTGAGTGTTGTTAGTTGATTGCTTGTGGTGGCATGTGATGGCGAGTGGTGGCAGGTTATGGCTAGTGGTGGCAGGCGTGGGCGAGTAGTGCCATGTGAAGGCGAGTGGTGCTATGCGTGTGCATGTGGTTGCCAATGGATACAAGTGGACGCAACTTGGTGTAGGCTTGTGGAAGTGGATGCAAATAGGTGCAGGTGGGTGCAAGTGATGGTAGGTGGGTGTATGTGGATGCAGGTGTGTGTAGGCGAATGCTGATATGTGCTGGTAGCTGCTTGGGTGTGTTGACCTCTGCAAGTGATATAAATACATGTAGTTGAAAAATACAGTGATCTATTGTCTAAGAGCACATGTATTTAATAGAAAACATTCCGTGTTCTTTATTTGCAGAAGTGGGTAGAAAAAAAGTTAGAGTGGCTAGAGTCAGTCATAATGCATGTTGTACCTGGACAGTTGTTACTGCAATGCAACATTTTAGTACTGAAATGGCAATGCTACACAGTGACAACTTGATACCATTGGTTTTGTGAAAAATCTAGTTTTACATGCCACCTGTACCACTTCGGCACGACAGAAACCATTGAGGTTGGTCCCTTGACTTCAGTGTTGGTGCATAAATTAGGCAGATCTTGAAAAACACAATGCCAAAAATCAAGTTTTAGAACATCAGTACCACCAGTATGTAATGAGTATTATTATATTTATTCCTTTCCTATTCCTTGTCATAATTCGATCGAAGTACATTTACATCAGGTGCCACTTATGGCCACATTTATTTGTTTATAAAATGAGCATTGAAATATCCGTAGCACTGGTGACAACTTACTATGTCTCATAGAGGCGATCACGCAACACAGCTCATGAATCGTTGCTTTGCAAATGAAGGCTTCAGATGTAATTGGATTGGATGAATGTGAATTTTAGCCTACACCATTATTTCTCACTCGCTGTAATAGAGAGATGGAAATAAGTTGAGAATATCAGGTTCAAGGTCTGTGAACCAACGCTTATCAGCATTGATTTAGGTCTAAAGATTTTTCTAGTGACAAAAAAAAACTGAAAGGATAAATCCAATGCAATCCGATGGATAAATCAAAAGCTTCAACATTAAACCAGACCATGACTGGATGGCCTTAATGATGCTTTAGGTCATCTTTCATGGTTTTGCACTGCATACACAAAAGTTGATCGGGAGTGAATTCTTTAGCCAACTTCCTCTCATCATTGTGCATTTCTTCCAAAATCAAAGAACGTGGACGGATAGAACTGTGTCCAAGCTAATGCAAATTCATACATTTACATGTAAATACACAACAATATTCACACACAAGACCCTTGCTGCAATTTTCTTTGAGAAAAAGTCGATGGTTTTCTCGATATCCTACTACAGGTGAATGAGAAACGGATATCCGGTAATCATATGCTCATGAAGCTGCAAGGAAAAATAACCTATTTGATTATACAACACGGGGTGAGTTTTGCCGGTTTTCACTGTAGGATGATCTACAGTTGCTCCATAATAGGAGTATTATTCGCTAAGAAAAAGGTAGATAACTCCGTCCGAAATTCAGGGTTGCCAAATTCGCATTATCGATTAAGTTGGGACTAATTGTCCTTTCACTCATAGTCAATTATTTTTAAGGTGTCAATAATCTAATCGATTTTTTACCACTTTTGAGTTGTAGCTAACATAGTTCAGTAGTAGATGTGCCGCTCTGTATTCTGCAGGTGTGATACCCGATAGGGGTGCGTTGGTTTTAGATTTGATCTGTTTTAAGTTATCAGTAGTTGTTCCCTCCTTTAAAAGGGAAAAAAACTCAATGTTAGAACTAAATAGATTCCAATCCAACTATAAGGTCAAAAAAGAGTAGTATAAGAGTTTTTCAGACCTGTCAAGTCCAAATACATGTATATCCTTGGCTATCTTTGTTATTTAAGGAGGCTTTATTCACTCCTTGTTGGAACTCATGACTTTTTTGCCGGTTTTCTAAAACACTCAAGCTTTTGGTTGAAACTACACTGTCAAGCTTCCCGGAAGTGCAAACAATTTTAGCTTCTTTTGGGAAAAACAATAGGAAAGAAAAGGATAGACAATTGGTTAGCAAAAATAGAATTAAATGTCAATTACATATATTTCGATTTAATCCATTAGCAAGCCTGCCAAAATTGCGTGGCACAAATATATCAGGGAGTCAGACTAAACTCCCATGAACTCATTTAATGTGCAAGCACAAATTTAAAAAGGGTGGTCCAGAGGAATAGATCTTTTACTTAGTTGAGCGTGATTAAAATTTGAATTATTTTAACTGCTCAAACCAGATGCCAGGCTGTGAATGTACAACTACAAATGGCGGGGATGTGGCCAAGTCCATGCGCTAAGACTAGCAGTATGATCGCATGAAAATTACAGCCAACCAGGGGTAGACAAGTTTTAATAAATCAATATAGTCAAAAAACAGCCCACTTTTGTTTCTAGTAAGACATGTTGAATCCAGATTTGGGCTTTCATTTCATGCTATAGTTGTGCAAGAGAATGATACAAACATCTATATCAACAATAATGCTTATAGCAGTAAATGCGGTTTGTGATAGAGATGGGTTAACTACCGCGTATGCATGACACGCAGCTTCGGGATACATGCGTCTGCAGGTATTTATATGACGAGCTCCGGCATTACACTTTGTGTACACAGTGAATTATATCCTCCAAGAGTCTGGTCACCACTTAACTGGTTTTTGGTCAGATCACAGGGCCTTTCAAGCTGGATAAAGACAATTATATAAAATGAGAACAAATACAACATAAATCACTTTTAGCAAAATAAGTAATGCAACAAAAGGGCAAAGACTTTTTCTGCTACTTTCTTTTAGAATTGCTTAAAACCCGTCGTTGCGCTCAGTACGATATTAGCAAGCCATTCCATTGCATGTAGGGAGAAAACTGTGTTAACTCTTGCTATGTTGAGGTATTGAAATTTTTAAATCAGTTGAGTGTTTGAATCAAAAGATGTGAATCGGTGTGAATAGCTGAACATTGTCAAAATAACACACATCATATTGGAAAACTCAAAATCATTATATCTCTTAGAAAGAAATCATCATACAGGAGGCAGACTAGGCCAACCCTAAGTTAGTGAATTTTGCTAAGGGTATGATTGATATGAGGGATCTGAATCTGGTATTATTTTTACAAGCAAAGACAGTCATTTGCAGTTGAGTAAACAGTTTTTCCTCAACTCAAGTCAGGATACAACAAGATTTTCCCTCTCCGGTTGATTATGATTTCAGCAATGAGCTGAAAATAGAGAATCCCAATATCTTAATTCAAAACTGAATTAAATCAAATAAATAAATAAATAAATCAAAAGCTTATGGAAATGTTAAAAAATTGATTTAGTGTTAACATGGGCAATGTAGGAAAATCGATGCTAAATGGCAACCCTAGAGCCCTAAAAATATTCAGGGGCCTATTGTTTAAATAATTTATACCTCGCCCGGAGTGTTGTATGCAACATTTCCTTTACATGACATTCTTGTGTTGTAATCTCCAGTGTGGAACAAAGAGAGTATAATAATCCTGAAGAACTTCTGTTACTGACCAAAACGTGAATATGTAGGCTTGTTGTTTGACATTGCTGCACCATCTGGGTTATTACTCTTGTATTCACAAACATGAAAAAAGTAATGCTCTATCGCTACCATGGATGATCACTTCTCATCTTTCATTATCATCGCTCACCCGAGAAGGTGATGATGGGACACCTAATGCTGCTGTATGCAACTATGAGAGCATTGGTTACTGCATGTATATGGCCACTACGTACACTTCATAACTAAGTTTTTCTTCTTGGCCATAGGGTACCATAGATCTTGGGACAAGACGTCAATGACAAAACCTCAACACCCAAACCCCAAACACAAAAGTCAGTAGCATTTCATACTATCACTGTCACAAAATCAAGAGACTTGTAATTGTATTGTGTTATGTATGTTAGACGTAATTGGGTTGGAATTGTCCTTTTACTCTAGATGAAAACACAACCAGAGAGTAAACTTTCTGTTAATTACCTTGCAAATTCCCGAATATGCAGCCGTAATACAATAAGAAAGACTGATCTGCCCGATTCATATTTAGATCAGTTGGTATTCCGACCTGAGACAATTTCCATGTAAGTTTTGGCATCTAGCTATGGCCAAACTGGCTTTCAGACCTCATGTAATTGCAAAACAATTCTGAGAATGGCATAAGCATGAGAGATAGGGTACATACCTTGTAAACCATCTTGTGACGCAGCTTTGTAAGCTTAGGTTTGTAACAAGAATCTCTAATACAAAGCAGGAAAGGTCAATAGTATCCTTCTAATTTGTGGATCGGATCGTCTTCACACCCTGAGTTAAATTGAACAGCATAAGGTTATTACAGGTATAAAGTCATTCTCAGCAAAAGAGAACAGGTACCATTCACAGTGGTATCTAATTGAAATGTTTTTGCTTATTCTTTTTCCACTAATCTTCCCAATTGACGCCGGATGACACAAAGAAGAGTAAAGTAGCGTGATAAATAATTGGTAAAACAATTTACAGCCCCACCAGTATTGTGATTTGCTACTTGAGGTCTGGGAATGTCTGAAATACGTTATAATTTATGTACTTGAAGCAATTTAAGGCGAGTCAGTCATTCACATACCAGAGAGCGTTATACAGGCGGCAATGTAGCTACAACCATTTGTCTTTGCTGCAAACTAAATGTTAGTTAGATAGTCGCATATATTGTAAGGAAATATTTATTATACTTGGAACATCACTCCCAGCAACAGGAGTGGAAACAAATTGGGAATATCATTTTTGATGTCAAAATATTTCCATGTAGCACACTACGTTGACTAACAAACAGTCTGAACAGTAATGCTGTAAGAAAATAACACAGAAATATGGTTCTGGGATTTGTGAACATGATGCAATATACGCTTGTTACCTGATCTAGTGTGTTGTATACGATATGTCTCGTATAGCTCTTTGTTTAACATCATTGTTCAATGTTCTCTCCATTGTCTCCAGCATAGACCATAGTCAATAGTGCTTTGTTCAAAGTGTGCGATATTGGCAGACTCTGTGAATAAACAAATACAGAGGTTCACATGCTGCTTGACGTGTTTATGTTCCCATTGAGGACCAACAACTTATACTAATATATTTACACTAACATACATGTACATTGTAATTAGTTCATACCACAAAGATCTACATGTATTTGTACTCACAAGCGAATCAAACTTAGGTGATGTCCCAGCTGATCACTATTTACTACTGCATAGCAATCTAAACACACCCTTAATAGAGGCATATCATGTAATTATTAAAAACAAACTTGTTCGCTCACAAATTGAAAAAATAATTAGGGTAAGCCACAGTTGACCATTATTCGTTGACCATGCTAATACGGTAGGCCACGGTACAGAGTTGAATGCATACTTTAAATGGCAACACAATTTCCATTTTGATGGAGGTATCTATGGTGAGATTTAAATCCGATTGACTTAAGCAGTCGAAAAAAGCATAACTACTGTAAATGTATTAACTCATTGCTCCACCATCTACACTACATCTTGCTAGTAACAATGTATGTATTATCAATGTCATTATCACTGATATATGGATACACCGGTATTGATAATCGCTCCTAAGACCACACTTGTGGTATGAAGACCATAGTATTTCCATTTGCAGACCTCACAGGTACAAAGTTGAAACAATGTTTAAAAGGGGCACCATTGATGTGGAGGGATTTAGAAATCATATGCCGACTTACACCAGTCTAAAACTTAGAATCGTTACACTTCACAGCCATTCTTTAATTGAGCTATTAGGGAAATATTGGCACTTTTGGGAATGAGAGAAAAATTCTAACTATCCTTACCTTGTTGCCCTCCACATAACACCTCGCTTTGTAATCCAGGAGTCTTCTGTGCAAAGTTAGTAAAGCCTGGTATATTGTGTTGGCAAGCTGTTATTTCCAGAAGCAATGATTTCTAGTCCACCAGTTCATTCAATACTGGAGTGCCAAACAACTTCTGTATGAACAAAATACAACATTAATTATTGTAGCTGTAGTAAGAAAATATTTGAACAAATGGATGTGATGTGAACTTAAAACACATTGTATTTGACTAGTAAATTTTTAGGAAATCTTTGATTTGACTGCTATTTGAACAAAGGTAATAGTAAACTAATATCTATCACTCTTGATTAGAAAAAAAACTGTGAATCCATTATATTTTTGTGATACCAGTACCTGAAAAAAGAATTTTCACTTTGAATATTACATGTTATACTGTAGATCAAGTGAGTATCTTCTTATTTCTATCTCACCATGTATCACTGTTATCATTGTCTTATTTGCTCATACAAACAAAACTATTTTTAGACGCAATAAGATCCGTACCTGCTCTTGTGGGACATTACAACTGTTCCTCGGCCTCATCATGCCCTTCATCACATTCTGCAAAATTTCCAAACAGAAAGTGATGATCCGGTTCTGTGCCTTGGGTAAATTGTTGAAAATTATGCATAAAGCTATTAGTTTATACACCATCTGTTAAGATCGATGATTCTTCCGATTGGTAATGGTTTCCAAGATTTTTGTCCCTTCTGCGCCTGGGCACACAACTAAAGATTTTATCAAATAACTTACACGTATGTGAGACCTAGTGGAGGAAAGTATAAGCGGGAGAAAACTTAAGCGTAAACACGCCTTAAAAATATTAACGCAGCTAATTTCAATAAATTTGTATAGCTGAAATTTATAATTTTTACACATTTTAAAATTCAAAAATTTTCAAGTACATAAATTAAACTCCTTGGAAAAATAACTTCTCTAGGGTCTAGAGCCCCAAAAATATGCAAAACCTCTTTGAAAGTTGATAAATTCTGATTGACTTAGAGTGACCAATTAAAATTTTTAGGTCTCTAAATTGAAGACTCTTTACACTTGATGACAAGATTTTATTGAAATCGATGCATTCAAAGCCAATTGACATGGTTATAAAAAATTTACCTCTTTTTAAAAACTGTGATGTTTCATTCTGTTGAAGTTCCCTTTGCTAACTTCTCTTCTCTATGATCTCCTGTGCAGACCACAGTGAGGTGTATGGGATCGACAGTGCTAGGATTATACACGCAAATACATGTATGTCTGTTATCCGCTTGACATATGCACATTGAGAATTGACCGTTTCTATAATGTGTAAACGAAATTCAGTATTAAAAACTCAAAACCTGAATCGAGACGCAATAATAAGCTGATGATATCATCTGTTATAGTCATATGCTGAATAAAGATGAAGCCTCAGCAAACAGGATGTTACCCGTGACAACACCCTACATTTTATTTAATATTGTCCACAACTAAAAAATCGGAATTGCGCGCTTTCCCTGCATGTACAAACAACTGCAGTAGTTGATCGATAACTATTTTACCCAATAACATAAATGGAACAATTCAACTTATTGTGTCACTCTATACGCAGACATATATATGCCTATTACTTAAAATATTTGTACTAGAGTATCTAGGTTTGCGGCTGGGATTCGCGTCACAAAAATCCATCACCGTTTTTAAATACTTCTAAGACCACACACATTTGCAATGAATTAGAGTCTAAGTCTTTCCAAATTAAATGACAAAGCCCAAAAATTGTCTGAAAGATCTGAAGAAAAAGACTCAATATAAAACCCCAAATAATAATGCCAATAATATCCCAACCTGGTAGGATGTGCTCTTAGAATCAGTTTCTATTGACATCATGGCATTTGTTGACAGTGTTCTCCAAAGCTCCAATCATATTATATGAAGCCGCATGATCCGTTGCATGATATTGGCATCCCAGTTGCACTGGCTTTCATCAAAGATCCTACGCGCAATGGCACGATTCTCCTGCATTTAATCTATCATCTCCAGTAGAGTATTTACCGCGATGTACAGCAGGATAAGTGATATTCCAGATTGCCTGTCATTTGAGAAAATATGCGAATCATAGACGTGACATTGTATTACACCAGTATTATCAACTCTCACTAGAATTGTGTAATGGGCGTTGATCAATGATACAAATATACCCTAGAGGAGGAAAGTATTAGCAGGAGGAAATTTTAGCATTTTCACACTCCAAAAAATTATAGTAGCTAAAAACTATGTAATGCTAAAAGTTTTGTTTTGACACATTCTAAAATTCAAAAATTCTCAAATAGCTAAATTAAACTCCCAGGAAAATTTACTCCTCTAGGGTACATGTACAGAACTTTGATATGTATGGCTTCTCTAATATCATTGCAACAACAGCCTGAAATTAATACATTATTTTGATAAATTTCTTTATATGGCTGATGGCTGTTTTCTGTTTGTTTAACTACATTTATTAATGCACTAATATGAGTCGGGTGCAAAATGCTTGATAATGGTTTGTAGTTTTGTTTTAAAAAGGAGCACTATTGCGACCATATATTTAGATTCATGATACTCTACCGATTATAAATTTGCAAACCAAAAACAAGTTGGGATATTTTGCTGATGAAAAGATCATTTTTTACCTGGTACAGTTTGCTGGTACAGTTTGCTGGCACAGCTTGCTGTGAACTTTGCGTCTCCTCATCGAGACACTATTTCATCATCATCTTGATCATAGCACTATGCGATGTTTGGAACATTCTAGCAGCACCAACATGCCGATTACAAAGACTTGTAAGTAAAGATTAATTTGTAACGATGCCTGTCCATAGTGTTCTCTTCTTGGTAAGTTGCGGTGCTTTATACACTACACAAAGAAAAAAACAATGTACAATTGTATGAAAACAAAATGAGAAAAACTTCTACATGTTAAGCTCTAACCCCTGGTTTCATGTAATAATTATGATCTATGAATGCATGGATATTGAAGAGACAATTATTAAATGCATCTCCTTGACTGAGTATGCATTTCTCTGTGAGTTGTCTCCTTAAATAACATGAGAGCACAACTACAATACTGAAAAGTACAGGAAGGCGAGGTCTTTTGATAGTGCAAGAAGTAACTGCAGAATGCATTTGCTGTAAAGCTGTTCATAGCAATGCCGCTAATTATAACAAAATTTAATCTGGCTACCGAGTGAGAGGAGGAAAAGCAAGACATAATCACCTGATCTGGTCAAATCTCGACTGGTCTGGTAGTCAGCCAGCCAGCAGTTTTTAAGACTTAACGTCTCATCACTTTCTCCACATTGCACATGTTTGTATAGTGATAATATCCAGTAGAACAGTAAAGTGTGTTATATCGGTAGTGTAGGATATTATCATCATCACTCTGATTGCAGATGTCAATGTCTAGATACTGCTTATTATTTTGTAACTTCCAGTATATCAATGCTTCATATCTCTAGTAAGGAAGAAAAATCATTACTTATGTGTAGAATGTGTCTGTTGAGGATTTTATTAATCTTGGTCGCCAGTGTACAAATCAGAACTGGATCTTGTGATCATCCCGAGGACGGTGTAGCCATATCCTGAGGCGCTGAGAGACGAGGGGTTTTTGGAAATGTTTTAACGGAGTATCCGCATCTGAAAGAGTGGACATTTCAATAACTTAGAATGAATATGGGTAGATTTTAGTGTAATCACACGTATGGTGCTGAGTGTAGAGTTTAATATGGGAAAACACAACTACTATTGATCATCAAATTTTGTCTGATATACTATGTTGACCTCTATGTTGGTCAAAACCATGAAATATGCCACATCAAAAAGAAAATACTTTTACAACTGTAGCCATCAGATTTTGAGACGACTCCATCGTTGTGATTGTCAATTGGAATGGTACTAAAACGGGGATCTGAGCGAATACCTTACATTCCATGGTAAGCCAGTAGCAGAATTATTCTGGCAGAGACTTGGTGTTGGTATTTTTGCAGTATCAGTTGGTATATGTCTTGAGTGGAATAAATCTGTACTGGCATCTGTTGGAAAACAAGCACATGTATAATCATACACCAAAAACATTGTCATGTTTGTGTACACAACCCTTTTACAATTTCAAATTGTGCCATGCAGATTTTTTCTTCAAAACAATAGGGCATGTTGCACAGTATCCCACAATGCATTACTCTGGAATTTCCAGGCATACTGGGTAAATAAAACACATTCAATTTCGACTGAGTAATGCTTGGAAGTTTGATTAAAAATTGCATTGTGGGAATGTTGTTAAAATTCCCCATCTAAATAATAGCTTTAAGGTTCTAAGAGTATCAGTATGTAGACCATGTAATATGTATCGGGATAGATTGCAAGCCATAGAAAGAAACACTCTGCTTTAGTTTTTATGGTTGTTTTATCAACTTGCGTGGTTATATTCATGAAGCTTCTGCACAGCCACAGTTCTCAGCTTTGCAGGAGTCATACATATATATATATATACATATATATATAATGAAAAATATTCTTTTAGGATGATTACATCATTCTAAAAGAATGTTTTCATTATATACCCATCAAAAAAGAGAAACAGAAAAAACAAATGAAAGACATCATTTATAAAGCAACAAAAACATTTCATTATGTGCAGAAGAAAACTCAAGTTAAATCAACACAGTAATTGACTGAGTACCTTAGACCATATCTATGCTGAATACCAACAAATACAAACTCTCTGAGGTTTCATACATTGGATACCTGTAACATATCATTCATCCCTTCTGTGGCTGTTGATATTATATGCCACGATACCATGCCATAATTAATCAGTTTTACGCACCTATTTAAGCTGTTGATGTAGACTGGTTAGTAAGAGGAGTTGTCTTGCCCGTCGAGTTGGTTAGATAGAGTGAACTGCTGACAGTCCAGATGATCTTTAGCCTGTGGTAGCTGAAAATGATGAGAAACCTTAAATAACGTATTACTATATGATTTCTTGTCTTGTGTACCTAATGTTTACCACATTTTGCAGCGAAGTGATTCTGTGGGAAGATAACAAGATTTCTATTAGTTGCTACAAACATGAGTTAAATTTGGATCTCTGTCCTCAGACTCATCAGTTGCAAAAATGGCTGTTGTCAGATCGTCAGGAAAGTAGATTGAGTCTCGTTAATTCGAAAGTTATTTTACATGCTGTACTGCTTATGTGATGATCCACAATACGGTGCAATTTTTGATACCCTTATGTATGTTGCCGAATGTTCGGTCCTAGACTCAGTGTCCGATTCAATTGGCAGAGATCCTGATGAGTCTGTTTCTGATTCAGCTAGTAGAGGGGCAGTGGTTGTGGCGAGTGTGGCAACATCATCAGCAGCTGGTAGTGACCAATAATCTCTATCTGTGCAGCTCTCCAGCTTCTGTCGCACCTCAGGTATATCATGTGATCTGTAGATTAGAAACAACTCTCAAGTAAGAAACAATAAACCCAAATATTTTTAAAATTTTTTTCATACATTCTCAAAGCAAATCATTACTGGCTAGATATATAGGGGATCGCCTTATTCCATTTGCTTACTGTGTAGGGAATGTGAAAATGTATCCCACAATGCATTGTGAACCCTACGCCTATACACAAAAAGTATTCATCAGCATTATTTTTTGCCATTTTTAGTAGTTGAGGTAGCTAGTTTTAAAAATAGCTAATTCCACTCTATTTTTATGTATGACATACCGGGTAATGGAAGGAAACCGAAGCAGCGAGAATAAAAATAGCTTATTTACCTAAAAATCTAAAAGTGCGAAAAGTTTTAGTAGCCAAAAGTAATGTGTCCAGGGCATTACTCGGTCTAAAATGAACTGTCAGAATTTAACTCCGTGTAGATGATGGTAATGTCTGTACAAAATTGCATTGTGGGTGGACTTTTAACATGAAAAAGTGATAGTCTATCATTCATACATTTTATTATCCGCAAATCAAAAGTCTCAAACAAGATCCAAGCAAAACATTGGTGGATTTTGGTATTAGGTTGATGTTTTTAGAGTTCAGCATTGAACATTGAGGATACAGCATATTCATATCTTACCTGAAATGCATTGGTAGCGTAGTTGATACTGCTTCCACAGACTGATGAACATCAATAAAGAACCACGATCCATCACCTGTCAGTGTCACCTCGTTCCACATCTTCCAGGAGGTAGTCGCTGATGCGCTTCTTATAAGTAGCCACGTCGTGTTCTACTATCATTGCAGCTATAATTATGATCGACAGTCATGGAGGGAGCGACTTTGTCTCTCTCAAGCTATTATGGCTTTCTTGCTTGTTGTAGTGTTTTACCATTTGCATTTCCTCCACTTTGGTCTGAAATAGAAAAGGACATGAAACATTAATTGAGGGTGACAGTCTAATTATTGGCATTATTACTGTTATTATGTTATGAGAAAGCTTGTTGAATGGTTAGTACAATGTTGTCATGTGATTTATGTAGTTTTAGTTTCTATTATCCAAGGAATATTTGTTATGTTTTGTCAGCTTAGTTTCACAGCCTCAGCACTCGCAGTTCAATTCTCAAAATCAGCTCACTACAGTCCCCAAGAATGATATATGTCCATTTTACCTGAGATCATATAAGAACGTTATAATTTATGTGTTTCTGGTTGCAGCCAATGTGAGCCTTTGCTGTCTTGATGTACTTAATATTTCCTGGTTCTCCGACTTGACGGACCCAAGAAGAATGAATCTAAACAGACAAAAGACAAAAGTTGAGAGAAATCCTACTTTCTTCGGCGCTGCAAATAGCTAAAAAGATAAACAAAATTCCACACTAACTGATGGCACTATATAGAGTATACATAAAAGCTACCACAGCTATCATAATATGCAATGACAAAAAACACAGATTATGCAGTTTTTTCTGCAAGTGAAGAGCAACACGTTAATGTATTGTGGATTTCTTGATACGTAGGTCATGAGTAGATTATAAATTTGGCAGCTATCTTTTGTTCTCATTGTAGGTATTTTAGAAGGACATACATACATGTATAACAAAAATATGCTACTTTTTTTGTAATCAGGAAAAAATATGTAGCACAAGTTCCCCATGGCCAATATATTCTTCACAGTGCGGATCATCCCTGAGCCGTATGCGATTTCAGATGGAGAATTCGGCTCACAATGGGAAACTCTGCGGGACATTTGTCACTTTGATGAGGGTGTACGGAAAGCGATAGACGGGCATAGTATCCGTTAATCTCATACTTGCGATCTGCAACAGACAATGAAAATATATTAACGGTATAAAATGCTTGGAATATTATAAAATGCCGAAGACGGGTGAAGGCAAAGAGTATCCTCCCTTCCCTGACAAAATGACAAGCGCTCCAGTGTACAACTAAAAATTCAAATCTTTATTCACTATTTTTAATACCATATTCACCATAATAAATCAGCAGCCGGAAAATTTGAGATTTTTTTTTGGAAAAAAATAACTTCAGTGAATAATAAAAAATAGCATCCAGTTAGGTAGATAAAATGGTTAAATTCTTCATTGATATGCGCATTTTAACAGGGCGTAGGCCTATGTATTATTATGGTACGTTAACAAACAGCAGTTCTGGTTGCTCACACCTGCTGCTGTTTTTTTACGTGACCCAAACAAACATAGTCATGCCAGTAGTCCACCCTAGTTTGAAAACAGTATTCACTTAAAAATTGCAATACAGGTGGTTGAAGCCAGGGTAGCAGCTCTGGAATTTCAAAATTACAATGAAAATTTAAGTAGTACCTCACCTAACACATGGCATGGCTGTAATCTTGACAAGCAGCTCAGGAATGAGACTCAGGAGAAAGTTTTGCGTAGACTCACATAAACTCTCATCTGTAGGTGTAACGTTGTTGGCGGCAGGAAAAATGTATCCAAGGTGTGAGAGTGAAAAGCACAGCGACAGCAGGCAGAGTTCTACCTTCACTGCTTTGCAGATGTGTCTCTTCATTTCCTCAAATGGTGT
>ERZ1740068.698-NODE-698-length-13998-cov-8.064692_pt1 | contig 13998 bp, 7 predicted proteins | sample MGYA00581735_ERZ1740068 | MGnify/ENA primary metagenome ERZ1740068 (study PRJEB43018, sample SAMN04849740) | marine metagenome | isolation source: floating plastic debris | place: Pacific Ocean | collected 2008-08-30 | study: EMG produced TPA metagenomics assembly... | reverse complement strand
CCGCCCAATGATGGGTTTTACAGTATTGTCAATACCCTCAATGCAGACCAGGTTTTTGGAACCTGGGTTCCCATCAGTGACAACAGTGGGAGCGCAGATGGCTACATGATGGTAGTAAATGCCACTTTTGAGCCCGGTTTGTTTTATGAAGAAACCATTACCAATTTATGCGAGGATGTACTGTATGAGTTTTCCGCAGACATCTTCAATTTAAATGGCAGGATTTACACTGACAGGATCTTGCCCAATGTGTCCTTTTTGCTGGACGATGTGGTCTTCTTCAATACGGGTGATGTACCCAGAAACGAAACATGGAATACCTATGGTTTTGTGTTTCGTACGGCACCGGGTCAAAGTTCGATCAAGCTGTCTCTTCGCAACAATGCTCCGGGAGGTATTGGCAATGACATCGCGCTGGATAACATTACTTTCCGGCCATGTGGGCCTACTGCACGGATATTACCGTCGGAGGTAGCAAATATCTGTGAAGACGGTGAACCAATTGATCTTTTCGCAACCGTTGAAGGAGCCGCATTTGAAGATGTTTTTGTTCAATGGCAGCAGAGTTTTGATCAGGGGCGCACCTGGCAGAACCTGAATGAGGAAACGCTTCAGACCTATACTTTCAATAATTTACGGGCCGGGGATTATTACTATCGTTACCTACTTGCCGACAGCGAAGACAAGCTGGATAACCCCAAGTGCAGGACCAATTCCAATACCAAGATCGTACGGGTGATCCCTAAGTTTGTAGAGGTGGTTGATTCACTCTGCGTAGGACTATCTGCTGCTATTGGTACGGATCTGTTTAATGAAACAGGTATTTACATTGACACTTTGCAAAACATCATCGGTTGTGACAGCATTGTGACGCTGGACCTCACCATCGTGGAAGAGGTACTGGGAGCTACTTTTACGGTGACTGACCCTTCCTGTGTGGGTTTCAGTGATGGGGATATCCGGGTGGAGTTTTTTACCAATCCCGGGCCATATAGAATAGAAGTGGAGAATCGGCTCTTTGCCTTTCCCGGAGGGCTGCGGAATGTCCGGGAAGGTGCCTACCGCTACCAGGTCACCGATCGCTATGGTTGCGAACTGGATACCACCGTCGTTCTGGAAGACCCGCCGCGTTTCACTGTCGACCTGGGACCAGACCGCACCATTGTCCTCGGCGAGGAAGTTACACTCGATGTTGCCTTTTCTGATGCAGCAGTTGACCTTCTGTGGCGGCCTATCGGTTTCGACTGTGAGTTGCCCTGCGAAACGGTGACGACCAGGGTTTCTGAAACCACCAACATCTCCTTGTTTGCGATTTCCGTCAATGAATGCGAAGCCTTTGATGAGGTCACTATCACAGTGGATGGGCTGCCTGAGTTGTTCATTCCCAACTTCTTTTCCCCTAATGGCGATGACCGTAATGAGTTTTTTACGGTTTTTAGCGATGTAGTACCTGAAGCAGTCAGTAGCATCGTGGAACTGAATATCGTAGATAGAACCGGTCGGGAAGTTTTTAAGAAAAACTCCTTCCCTGCCGGAATCCCATCCGAAGGCTGGAATGGAAGAGACAGTAATAGGGAAGCCTCATCCGGTGTCTATTTCTACGCTGCCATCGTGGAATTCATCAACGGACAGCAGGTGACCTACCGTGGTAACGTGTTGTTGGTGAGGTGAGTCCGGCGCAGTTAGTTATTGCAGACAGCTTAGTGGTCTCTGATTTAGTTTTTATATTTAGGAATTAAAGACCTAAACTATCGCATGCCTGAAATAGAAAAGAAACAAAAAGCCTGGCAAATCGTGGATCATTGGAATTTGAACTATGATTTGTATGAAGAGGGTGTTGAGGCAATACGTAGGCGCCTGGCCAGGTCTACTTATTTATTGAAAAGTTTGCGTATCAATACCTATCATCCTCATCATGGGCGATGGGGGCTGTATCATGCGGATGATGTGGCAACACTTGGTGAACTGCCATTTTCGGAAGTCAATTTTCCCCATTTAGAGGAACTACAAATCGTTAAACTTGGCCTGACTGATATCGATAAATTGCGCAGTTTTCCTAGCTTGAAACACCTGATAGTTCCTTACAATGCAATAAAGGATATGTCGGTTCTAAGTCACATGACGCAGCTGGAAGTGCTGGACATCAGAGGAAATCCGGTACAGGATTTATCGCCTTTGAAGTCTTTGGTGCACCTACGGGAACTGCATCTCTCTCTCACGGAAGACATAGACCCAAACACCTTCTTTTCAGACTTTCCCCAGCTGAAAAAACTTAGGTTTTCTACCAATTCCCAAACTCATCTGGTATTGGATAATCTCCATCAAATAGAGGAACTTCAGGTCTATGGTGAGCGATTGAAGCCGATTACTATCAAAGCACTGCCCAATTTACAAAACCTGCAGATTCAGTACAGTGATGGTGCACAATTGGAGGCAATGTATCTGCCAAAACTAAAGAAGCTCCACATAGACTCAAACCTGGACAGTTTATCTCTGACTGATCTTCCGGCGCTGACGTCCCTTCAACTGTCCTACAAGAAGTTAAACAAACTAAACATATTCTACTTAACTGGCCTGAGGGATGTCAGTATCTATCATGTTCCTCTCAAGGATATTGATTTTCGTGGTGTTCCCCACCTTGAGCGTATCAAAATCAATGAAACAAGTCTGGAAAGCCTGGTTTTTCATGAAGCGCTGAATCATTGTGAGGAGCTTGAACTCCAACACAATAAAATCAGCAATATTGAGCGTATAGATCATTTGCCAAACCTTAGAAAGCTACAGGTGCGAAACAATCAATTGAGGGACTTACCTGGACTACAGGCTTTAAGAAAACTGGAGGAGATTGATTTAAGTAAGAATCCTTACCGGGACTTTTTGGGATTAAGGAACAAACCACTACTTCGGATACTGTTTCTCAATGAATCATTCGATGTGGAAGATGTCTTGTTTCATTCCAAATACCTGGAGGAGCTGTATATTTCAGATCAGATGTGGGCGCCTGATCAAGCATTGATGGATTCTGAGATTTTTCCTGCGTTGAGAACAATTGGCTACAAACCGACAGTTATTAAGCAGCTGGAAGAGAGGTTGGGGGAGCAGATGCGTCCTACTTTCCCCGGTTCTGTGCTGGATTTTGAAAAGAACTATACTTTTACCATCAACCGTAAAGGTGAAGTCACCGCTTTGAGACTCAGGCGTACAAACAGCATTCGGAACCTGTCATTTCTCCCTGATTTTCCGAAGCTAAAGATACTCGATCTCAGGTTTTGCAACATAGATGATATTTCTCCCCTATCCGGGCTGAGTAATCTGGAGGAACTACATCTCTACCGAAATAGCATTGGCAAGATTCCATCCGATTTCTTTGAAGGTCTTCCCAATTTGAAATACCTGAATATCAGAGGAAACCCCATTCAAAATATCCCATCCGAAATATTTGATTTAGACAAAAATGTAGTGGATGAGGTGCGCACTTATCTGGGTAGTTTGACGGGCACCCGTGAGTATCTTCATCAGGCAAAAATGATCTTGATTGGCAATGGTGAGGTGGGTAAAACATCTATCCGCCTTAAGCTCAGGGACAGCAATGCTACTTTACCTGATCAAGCTGACCGGACACAAGGTCTGGACATTGAGACGCTGGTCATAGAAGGCGTGCCACCCGAATTGACTGGGATTGAAAGCAATATTGATTTTAAGCTTTCCATATGGGATTTTGGAGGGCAGGGTAGATACAGAGATGTCCAGCAATTGTTTTGTAGCAGAAAAGCACTTTATGTTTTCGTGACTTCGATTGACGATGAGCCTACGGCAGAGGAGTATGTTGGTTTTGAATATTGGCTGTCAATGGCCAAAGCCTATGGTTATGACGCCGTTGACAACTGGCAAAGTCCGGTTATTCACGTGGTCAACAAATGTGATATTGCTCAAAAAGCAATCGATGAAGTAACCGTTCTGAATTCTTTTGAAAATATCCATCAGTTCATCAAAATCTCCTGTCTTACCCTAAGCGGTTTTGAGAGCCTGATCAGTGGAATTACTACGGCTTTACCTAAAATAAGCAAAGATGTTTTTTCCAATCAGTTTAGTTCAAAGTGGTTCAATGTAAAAAGGGAGTTGGAAGACCGGATCCATGAAAACTACCTGGAGCGTGCTACCTACCTGGAGCTTTGTGAAAAACATCAAATGAACAAGCAAGAGGCAGACTTATGGCTGGAATACCTGGACCGGATAGGTGACCTCATTTTCTTCAGGGACAACGAAGAACTAAATGAGTTCATCGTTTTGAATCCACTGTGGGTGAAGCGTTCTATGTATGATATACTGGACAGCAATTTAATTCATGAAGGGGTGCTGCGAACAGAGTACCTGGAAGCTATTTGGTCGGGATATAACCAGTTTGAAAGAGAAAAGCTACTGGCTCTCATGCTCGCCTATGAGTTTAGCTATCAGCATATAAATTTATCAACTAATGCTAAATCTTACCTGGTGCCAGCACTTTTCGCAGATAAACCTGCCATTCCTGAGCATGTGGAAAACGTGTTTAGTTACGGGCTTAGGTTTGTCTATGAGCCTTTCCTTCCTGCAGGTACTGTCAACAAGTTGATTGTGCGCCTCAATGAGATGATTTACCAGAACCTGAAATGGAAAAACGGATGTATCCTCCATTCTGTCGCAAATGGTCGCCTTACTTATGCCGAGATTGAAGAGAATTGGGAGCAGGGCTGGGTAGATGTGAGACTTGGTGGTGCCGATCTTGAAAAGATGTACAGTTTGGTTAGAAAAAGCCTCACTACCATCTTAAGTGATTTGAAGAAAGCCAAATTCGTTGATCAACTACAGTTTGCGGTGCAAGTAGGCATAGGGGATCACTACGAGTCTGTTAAAACAATTGTCAACTTTGGAATGGAGCATCAATATGGGTTCTTATTTGGGCTGGAAACAGTTCGTCCATCCAGCAAAAAACCAAGACCTGTGCTAAAAAGGAAAGTATTTGTTTCTTACTCCACCAAGGACCAACCTTTGAAGCAACAATTGCTGGAAGGAATAGCGGCTCATCTCAGTAATTTGCCCAATCTGGAAATTGAGTTTTGGAGTGACAGCAACATCAAGGGAGGCAGTGACTTCGAAGAAGACATAGAAGGGGCGATGAGAGATAGTCACGCTGCCCTGATATTATTCAGCGCTTCCTACCGATCTTCTACATTCATCACCGAAGTAGAACTTCCTCATTTTTTAAAGAGAAGACAGCAGGGATCGTTTGTGATGATCCCTGTTTTGATGCGATATTCCTCGTTTTCGTCTTTTGAACCGCTGGCCAATTTAAATTTCTTTAAAACTTACCAGAGAGACTATGGCGTGAGTGCACCGATTGGGGAAAGTGAAATTCTGCCTTTTGAATACCTGAGCGAGCAAGATGGCATCAAAGATTATCAGCTCAATAGCTATTACCAGAAGCTTAGTGAGTTCATCAAAACAGCTTTAAGCTGAAAATTCAATCAACCACTCCTGTAAAACCAATGACAAAACGGGCTTCATAAGGGTTCTATAACCATCAGAATATGTATTTTCGGTAGACTAAATCGTTATTATGAAGAACTACTTTTACTCCTTGCTAGGCCTTTTCTTATTGGCCAATGCTTCATTTGCTCAAGATAGAATTACCGGTGAGCCTTTTGCGACGCGCTCTGTGGTACTGGGACAGAACGGTATGGTGGCTACCAGCCATCCGCTCGCTACACAGATAGGGCTGGACATGCTCAAAAGCGGTGGTAACGCCATAGATGCAGCCATCGCTGCCAATGCGGCCCTGGGGCTCATGGAGCCTACCGGATGCGGTATTGGTGGAGACTTGTTTGCCATCGTCTGGGATGGAAAAACCAAAAAGCTCTATGGTCTCAATGCCAGCGGACGGTCTCCTCAAAAGCTCACTCTGGAGTATTTTGAGAAGGAAGGCATGTCAAAAATTCCTTCACATGGCGCACTGCCTGTCAGTGTACCTGGCGCTGTGGACGGCTGGTTTGAACTCCACGGTAAGTTTGGCTCCAGGCCAATGACTGAGATACTGGCACCTGCCATCGACTATGCTGAAAAAGGATTTCCACTCACCGAGTTGATCGCCTGGTACATGCAACGAACCGTGCCTTTTTTCAAATCCAGGGGATTCCCCAATATTGAAGATACCTACGAAGGACAAAATGGAGGAAAACTCCCCCAGGAAGGTGAGATTTATAAAAACCCCTATTTAGCCAACACCTACCGCCAGATCGCTGCTGGCGGCAGAGATGCTTTCTACAAAGGAGACATTGCCAGGACCATCGGTCAGTTCATCAAGTCTCAGGGTGGTTTCCTTTCTGCGAAAGACCTGGCAGCACACAAATCTGAGTGGGTAGAACCGGTATCCATCAATTACAGAGGCTATGACGTATGGGAGCTTCCTCCCAATGGTCAGGGTATCGCCGCATTGCAGATGCTGAAGATTTTGGAAGGCTACGATTTTTCAGATATTGAGTTTGGCAGTGCCGAGCATTTGCACCTATTTACTGAAGCCAAAAAGTTAGCATTTGAGGATCGGGCCAAATACTATGCAGACATGGACTTCTTTGATGTACCGGTGGAAGAATTATTGTCTGCTAACTATGCAGAGGAGAGAAGAAAACAAATTGGTGAGCGTGCAGGCACGTACTCAGCTGGTGAGATTTCTGCCGGAGAGACGATTTACATGACGGTTGCTGACAGCGAAGGCACGATGATCTCATTGATTCAAAGCAATTACCGTGGGATGGGGGCAGGTATGGCGCCTCCAAAGTTGGGCTTCATGCTACAGGACAGGGGAGAGCTCTTCAGTCTCAAGCGTGGTCAGGCCAATACCTATGAACCACGAAAACGACCATTTCACACCATTATTCCGGCATTTATGACGAAAGATGGAAAGCCAGTGTTAAGTTTCGGCGTCATGGGAGGGGATTTTCAGCCTATGGGGCATTCACAGATTGTGATGAACATAGTTGATTTTGGTATGAACATCCAGGAAGCAGGTGATGCTCCTCGCTGGGACCATACCGGAGGAGCAAGTCCAATGGGTGCCACTACCAGCAACACCGGTACGGTGAGGACAGAATCAGGGATACCTTATACCACCATCAGGGGTTTGATGGACAGGGGCCACCGCATAGGAACAGCCCGTGGCATCTATGGCGGCTATCAGGCCATTATGTGGGATGACAAAAACAAAGTCTATCACGGCGCCTCCGAGAGTAGAAAAGACGGGCAGGCAGCGGGATACTGATATTTCGCTCGCTTACGATTAGATCTTAATTTTCATTACCTGTTCGTTCAGGTACTTTGCCAACTCATCCAACTCACTTGAAACAATATAGATTTCATTGGAGATGGATGAGTTTTTTCGTGAGGTATTGAAAAAGCCCGCCAGCGATTCATTGATGTTTTCAATGTAGTTGTTCTGTTCTGTGGTAGAGTTGGAAATCTCTTTGATCAGCTCTGCAGATTTCTGCACCTCTGGGAGGAAATCCATGATGAGTTCACCCACCCGCTGCGTGTAGTGCGTGCCTTTGCTTGTAGATTCACCAATTTCTTTGGAGGCAAAATAGCTTTTCTGAGCCAGTTTTCTGATTTCAGCCGCAATGACTGCAAAACCACCTCCCGCGGCTCCGGCTCTTGCGGCTTCAATAGATGCATTGAGACTGAGGATGTTGGTTTGCCTGAAGATTTCTTCCAGCACGGTGACCTTTTCATTGATTTCACCGATGACTTCAATGTTTTTCTGAGTAGCCTCGTTGATTTGTTCAAGCTGGCTGACGGTGCTTTCGCCAATTTTATCAGATTCCATTGCATTCTGACGTGTTCTTCGCGTATGCTCTGTGACGTTAAGGACATCAGATTCTATCAGCCGGGCGGTAGAGGCCTGCGTTTGAGCCTCTGTGGCCAGCATCCCGGACTTTGTCTTGAGGTCTTCGCCGGAATTGCTAAGTTGATGGCTGTTTTCTTTGATGACCTGGATGATGTTTTTAAGATCGGAAGTTCGGTTTTTGACCATGTCTTCCAGCTGTGCTTTCTGTTGTTTGATGTTCCTGAGCCTGAACCGGACACCCAGGAATACTAAACCGGCAACCAGTGCCAGCAGAGACAGTCGGAACCAGCGTGTTTCCCAATATGGCGGATTGATAATGATGACCAACTCCTTAGGCGATGGATCCCAAAGGCGATTATTGTTAGATGACATGACTTTGAAGGTGTACTCGCCGGGAGGGATGGAAGGATAACTGGCAAAACTCCTGTTGCCCACATAGTTCCAATCCTCTTCAAGTCCTTCCAGGTAATAGGCAAACTGATTTTGACTGGCCAGCGTGAGGTTGTTGCCAAAGAACTCAAAACCCAGCATATTTTGGTCATAATCCAGTTCCAGTCTATCCAGTTCATAAATAGATTGGTCTTCGCCTGTCAATTCAAAAACCGTTTTGGTCTCGTTTTGCATTGTGATGCCGGAGATGTAGGTATCTGGCGCTATTGTATTTTCAATTCCCTCTGGCTTGAAGAAGTTAAGCCCTTCCACACCACCAAAATACAGGGTGCCACCGGTAGACTGAAAATACGCAGAGGTATTAAATTCATTGCTTTGAAGCCCATAGCTGACGTCCAGGTTGAAAAACGTTTCATTGTCTGGTGAAAATCTCGACAGTCCGTAGTTACTGCTCAACCAAAGGTTGCCCTTCTCATCCTCCAGTATCCCGTAAATGACATCATCTGGAAGTCCGTTACTCCTGGTATACTGCTTCAAGGTATTATCCTTGGGGTCCCACCTAAAAAAGCCGTCTCCCCACGTGCCTATGTTGACCTTACCACTGCGGTCTTCCCGCATGCATTTGACATGGCTATTTTGTAGCTGGCTCAGCGGGTTGCTGGAAGAGGTGATTTTTGTGGAACGATAACTGTCTTTATCCAGCTGATACAGTCCTTCTCCCGTAGAGACCAGGTAATGGTCTGCTTGTTCATAGACTCCAGTGACCCAATCCAGGTTTGCTTTGAGTGCTGTCTGACTTGTGGGGAAAATATTTCGGTATTCTCCGGTTTTCATATCCATTCTCAACAGACCGCCCCCGGTTCCAATTAATAGATAGCTTTCTGAATTTGTATTGATGAAACGGGTTCTACCTATTTCCGGAACGTTGAACGTTTTCAGCAATTGGTAGGTACTTAGGTCAAACTTCAGCAGCTTACCCGAGCAAGCAACCCAAAGTATATTGCCCACAGCATGCATATTGTCGATGTTTTCATTGGCCATGAGCGTTACTTCTCCTGTCGTTCTGTTATACCTGTTTAAACCAGGTCCTGCGCCTATGAAAATGACATTATCATCACGGGAGTACATGGACGAAATGTAATTGGAGCTGATAGGTATGTTGATTTCATTGTCGTTCCTCACAAGGGAAATGGCTGGCAGATTGGGATCCAGTACATAGACACCGGTCCCGTTGGTGCCTATCCATACAGCGCCATTGGGGGCACAATACACACTCAAAATCCCTGGATTGCTCAACAATTTGTTTTCCAGATATAGTAAAGAACCGGAAGGTGTGTATACTTCCAATGTCAGATTGCCCACTACAAGGTTGCCATTGCTGTCCTGTTGAATCTTTCCGTATGTCCCGGAGGCTTCGCTTTTTTCTACTCTTTCAGGTCTTTTTTTGCCAGGAGCTATCGTGTAGACTCCAAGATCAGCAGCCACCCAGATTTTTCCATTCTGATCCCTGTAGAGGTCATTGACGTCGGTTTGCAAAACTGTACGTATACTTCCGTTGTCTTCAGCGAAAAGACCATCTCTACTTGCTATGAGATAGCCGTCGCCATCAGGCAAAATACTTTTGACAATCAAGCTGTCGAAGAAATTGAAGGCAGAAGAACGGTAGATACTATCTGACACCGTATTGTATAGAAAAATCCCTTTGGAAGTGGCCAGCATCAACGTTTGTGCATCCCGCTCAAAAACGTCAAAGACCGCCTTGTTTTCCAGCTGGTCTGGACGAATTCTGATAAAGTTTCCTTCAGACCGGTCGTATTTGTTGAGGCCGGAGGAGGTGCCTACCCAGATATCGCTGTTAGTGGTTTCTTTGAGTTCCAGGATATAGTTAGCACTTAAAGTGGAAGAATCGGAAGTGTCTTTAAAGAAGTTGACAAACTTTTTTCCATCATACTGACTTAGCCCAGACCTCGTCCCGAACCATATATAGCCATATTGATCACCAATGATTTCATGCACAGCTGACTGGGCCAACCCATCCTTGACCGAGAGCTGGCTGAAGGAGGCGGAGCCATATTGCGCGAAAGAGATTTCAGCATGTAGGAAAAATATGAGAAGGATAAAGAAGTAGCCAGAGAGTCTGATGTGTTGGTCAATCATGATCTAGTGAATTTCAATCAATTTAAGTTTAACTGCGTTAATTGTCTAATCTTAGTAAGCTTGTTTTCTAAAGATAATAGGAAAGCGGCTTATACTATCAGGCAATTAGACGAAGCAACCGTTGCAATCGATTAACTAAAATCGCCTCCTCAGTATCAAAAGAGGTGGATGACGCCAGCACTACAAGATGGAGGAGGTAATTCGCTCATTCTGAGCGCTGTGCACAATAATCAACCGGAACTTTTCACCCTCTCAAACTCAATGGTGAAATGATCAATGTGCCATTCTTTTAAGGCTTCCCTCACATCTTCCCGGATGGTATCCAGCTCTGATAGCTGATAGTCTTCGCTTACCTGTAGGTTGACCGTCATGATACCATGATGTCCGTCCATTGACCAGATATGGAGGTCATACAGATCATTTATTTTGGGAACTTGTCTGATACGTTCTTCTACAGACAAGAGGTCAATTTCTTCGGGTACGCCCTGCAACAATACTGTTACGCATTGTCTGAGGTTTTTGAATACATTGTAGAGGATGAATCCTGAGATCAACAGAGACAGTAATGGATCTATGAAAGGCGCATCTACAAACATCATAATGATACTCCCGACCATTACTGCGACCCAGCCAAAAACATCTTCCAGCAGGTGCAGGTAAACCGCTCGTTCGTTGAGGGATTCGCCTTTGCTGAGTTTGAAAACTGCGGCCCCATTGAAGATGATGCCCATCACCGCCAACAGCATCATTCCCTGCACATTGGTATCTTCTGGCGCAAACAAGCCAGGGATGGCCTTGCTGAGCATGAAGCCCGATCCTACCACCAGCACAACAGAATTGATCAATGCGCCCATGAGTGAGAACCGACCATATCCATAGGAGAACTTATTTGTACGGCCTTTTTGGGACAGTTTTTGAAAATACCAGGCAAGTCCCAGACTCAGGCTGTCGCCCAGATCGTGAATAGCATCTGATAAAATCGCCAGACTATTGGTGTAGAACCCACCGATCAGCTCTATGATAGTGAAAGTGAGGTTGAGAAAGAAGGCTACTTTGATGTTGCCTTCCGCATGATGGTGCGAATGATCGTGATGATGTCCCATAGTGTTGATTGCTAATTTAATGTTATTTGGCAGAAGTGTTGTCAGATACTGCTGAGGCTTTGTGGATTACTTACCCTTAAAATTTAGATTTAGATGATTCTGTATTTTTCTCTATCTTAATTGTTTGTTTAATGAAGGTCAACTATATCGACGTAGAGACATCCATGACATGTATGGAGGAAACAGGCAGAGCGGTATCAGCCCTTCAGCAAAGGTGCCCTATATTTTTATTGTTACGGGTGCCGCAGGCCAGCAGCATGGTTATAAAGACGAGTGGTTAAATGAAGATGTGTTTTCATATACAGGTGAAGGGCAGTCTGGAGATATGAAGTTTACCAAAGGGAATCTCGCACTAAGAAACCACCTGGCAAATGTGCGTAGAGTGTTTTTGTTTGAGTACGTCGCAAAAGGGATGGTGAAGTTTGTCAATGAATTGATCTTCCTGGATTGTGACTATTTTGAAACCCATGACACTTCAGGAAAAACCAGGGTTGGTATCAAATTCTTTTTTCGGCGGTCAGCTGATCATCATTACCAAATACCAGATGAACTGCAGATGTCAAACTCACTTTCTGAACCATTGGTGAGTTATGGTCATCAAAAACCAAATAAGACTGAAAGAAAGGGCCTGGTGAAATCAAGGGTGGGGCAAGGAGCTTACAGAAAAAGCATTTTGCATCGCTGGTCCTATCAGTGCGCTGTCACAGAATACAAAGACCCCCGTATATTGATTGCTTCGCATATTGTTCCATGGCGAGACGCAAAAGATGAACAAAGGTTGGATGTAGACAATGGTATTCTGTTATCGCCAGACTTCGATGCCTTGTTTGATAAACATATGATCAGCTTTGAAGGCTCTGGAAAAATCATCCTGCCTGATCACCATAGTGAGTTGATAAAATTAGGTGTGACCGGCAAAGAAAGAATCCGTAATCTATCAGAAGGTAATAAAATGTACCTGGAAGTCCACCGTAAAAACTTTAGTGGATAGGTTTTTTTGTACCTTAAATGGACCACCGAAAGAAGCATAACAATTCCGGTATTTCGACATTACGTCATTCCGCCATTAAAAACTCATTTCCCCAACAACAAAAAATCCTGTGAACCCCTGTTACTGAGGAACAAGTCTTTTTTTCGGTCACCGTTGATGTCTACGAAGTCGATGTCGAAGCCGCGGCCTTTGATGCTGTCTGGCAGGATAGTGCCCGTGGCGTCTGAGAATTTCCCTTTTCCATCATTGAGGTAAACACTGAAGGGCGTCATCCCGTCGAACCGAGGTCCGTTGGTGTTGCCGGTGATGATGTCCGGGTCGTTGTCGTTGTCAATATCCGCGAAGGCGACGCTAAAGCAGCGGTTGTCATCCTGTGGAAGGTTGCTGGCTGTAATATCTGTGAAAACTCCTTTTCCGTCATTGAGCAGTAACCTGTTTTGCCTCACTGCACCTTCTAAAAACGCCTGTACATTGCCATAAAGGATGTCCAGGTCCTGATCAAAGTCGATGTCTGCGACCACCACTTCGCGCGTTTCTTCCGGCATATCGCGGTACGGGAGTCTGTCTGCAGACTGATCTTCGAAATAGCCTTTGCCGTCGTTGATTAATACCCTGTTGTTGTCTTCGTTGGCAATCAAAAGGTCTTTGTCTCCATCTCCGTCGATGTCGGCCAGGGTAACGTCCTGGGTTACGTCTGTAAATGCGCCCAGGCGCTCAATGGATTCATCTGTAAATTGACCTGTGCCATCGTTGATGAGGAGGTTGTTTTGTCCGTTGTTACCAATGATGACATCAGGTAGGCCATCGAGATTGAGGTCATAGATTTCGACGGAATTGGATGTGCCCGTTACAGGAATTCGGTCTCCGGCATCGCTGAAAGTTCCGTCGCCATTGTTGAGATAAAACTCATTGATCTGATCGTCTTCGCTGACGATGATGATGTCCAGGTCGCCATCCATGTCAAAGTCTGCAATGCCAATGTCTTCGCTGTCATGATCCACTTGTGGAATACGGTGGCTTTCATTGGTGAACTTGCCGGTGCCATCATTGATGAGTAGGATATTGGGTCGATGCTCGTTGGCAATGATGATGTCGGGGTAACCGTCCTCATTGAGGTCTTTGATAGCGGCATCCATGGAGAGTCGCTGCAGGTCCTGGTAAGGAAGGTGTGTCCTGGTGACGTCTTCATACGAAATACCAGTCTGCTTTGTCTCTTTCGGTTGACTGCAACCAACTTGTAAAATCCCACTCAAAAGTATCAGTATAAAAAATCTGGTCATCGCTTATCTTAATCAGTAGGCAGGTAAGTTAATTCAATCAATGATTGATCGACAGGAGAATTATGTAGGTGGTTTAATATCGAAATTACGTAATACTGTAATGTCGTAGTGTTGGAATTATTGATTTGTGATGTGTGATTATTGATTAGGGATGAGTGATGGGGAAATGTCGGAATTTCGTAATGTCGTAATGCCGGAATTATC
>ERZ1740068.697-NODE-697-length-14000-cov-8.835210_pt1 | contig 14000 bp, 11 predicted proteins | sample MGYA00581735_ERZ1740068 | MGnify/ENA primary metagenome ERZ1740068 (study PRJEB43018, sample SAMN04849740) | marine metagenome | isolation source: floating plastic debris | place: Pacific Ocean | collected 2008-08-30 | study: EMG produced TPA metagenomics assembly... | reverse complement strand
GGAATCCGCTTTGAGGAGAGGGGGAAGAGGGGGAAGAGGGGGAGATGGGGAGACAAAACAACGTTAAATAAATCAAACCATTTGTAGTGGGAGCATCTTGCTCCCTGGTTGTTCTCAACTCCCAACTCCCAACTCCTAACTCCCAACTCCTAACTCCTAACTCCTAACCTTTAACCTTTAACCTTTATTGCGTATATTAATTTACGAATTTTTCTAGGATAGTCTTGAGATAATTAAAGAAAAAGACTATAAACTTTTTACGGATTAAGCATAGCTGGGAAGCAGTAGAGAAAAGCCATGAGTGAAGCAGGTGAAGTTAAAGTAACTGATACGACTGATAAAGATAATAAAGGTTCTGGGTTTTCTAAATTTAAGAAAATTCTGATTGGTATCGTAATTGCGATAATTACGGGTGCAGCTTTATACGGTGCTGGTTGGTTTCAAGCACGTTCCCAATTTTCGTCTGATGACGAACCACTCAAGCGAGAATTACAGGAAACTAAAGAGCAGTTGGTTGCAGAAAGAAACCGTACTTATTTGATGGAAGCTCGCGGTGATTTGTATGATGTTACGGTTAATTTAGACGAGCGTAATTTTGGTATGGCCAATACTCGCTTACAGGAAGCAGCAGCAGCTTTAGGTAAAGTTGAAGATACAGACGGTAATTTGAATATTAGTAAAATACAAGAATTACAACAAGCTGTTGCTAAGAAGAATATTAATGTTGCGGTTAATTTAGAACAACAGCGTAATACTGTTTTGAGCTATATTAATGTATTGAATAAATTAATTCCTGCTGAGGAAACATTAGAAATTCCCGCAGCGGAAGAAGCACCTCAACAGTAATCATATTTGTTTCAGATTATATATCAGTGATGTAGAGACGTTGCAATGCAACGTCTTTAATTATTTTAATTTGTATCTATAATTAATCAAATATCGCAGCATAAAGTCTTTATGGATAGCTATCTAAAATTAGCATATGAAGCAGGACGGAAGTTTGCAAGTGATAATTCACTTTTTTCTATTAGTAATGAAAAGCCATTATCTCAAGGCAATAAAAATCGGATTATATGTGGATATTACAATAATAAACCTGTAATATTAAAGTTTTACACTGATTTACTTAAACCAAATTCCTTTAAACGCAAGTCTACAGAAAGTTTATTTTTGAGACATGCTGCTGCTAGTGGTGTTGTACCGGAATTAGTATTTGAATCTGAGAACTTTATTCTTATTGAGGAAATAACGGGTTACTCGTTGGAGCAAAAGTTTTCTCAATTCAATCTAAATTTTAATAACTGGTTATCTAGAACTGCTATTAATATTGGCTCCGCTCACGCTTGTTTAGCTAATTTATTGGTTAGTCAGGAAATTTTTTCAAATTTTGACAATTTATGTTCTTATGGAAAAACTTTAGAGCAGAACATTAATGACATTTTGGAAACTTCTTTAATAATCTGTAAAGAGGTAGAAGGTTTTCACGATTTATTAAATACTATTGACTACATTTATAAATATCTTGGAGAAATTCTGAATCAACCCCGAATTATTTATAAATACGATAATAATTTAGGAAATACCATCGTAAATAATCGAGGATTTCAACGATTTATTGATTTTGAAGAGTGTTACGAGGGTACTAAAGCGATTTATTTAGGTGCTATATTTGATTGTTTGCATCAAATCCCTTGGAATCAACCTGCTGATAAACTAACTATTCGTCAATGTCTACCCTGGGAGTATATTAAACAAGGTTATGAATTATATACAAAAGAGCCAATTAGTTCTTCCCTTTTAGAGCAAATTATTGCTATGGCTATGTTTAATGCTTGGTTTAGAATAACACGTACTTGGAAAGCTAATCTGGATATGAGTTTCTGGAGTCCGAGATTTTCTAAAAGACTAGAAACATATTGGGATATGATTGCTTGAAAGAAGCTGATATTTTACAAATCAAAGATGAAATTATTTTGGCAATTAATCAAAACTGCTATTTTGACTTCAAGTGTATTTACAGTTAACTATAGCGCTATAGCTCAAGAAACAGAATCTAAGGAACCTCAACCACCGAAAGAACTGGAACGTTTAGAATATCTTCGAGGAACTTGGAGATGTCAGCAACCAGCAGCACCTGCACCTGCTAATAGTATTTTTATTTGGAGTGTCAGAAGAGATTTAAATAATTTCTGGTATGTAGGAAAAGCTCAAGAAACAAGGTCTCCAAATAATGCTAAACCTGTAAGTTCCCAAGAGTTTATTGGATACAATGGAGCGTCTAAAAAATTAATTCGTTCGACTGTAGTAGGGGATGGTAATTCTTACAATATGACCGCAACCGATTGGAAAGACGGGAAATTGATTTGGGAAGGAATTCTTTTTAGAAAAGGAACTTCGACACCTCTTCGTCAAGAAATTGTACAAAATAGTCAAGATAAATTTACCGCTACTTATTTCATTACTGATGAAGTAAATAAATGGAAACCTGCTGTTAATGAAACTTGTAATCGGATTAAACAGTAAAATATGACTAATTTTGATTAATAATAAAGTATGGAAGATTTAACAGATTTCCTCATTAATCATCCTGGCTATTGTCTAAAGCTTCTCAAACCAGAGGATAGTAAAATTCTTCAAACTCTTTACTAATAATGTTGTTAAAAAATTCAACTCAGCCCCAAATCCTCATCCAAACCTAGCATAATATTTAAATTCTGTACCGCTGCACCAGAAGCACCTTTTCCTAAATTATCTAATCTAGCTACTAATAAAGCTTCTTTTGTCTCGTCATTTGCGAATACAAATAATTGAACTTGATTGGTATTATTTGCTGCTTGAGTTTCTAAAAATTTACCCTTACGTAAAGAATTATCCCCATTCAGAGGATTAACTAAAACATATTTCTCGTTTTGATAATATTCTTCCAGGGTTTTGTGAATCAATTTACTGCTAGGTGGATTTTGTAAAGAATGCAAAGGTAGGGGAATCTGAACCAACATTCCTTTTTCAAAGTTTCCTACAGATGGAACAAACAACGGTGGAGATTGCAAACCCGAATGAGTCAGCATTTCTTTAACGTGTTTGTGACCAAAGGTTAAACCATAGACACCGTAAGCATAATCATTTACTTGTTCTCCAGAAAGGCTTTGATATTCTTCCATCAGCTTCCTTCCTCCCCCCGAATATCCAGAAATTGCATTGATAGTCGCGGGAAAATCTTTGGGGATAACACCTGCTGCAATTAAAGGACGCATACAGGCTAAAAATCCGCTAGGATAACATCCTGGATTACTGACTCTTTTAGCGTGTTTAATTTCTTCTCTACGTTTCTCTTCTAATTCAGGAAAGCCATATACCCAGCCGCTTGCAACTCTATGGGCAGAACTTGCATCTAGTATTTTCACGTCAGGATTAGTGACAAAACTAACAGCTTCGCGGGCTGCGTCGTCGGGTAAACACAAAATTGCTACGTTACTCGAGTTAATAAAATGCGACCTTGCTTGAGCATCTTTCCGTTTTTCTGGAGGTATGCTGACAATTTCGATATCATTGCGCTCGTTTAAACGCGAGTGAATTTGTAAGCCTGTTGTACCTTCAGCACCATCAATAAAAACTTTTGGTTTACCCATAATTCCATACCTTCCCTGAAAACTCGGAGATGCTTTTATATTTTCTCACCAATGTTGTGCAATTTCCACTATCAATTTATTAGTACAAATTATTAGTACAAAAACTTAAGCTTACAACAAATTTGATGCCTGTTTTATTTCATTTATATTTTTAATATTTTATATAAACTGAAATAAACATAAGTTTTACTGTTTATTAATACATCTAACTATATCCAGAATTTGCTGTAATCTCAAATGCTAAAAAATTATTCAATACTGCAATACCAAACAATCAGACGATTATTGACGATTATTAGTGAATATATTGTTACACCGAATATTACAGGTATTTATCATTGCCTGTATTAAATATTCAACATTGATTGATTATATTATTTACTTTAAATGCATGAAAACTGCTAACCCATTTATTCAAAAAATACAACTACTGAAAGTTTTATCCACCTGATTGATAAAAAATTTAAAGAACATAATTCCTATAATAATAAAAAAATAATTTACTATTTTATTTTTTATTAATTGTTGAAATGCTGATATATTCGAGACTTGAAGATAATCAAAAAATCTATTAATTTTAGAAATAATTTTCAAAGCAAAGAAAATGAATCAATATCCTATATTGGATTATTTAATATGGATAAAATCTAGATAATTTACCATTTACTATATGAATAGTTTGGTCAGAATCCCAGTTAGAACTTTAGAGGAAATAGAAAAATGGCAGATATCAATCCAACTACTACTCCAGAACTAGAGAACAATACTTCAGATTCCCAATCATCTGTAAGCATTAATCCAGATGGAACAGAGGTTAGAGAAGCCGAAGCTGTTGTATCTGTCGATGATGGTATGGGTGGAACAACAACTGATTCTGGCTCCGCTTCCGACACTAATACAGATGGTGAAGATGGAACCGATAGCATGAATGGTTCCAATGGTAATACGACCAGTGAAGATGAAACAAACCCCATAACTGATTTAACTAATTCTGCTCCTCAAGAAGATATATCTGAAGTAAGAAGGACAGAATCAGAAGCTCAGCAATCTTCTTTAATGTCAATTAGCTCTATCAACAACGGTAGTTTTGAGGGTAATCCTCCTGAACCGGGTGAGGATAGAGGTACTTTCGATAATTTTAGAACCATCGGTGATACCAGTATTGAGACAAACGACATTGGGATTGCTCCTACCGACGCAGAATCACAAGCTTTGATTACCACTGGTTTTAGCGATTCAGGTGGTTCAGTTGAAGAATCAGATTTATCCGAATTTCTCGGTCTAACCTCTGGTTCTCTCGATGCTCTACTTGATGGGGATGCGACAGAAGGTTCGGGAATCAAACAAACATTTACCGCACAAGCTGGAGATATTGTAGAGTTTGACTATACTCTTCTTACTAATGAAGCTACACCAACTGGAATTTTCAACGATTCAGCTTTCTTCACCCTCGGTAAGTCTTCTAATGATTCCTCTGGAGCTAATTTTGCTCTGGAAATAGCCGATACCTCAGATCCAACTTTTTCTGACAAATCTGTAGAAGGATATTCAGAAGCAACAGACACTAAAACTATTAAAGTTGCAATTTCTGAAGCTGGAACATACGAATTAGGCTTTGGAATTGTAGATTTAAGCGACACTATTGTTGATTCTGGAATACTAGTAGATGATGTGAAGCTAATTTCCACTGGTGTGGGTCCTTTTTCATCACCCAGTGTGGAAGGTACTCAAACTGAAAGTGACGGTGCTATTACTTCCGACGTTGATTTCACTTTCGGAAATAATGGCTTTGAACCTGTTAGCGGTTCTTCTAACCCAGCACAGTAATTAAATTCGCGAATTGTTTTGCAGTAGTTCTTTTATAGGGCTATGTAGCACCTTTAAGTCATTTTTAGTATCAAAAAACCCGGTTTTTTAATCGAAACTGGGTTTTTTGGCGTATCAAAAATGTGAAAATTTGGTAGGAAACCTAATTTATCAATAACTAGCGAATCTGAAAAACATGGCTTAAACCATAGAAACTTTGATTAAATTAGGAAATTGCATTTGCAGTGATAATATGATATTTGATTTATGGTTAGTTATTTTACTTAATACATTTGTGTAACAATTAAAGGAATAGTAGAGTAATTTATAACACTAATTTAATTTCCTACTGATTAGTTGAACCAATGTAGGATTTTATCTTTTGCTAAAAGTTAGCCATATTAGTTTCGATTACATCTAATCGAGCAGCACCATTTTCTGTTTTTTGGAGTCAGAGCTTCTAAACCTTAGTTTCTAGTCTCAGATTGGAAGGACAAGAGTTCTGACTCTTATTGACAATGATGCAATATCTGAATTAAATCAAACTTCTCGGCTTTCTGATTTTAGATTCTGTTCTCAGAAAAGACAGATTCAGTCTAAAATTATTAGTTCCTCAGATTTATTTCCACTTGCTAATCTAAAATCCAAAATTGATTGACTAATTATTTCCACGATAATTAAAGATGAAATTCGCGAATCGCTGGTTTATTGTTGGTATTGGTTTTCTCGTACTTATAGTTTTTGGTTTCGGGGGCTATCAAATTGGTCGCTTTTTTTTAACCGAACCTACAGAAAATAATTTGGCAAATAAAAAACCTGAAAAGGATAATAAAGTAAAAACAAGCTTGGGTAACTTTCAGGAACTTGAAGGTACATCTTATTTAATGGCACCTGTTAATTCCTTACCAATTTATCGTCACAATTCTGACGATAAAAAAGAATCAACTATTCGTAATTATTTATTTGTCAATGGTAACGATAAATCAGCAGTCAAATTAGTCTCTCGAAATGACTTTTTGTTTCTCAATGCTCAAGAAGTAGCTTTAGAAAGACGTGATGATAAGATTGTTCGGGGAATCTGGTACGAAGTAGTTAAAGCTGATAGCAATAATGATAAACGTTTAGATAGTAATGATAAGAAAACTATCGCAGTTTCTGATGTTTCCGGAAGCGAGTATACGGAAATTATTAGCGAAATTGATAGGTTATTAGGTTCGCATCAAAAAAATTCTACTACTTTATTAGTATTTTATGAACTCGATGGTAGAGAATATGTTGGCGAGATTAATATTCTCAGACGTGTACTAGTTGAAAATGTTGTGTTACCTGTAATTGCAGAGTAGTAAATAGGGAATACAAAATAGAAAATAATCTGTGATAATGCGTTTTTTTATCAGATGCTTTATTACAGTTAGTTGGTAAAATGTCTTGTTTTTGAATAGGAAGCATCCCAATTTTGACATTTGAAATGATTGGGATATTTCCTTAATATTGGTTTGTAGTAGGGACTTAAGTGCTTTAAAGAGAGCGATAAATCGCTTACTACAAACCATTAAGAAAGACCGTTACTTATGATAGTCAATCTAATTCAGTTCAAATGAACCAACAAATAACAACTAACCACTAACCATTAGCTATTAACAATTCAACGTGCTTGTAAAACAACTAATGTCATATCATCGTTGTTTTGCCTATCTGCACCGATAAATTGCTTGACTGTATTAAATAAACAATCAAGTATTTCTTGTGGCTCTTTGTAATGCTTGCAAGCGGTACTAAAAGCAAGAATTAGGCTTTCTTCATCGAAACGCTCGCCGGAAGCGGAAGCAGCATCTGTTAAGCCATCAGTATAATAAATAATGACATCACCTACTTCTAAGTATATATGACCATTTTCATACTGGCTGTTAGCTTCTAAACCGATAAGCATTCCATTGGTATCCAATCGGCTAACGGTTTTTGTTGCAGCATGCCACCACAAAGGGGGATTATGTGCGGCATTACTATAAGATAAAATTCGTTTTTGCGGGTCGTATTCCGAATAAAATAAGGTAATAAAGCGGCTGGAATTGTCCAAATCTGCATACATTACTCGATTCAAGTTTTGCAGAATTCGGGCTGGAGAATTAAGGTGTAATACCTCACCTCGTAACATTCCTCGCATCATGGTCATAATCAAACCCGCAGGTACCCCTTTACCCATTACATCGCCAATAACCATAGCCCAGCGATTAGCTTCGGTATCATCGCTATCTTTACCTTTAATCGTCAGGTTATGATTTGTGGGGATAAAGTCATAGTAGTCCCCCCCGACCTGATTTGCTGGCTTACAGCGAGCTGCTAAAGCGACACCGGGAATATTTGGGCATTGACGGGGCAAAAGTCGCCGCTGGATTTCTGCACCAATTTCTAATTCTTGGTCGAGACGTTCTTTTTTACGTAACTCTACTCCTAGCTCATCATTTTCAATTGCAACTGCTGTTTGGTCGGCGACCAAACGTACTAGCTTTTGTCTGGTTTCCGTCCAGGTATACTCGGGGTCTTTACTTAAAACGTAAAGCCATCCACGTTCCTTATGTTTAACCAGAATTGCAGTACCAAAAGCTTGCATATCCGGGCCTAAACAACGATGCATTTGAGCATCCAACATACCTGTAGTAGTTGCTAGCGGTGTAGCATTTGTAGGTAAAGAAATTTGACTGCTAGCAGCTTCTAATGCTTTACGTATACTTTTGCGCTGACGGCTGTCTTGCCAATGTAGCTGTTCTAACCGAACTTGACCGTTCGGTTTGTAGAGAAACAAAGCGCTACCATCGGCATCCGTTACCCGAGTTGCCATCAGCGGTATTAGTTCCAAAAACTGATTTAAATTATTGAAACTCCGCAGAGCAAATCCTAAAGATGAAAGCAAATCTTGGATTTTATTCTGCTCCCGATGCAGCCGTGCCACAAGCTCTTTGAGTGCCACGACTGGAGTGACATCTGTTGGGGCACTGCTATTACTATCAGCTGGTTGGGAAGGCAGTTGGGACACAGGCGATTATATTATATTGCTCTTTTAAATTTGACTAAATCCAGGTAATTGATAAATCAAACAAAATCAAAGTATTGCTAAACCATATTGAGATAAGGTTTACAAGTTTAGCAAGAGTAGAAAGACAATTAGAGTAAATTTTATAACTATTTTCTTGTCTGATTTGTTTTGTTAATTTGTATAGATTTCTTCCTTGCAAGGATTTGGGGTTTAACACCAATTTGTCTTTGGGTCGGAATATTTCTATCTCCTGGCCAAGTTTTTAATCTTTTCATAACTTTGTTATCAAATCATATACCTTGGGACATAAAAAATATACATCTTAACGTATAGAAGAATAAGTAGTTTTTTTCTCAGTAATTTAGGTATATATCATACGGGGTGATAGCCTTTGTGGGTGAGACACTCACAGTTGACAGTTATAAATACCCTTTGCTAAATCCATTAATTAGGATGTTATTAGGAATGTGACAAAAAATAACAAATTTGCTTGTCAAATCTAGGGGAAGTATACCGCAAGACCTTTAAATTAAGACTAACTATAGATATTTTTTTGAATCATTATGTTTTTAGCTTGTATTTCCTCTCTAGAATATGTTCGCTCGTAGCTATAGCCAACAAGCAATTGTTTCAAAAGTGCAAAATTTTCTTATAGGTAAGACCGTATAAATAATTTAGTCCTTACCTGTGAGGGAAGATAACATATAAGTGGCATAATTCCCAATTTGGAGGAGGAATATGTATAACGCTTTTCAGTCGAATGTAATATGAGGGAAGTTTGCAAAAAGAACATTTGTAAGTCAGTTTTATCCTATAAGAGTATATTCGGCTAATAGTTTAGCTGATAATGGGTTTAATTAATTTTTATTGGTTGCTCTTACAGCCCGTGGGTGCTGGAAAACCCTTGCATAAAAGCAGAATTTCTATTCACACAGCCCAAATAAGACCTATAAAAACTAATGGGACAAACCACTCATAGTCTTTTTCATTTTTCATGACCGATTGTAGAGACATAAAAATTTACGTCTCCCAACGGTTGTAGGAAAAACTAACCATTCCTGCATTAATGCAACAAAACATTAGCTTTGAAAACGTTATAAGCCAAGACGTATAGTTTACAGTCCGTCTTGCTTGATTTTCATAAACATAACTAGGGAGTTTCCTTCCTTTGATAAAGGTGGCGGATTATTAATCTATGCGACTGATTAACAATAGTAATTAATTATATTTAACTACTTACCTGCTCAACCACTAAGCAACGCTTCCACAAATTCGTAGCTAGAAAAAGGACGTAAATCTTCCATACCTTCACCAGCACCGATAAAGCGAATTGGTAAACCTAATTGTTGTACTACCGCAAGAGCAACTCCTCCTTTCGCAGTTCCATCTAACTTGGTTAAAACGACACCACTAAGTTCGGCTGCTTGAGAAAAAACCTCCGCTTGTCGCAATCCATTTTGACCTAATGTAGCGTCTAGAACCAACAGTGATTCTACTTTGGCATCGGGAGCTTTTTTATTAATAATTCGGCGGATTTTACTTAATTCTTCCATTAAGTTTTTCTTGTTCTGCAATCTACCTGCGGTATCTACTAGTAATAATTCAGTTTCTCGCGACTGAGCGGCAGCAATTGCATCAAATACAACTGCTGCTGGGTCTGTATTTTTCCCTGGATTTGCAATTACTTCAACCCCACTTCTTTCTCCCCAGACTTTAACCTGTTGTACTGCTGCTGCTCGGAAAGTATCTGCGGCTCCAATCAAACATTTATAACCAGATTTATTCGCTAAATGAGCAATTTTACCGATAGTGGTAGTTTTACCCGCACCGTTGACCCCAGTCATCAACCAAATATTAAAACTTTCTTTATCTGGAGTAAAAGCAGCAGTTTCGGGAGATTCTTGCAGCGGTTTATCTAAAATATCCCGGAGAATTTTTTTCAAATAAGCAATACCTTCTTCAGGTGGTAAAGCTTCTTCCCGCAGTTTTTCCTGCAAACAGTTAATAATATAATCTGTGGCTTCTATACCAACATCAGCTTGCAGTAACAAAGCCTCAATTTCATCTACAGCATCAGCATTCAGCGGTCCCTTACCGACAATTGCTTTAAGCTGATTTACGACATTACGACGAGTTTTATCTAAACCTTGTCGTAACTTTTTGAGCCAGTTAATTTCTTCAATCGAAACATCTTCAGCACGTCTACCTTGTGCTGCTAGGACTTCCGTAGACCATAAAAACCCTTCATCAAAGGCTATTTCGGGAATTTCTTCAACTGGTTGTTCGGTTGTTTCTTCGCTGCTGTCCTCAGATACAGTAGCCGATTGTTCTACTTGAGAAGTTTCAGTTTCACTTACTTCTATTGCATTAGCCACAAGTCTTTCTTGCTTAGCTTCTCGTTCTGCTTTTGCTCTTTCCAAGAAAGATAAATTAGCGGGTGCTACTGGCTCGGATACATCTTCTGTTTCTACTTCAGATATTACATCTTGGTCTGTAACTTCTGCATTTGCTGTCTGTACCTCAGATACATTGGTCGCAGTGGATTCTTCTGTTTGTGTTTCAATATTGTCTTCAACAACTTCTTGTGATTGAGAAACGACTTCTGTTTCTGCTTCGGGAGATTCAGTAACTTCTGTTGATTGAGAAACAACTTCAGTTTGTTCTTGAGGAGATTCAACAACTTCTTCTGATTGAGAAACAACTTCTGTTTCTGCTTGAGGAGATTCAACAACTTCTTCTGAAACAGTTTCTTCATCTTCAGTACTTGTTTCAGATGCAGGTTGCTCAGTTGTTTGTTGCTTATCTTGAATATTCTTGTAAGCAGCTTTAGCAAAAGCCAGTAAATCTTCAGTTTGGGCTGCTGGAGATTCCGGTTCTGGCGATTCTTCGGTTGATTCTGTACTTACTTGTTGTTCAACTTTTTCTTGCTCCTGCTTCTGTTCGGAAGAAGTATCGGGAGAATTTTTGTTTTGACGACGAAACCAATTGAATACCATTGCAGCAAATAAAGTTGGCTATAAAATTACTTTGATTAATTATTAATTATTAAGGAGAGGGGGAAGAGGGGTAAGAGTGGGTAGAAATAAAATTTTTAACTTCTAACTCTTAACTTCTAACTCTTAACTGCTCACTGTATGTCCTTCTGAGAACCTATCTCCTCCAGAGAAGATTCGCGAACGCTGTTCGCTGATAAGTGTTCGCTGGAAACTTTTTCCTGCTCAATGACTCTACGTAAAACACCATTAATAAATCTATGCCCATCTTCTCCACTGTAGCGTTTAGCGAGTTCTACAGCTTCATTGATGGCTATCCTAGAAGGCATTTCATAGAATTCCATTTCGGCTACAGCAATACGGAGAATGTCTCGGTCAATCTGAGCAAGTCGTTTTACTTGCCAATCTACTAGAGCAGCAGATATTTTTTCATCTATAAATTGACGTTCTTTTGTAATTTTTTTGACTAGCCTAACTGTATGTTCTCGCAGTTCTTTATCTTGATTTGCTAACTGAATCAACTCCGGGAAATCGAGGGTAGCACCTAATTTATTAATTGCTATTCGAGTAAATTCAATAGCCTCTTTAAGCATTGTTCTGGAAGTATTTAAATCCGCAGCACGAGTTTCGCTAGTTAAAAGTCGTTCGTTACTACTTTTGAGGTCGTCTTTAGCATTCTCTAAACTATCTTGTACCTCCGCTCTAAGAGTTCGTACTGCTCCAAGGACTAATTTAGGAAGCTGGTCTTCTGTTAAGGTTTTGGGATTTACAGGTAACTGAGAAAGACTTAACAATACCAGTTCGCGAGCTATTTGTTGGGGTTTACGGTCTTGCATAGCAGTATTAATATAATTCGGGTAAGTGACAGATATTCCCTCACCGCAGTTGACAGTTGATTTTGACGCGAAACTAATTGGCTATTCGCGTCAAAGAGGATTAACTTCTTATAAAATTAATCGGTACTGCTCAAAATACCATGCGACTGGGTACCGCGAAGTGGTAATAAGGATTAACCTTCTTCAACAGGAATTACTTGCCGTTTTTTTTCTCGCGCTTCTATTTTACGTTCTTTGGGTATTTCCAGAGGAGGTAAAGCAGCACTGGGAGAAACAATACCGCCGGATATTAAGATTTTGAAGGCTTCTTCTATGGACATTGAAAGGTTAACCACATCTTTTTCCGGAACTACTGCATACCACCCTGTAGTGGGATTGGGAGTAGTGGGGATAAAAACGCTTAACATGGTTTCTGACATTTGAGCTTGAATATCGCTGCTAACGTTACCCGTAACAAAACCAATTGCCCACATTCCCTGTCGTGGATACTCTACTAAAATAACGCGGCGAAATTTACTGTTAGTATCTTTTAATAGCGTTTCTAAAAGCTGCTTGAGGGTTTTATAAATCTGTCCCGCTAAGGGAATTGCCTGTAAAAATCGCTCTCCAAAATCAAGCAGCCATTTACCCGCAATATTGCGAGCCATTAATCCAATTAAAAGAATACTTAATAGTGGTACCGTAAACCCCACTACAAAGTTTAATATATTAATTAAGAAGGGGTTTAACCCCTCAAAAGGATTAAGTTGCTTGGGTATCTGAGTAAGAAAATCGATTACCCAAATAGCAATAGTTACAGTTAACCAAATAGTGGTTGCTAAAGGAATTATTACCAGCAAACCAGCAATCAGGTCATTTTTTAAGTCTTGCTTCCAGCGTTCGTAACCCAAGCCCTTATTCTCCTTAATACGGCTAGTGGAATTCCGATTATTGACATTCATACCCGCGATTTTAAAGTCTAATTGCTTTGAATATTTGCTTTTTCAAGCTGCACGCCCGTTTTTCGTCACTTTAATGTTGCCTGCATTATTAATACAAGAATATCGGCAATGAATCATGGACTTGATAATTATATTGCCTCTCTACCCCATAAATTTATTGCCATTCCCTTTAATGAGAGAATATTAATTAAAGCTTCCTTTACATATCTTTTTCACAGCACACCATTACAGCTTTTGAGGCAAAAGGCTGAAAACCCATTACTTGGGCTGCATTACAACTAATTATCTACTAAGTTAACTAGCTTTCACGTTCAGAGGTCGGGACGAAAAGGCACCTTATAAGACTGCACAAACCTAAAGGCTGCAAGACATACACAAGATGATTTTCTGTCGTAGTAAACGGCTAAGTCCATACACCTAAATTTGATTTTTAAGACCTGTAAAGGATTGTTACAAATCTTTCAGGATATTACTAATACTACCGCGCCCAACTTTAGCACTGCTTACAAATGATAGGCAGGCAAAAGGCTGTCCGCGCTAGTTTTCACCGCTAACAACTTCTCAATGAACACTATTAACTATTATAAAAAAATAGTTGAATATATTAATTTATATTAAATGTAACATTTAAATTTGAAACAGACGATTGGAATTGGGCATCGGGGATTGGGAATAGTTAGGAATGAGGAGTTAGGAGTTAGGAGTTAGGAGTTATTTTCCTTCACAATCTGCCCATACCCCCATGTCCCCGTCTATCTACC
>ERZ1740068.696-NODE-696-length-14023-cov-7.257589_pt1 | contig 14023 bp, 6 predicted proteins | sample MGYA00581735_ERZ1740068 | MGnify/ENA primary metagenome ERZ1740068 (study PRJEB43018, sample SAMN04849740) | marine metagenome | isolation source: floating plastic debris | place: Pacific Ocean | collected 2008-08-30 | study: EMG produced TPA metagenomics assembly... | reverse complement strand
GATCAATCGCAAGAGAGCTACCTTCCCAATCTGTGTTTTGGCAATTATCAGGTGGTTGTAACCGATGCGAACGGTTGCACGGTGCAGGTCAATCCAAATATTTCTGCCGCGGATGTGACCTTCGCGGTTCAATTGAATGCTCAAAGCCCGGCTTGTATCAACGGAACGGATGGGATTTTAGCCACCCAGGCTTTGAATGGGATGGCTCCTTATACCTATGCCTGGAGCAACGGGGCCAATACATCTTTAATTACCAATCTTGGAGCAGGTACCTATTCGGTCACAGTAACTGATCAACAAGGCGCTACGGCAGTAGCTACGGAGGTTTTGAATGGACCCAATAGTTCCCTAAATATTACTTCAGTAGTTACGCCAACCTATTCACAAGTATCTGCCGATGGCGCAATTGATCTTACCGTAATAGGCGCACCTGCGGGTACGAAGTCTACGGTTACCACCAGCACCACCAATGGTTTCAACAGCAGTTATGGCATCAATGGAGCTGGTCTGCTCTTTGATGTGAACCAATACTTTATCCTTGATTCTGTAGATGTGTATTCCAATGGCAATACGGTTTTGGAATTGGAGCTGCAAGGTCCCTCTGGCAATCTGCTAGAAGCAAAAACCGTCATACTATCCTTAGGCTGGAACCGCATTGATGTAGGATGGGGGATCAGTCCAGGCTCCGGGTATCGACTGGTGCGCGGCTTTGGAAGTACCGGCGGTTACGGCACTACTTCTTCTTCGGGTGTTTATCCGGTTTCAGATACTGAAGGAGTGATGACCATTGTAAGGGCCGAGCCCAACTACTCCCGCTATATGTATTTCTACAATTGGGTACTGACGGTGCCTGAGCCCGCTTTTCAATGGAGCAACGGAGAGGGCATTGAAGACATTGAAGCCTTAACGGCCGGTCAATATTCGGTAACCGTTACCTCTCAAAACGTGTGTCTGGTATCACAAATCAACGTGCCGGCAGGCAATGGCGTGTACCTTACGCATACCACCACCGACCTCAATTGTTTTGGAGAGGCCAACGGAGCCATTGACCTGGAAGTACTGGGCGGAGCTTCACCATATACCTATGCCTGGAGCAATGGCAGTGCTCAAGAAGACCTTTCCGGGTTGACCAATGGCACGTATTCCGTAACGGTAACCGATTCCATCGGCGATTCCGTGATCACCCAATTTGATGTTAACGAACCAGGCGGAGCCCTGGAACTTCGGGGAACAACTTCTCCAGTTACTTGTACCAACCCTTATGGGCAGCTTTCGATAGAAGTTGCAGGAGGAACAGGACCTTTCAATTATTCTGTCAACGGAGGAGCTCCACAAACACTCAGTGGAACTCAAGTACTTTTTGATCAGGTTTTAGCGGGGGTAGATGGTTCCTGGCGCACGGAGGATATACAAGTAGATCCCCAGGGAGATTTTTGGGTAACAGGTAGCTTTCGAGGTACGATCGTCATCGATGGACAAACCTTTACTTCGCCCAGTGTAGTTGGGTATTCAGAGGCATACTATGTAGCCAAATTCGATGCTGATTTTAATCTTTTGTGGTTCAAAAATGGAGGAGGAGGCGGATCGAACTCTAAAGGGCTTGCCTTGGCCCTTGATGCCGCAGGTAATGCTTTTGTAGTAGGCCGTTTTACGGATACCGTTCAATTTGAAGGTGCTTCAGGACAGTTGATCAGCAATGGCGGCTATGATCAGTTCGTAATTTCTTACACTTCTTCCGGAGCCGTACGATTCGTGAAGCGATTCGGCGGTGTCAATGGCGATGAAGGGCAAGCGGTAGTGGTAGACGGTAGCGGCAACTTTTATTTGGCGGGCACCTTTAGAGGACCTGTAACCTTCGGAAATGTAACCTTGAACCCTTCGGGGTTTTCTAATGTGAACCTGGTAAAGTTCAACAATATTGGTTCCGTACAGTGGGCATTGAGAACTGGTGGAGTACAATCGGCTTCTGTTTTCACCTTAGGTATTGATCCTAATGGGGATATTGTTGTTCCCTTTTATGGCCGAAAAAGTGGTTCACTTTCTTTTGGAGGGATGACTGCCTCCCCGATATACGGTCGGTTTGTGATGGCTAAAGTTTCACCGGCCGGCAACCCAATTTGGGTCAAATCTTTCGAAGGCGGAAACGATGGATCTGCCTATTCCCGGGGCATTGGTTTCGATGCGGCCGGCGACATTTATATCACTGGTAATTTTGATGACGACATTGTGGTCGGAGGAAAAACCGAAACCCCTCGTGGTAACATCGATATGTTTCTTGCCCGGTTTGACAACAACGGAAACGGGAAATGGGTCACTTCTGCCGGTGTAAGTAGTGCCTTTGGCTGTTCAGGACGCGATTTGTATACCGATGCCAATGGCAATTCTTATGTAACGGGAACCATGGCACAGGGCCTCGCGGTATTCCGGTCCAAACCGACCAATTTTTCCATCATACCTACCGGACAGGCGGATGGCTTTGTGGCTAAATACAACGCCGATGGCAATGTGACATGGCTGAAGCACGCGGTAGGTGGCGGCAACTCCGATGCAGAGGGTTTGATTGTTAGCCAGGGCAAAATCTACAGTTGTGGAGGATATGCCGGTACCTTGAACATTGAAGGAACGAACTATACGTCTAACGCTTTCAGCGGTTATTTGGCCCGCATCAACGAAACCTTGCAAGATACCATCGATAGCCTTCCAGCCGGTCCGGTACAGGTGGTGGTGACGGATGCCAACGGATGTAGTGCTACTTTATCCGAATCGGTAGGCAACAATGATTTATTCAGCATTAGCCTTGCCGGTAGTACCGCTTCTTGCCCTGGAGCAGCCAATGGCATCGCCACGGTGATTCCTGCTAACGGTTTGGCTCCTTTCACTTACCAGTGGAGTAGTGGAGATACTACGGATACTGCCTTTTCCCTTTCGGCGGGAACCTATACGGTCACCGTTACGGACGCTACTGGGTGTGTCAGAACAGATGCTGCGGTTGTATTGGATCCACCGGCCATCCAGCTGACCTTTATGCCAAACTTGCCTTCACTTGCCGGAGCTGCTGACGGCAGTTTGGAAGTTGCCGTCACCCTCGGTGCAGCACCTTTTACTTATCAATGGAGCAACGGTTCCATGGGCAACCCCAATACCGGATTGGTTTCAGGTACTTATACCGTAACAGTAACCGATTCCAATGGATGTACAGTGGTAGGATCTGACTCCTTGGGGGATGGTGTAATCATTCAAACTACACAAGTGACCAGCATTTTCTGTGGCGACACTTTGCTTACCATGGATACCTGGCTGCCTTACCCCAGTGTGCCCGGAGCCACCAACTACCGTTACCGCTTCTCCAATTCAGGAGGTGCGTTGGTGTATACCCGAGGCTATGCTGCTGGTAATTTCAGGGTGTCGCAAGTTCAGGGACTTCAATTCAATACTACTTATCAGGTGCAGGTAGCGACTTTGGTCAATGGAGTTTGGAGCAATTACGGACCAGAATGTGTTTTGACAACGCCCGGTAATTTGCCGACTCCGAATTTGCTCCCAGCCTATTGTGGCATAACGGTCAACTCCTTGTCTGACTGGCTCTACATCACCACCATTTCCGGGGCCGACAACTACCGGTACGAAGTAACCGGGCCCAACGGCTTCTTGCAGACCTACACGCGGGGGTATCAATGGACCAACTTTCGCATGGATTTCATTCAAGGCTTGCAGATCAACACCACCTACACCGTTCGGGTAGCGGCTTCCTTCAATGGAGTTTGGGGCAACTATGGAGCTCCTTGTACCGTGGCAACACCAGCCGCCATTCCAACTACCCAACTGGCGAGCAGTTCTTGCAACATTACGCTAAGCTCTTTAAACCAGTACTTATATGTACAGGCAGTTCCCGGAGCCGATAATTACCGTTTTGAAGTTACTGCTCCTGGCTTTAGCTATGTGCTAACCCGAGGATGGGCAGCTTCCAACTTTTTGCTGAGTCAAATTCCGGGCATCAGTTTCAATACGACATATGCCGTGCGGGTGGCCGCCTCCATTAATGGTACTTGGGGCGGTTACGGTTCATCCTGTAATGTGACGACACCTTCCTCTGTACCTACTGTGCAGTTGCTGTCCGTCAATTGTGATGTGACGGTGCCTACCTGGAACACCTATGTGTTTTATGAAACGGTGGGGGGAGCCACGCGTTACCGATTGGAGTTTATGGCCCCAGGTTTCAGCACTACTTACATTCGGCCTGGGTCGTCCAATTTGTTTCGGTTGGATTGGGTACCGGGGCTACAAGCCAATACTACCTACGCCGTTCGGGTAGCTCCCGAAATTGGCGGTACCTTCGGGGCCTATGGCACCAGTTGCGATTTAACTAGTCCGAGTACACCAGCTACGCGTTTGGGCTTTTTCGATACCACACCCGATGCATCCAACGAGGCTACGAAAGGCTTTATAGTGTATCCGAATCCCAACACGGGAAGCTTTTTGGTAGAAGGCGATTGGCAAACCGATTTACCGGTGGAGCTCACCATTCTTGATTTGAATGGCCGTCGTGTATTTTTTAAACAGGTAATGCAGCCTGTACCCAATCAAAGAATTGAGCTTGAAACCGAGCTTTCCTCCGGCATGTACTTGTTACAAACAACTCAAGGAAGCGAACAAATTTTGCAGCGGTTGGTGATCTATTAGCCAGTTGCTTTCAACTTTCTACCATATAAAAAGCCACTCATTGGAGTGGCTTTTTTATATGCTTTCGATCGGAAGCTTCCCTTATTCCATTTTCAAGGTGTGGCCCATGCGATCTTTTTTGGTTTGCAAGTAATCGTGGTTGTGTTCGTTGGCAGCTATTTCGATGGGTACGTTCTCTACGATTTCTAAGCCATAGCCGATCAAGCCCGTACGTTTGGTCGGATTGTTTGTCATCAGGCGCATTTTCGTAATTCCAAGGTCTCTCAAAATTTGTGCTCCAACACCATAGTCTCGCTCATCTTCTTGAAAACCCAGTTCCAGGTTGGCGTCCACGGTATCATAACCATTCTCTTGCAGCTTATATGCCTTTAGTTTGTTGATCAGGCCAATGCCCCGCCCTTCTTGTTGCATGTAAATGAGGGCACCTTGTCCTTCTTCATTGATCTGTGCCATAGCCGCTTGCAGCTGTGAACCACAGTCGCACCTCATACTATCGAGCAAATCACCGGTAAGGCACGAGGAGTGTACCCTTACCAAAACTGGTTCGTTTTTCTCCCATTCCCCTTTGAAAAGGGCAAGGTGTTCATCGCCGGTGGTGATTTGCTTGTAGGCCGCCATTTTAAAGTCACCCCACTTGGTTGGCATGTTGATTTCCACCAGTTTTTCAATCAAGGTCTCGTGGCGCAAGCGGTAGGCCACCATGTCTTCGATCGAAATGATTTTGAGGTCGAACCGTTCGGCAATTTCAAACAGTTGAGGAAGCCGGGCCATGGTACCGTCTTCGTTCATGATCTCTACCAAAACGCCAGCAGGATCAAATCCTGCCATGCGGGCGATATCAATCGTGGCTTCAGTGTGTCCGGTTCGGCGTAGTACACCGCCTTCGCGGGCTTTCAATGGAAAAATGTGTCCCGGGCGTCCAAGATCTTCCGCTTTGGTGTTGGGATCAACCAAGGCTTGCACCGTTTTGGCCCGGTCGCTGGCAGAAATACCAGTGGTACAACCATTTCCGATCAGGTCAACCGAAACAGTGAAAGGAGTTTCGTGTAAAGCGGTATTGGAAGATACCATCAATTCGAGGCCCAGCTCTTCGCAGCGGTCCTCAATGAGAGGAGCGCAAATCAAGCCCCGGCCATGGGTGGCCATAAAGTTGATGATCTCTGGAGTAATCGTATTCGCAGCACACACAAAATCCCCTTCGTTCTCGCGGTCTTCGTCATCAACAATGATGATGACTTTGCCTTTCTTGATGTCTTCAATCGCCTCTTCTACGGTATCGAGTTGATTTTTCATGCTCAATCTAAAATTTTGTGCAAAGGTATTTAATTTCATTCTTAGCATAGCTATGAATGTCGCTTTGGGCCAGGAGGATTCCCGGAAATCCAGGTAGGATTCGAAGGCTCAACCCTTCATGAGTTGCTGCAACTGATTGGTAGTTTGCTGCCAATTGTAATGCTGTTTCACAAATTGGTAGCCCGCATGGCTTATGCTTTCAAACAAGGATGGGTCATCGAGTAAGGTCAGCACCAGTTGGGCATATTCTTCGGGTGAATTGCCAATCAGTACTGCTCTACCTGCGGGTGCTTGCAAGGCATTGTTGGCCAAAGCAGAGGTGATGCACGGCAATTGCATGGCCATGCCTTCCAACAATTTGTTTTGCAAACCGGTACCGATTTGCATCGGAGCAATCAGAATGCGGGATTGGGCGTAGCAATCTCGAATGTCTTCTACCCAACCGGAAATGTGTACCTGCTCCGATTGAAGAGATTTTACGGTGGGTGCGGGGCTGGCTCCGGCAATTAAAACGCGAAGGTTGGGCCGCTGAGCTATGAGCAAAGGCAAAATAGATTTCACAATGTACCGTGCCGCCCTCACGTTGGGCGGATAGCTCATGTTACCGGTAAACAACAGGTCGTATTGCCGTTCCTGTTGGCGGGGCTGAAAAAACTCCATGTCCACCCCGTTGGGAATGATGCTAATGTTGTTTTTATCGGTGTGGTGAATCAACTCGCGGTCTTGCAGAGAAATGATGGTGTGGTGCTGAAAGTCATTGTAAACCATCGATTCGTAGGTAATCAATCGTCTGGCCTCTAAACGCAAAAGGGGCCTCAGGTAGAAAGGTGCACCTTGAATACGCCTTTCGGCACCGGTGCTCAATGCATCCATATAATCAAGGGTCTTGGTCAGCACCGTGTATTTTCGTGCATATTCGGCGATCCGTACCAGTTGGCAATAAAGGTGTTTGGGCAGGTGCTTTTCAATCAGCCGGTCGATGATTTTTTGGGCCCGCTTGCTATAGAAATAGTGAACTTGCAAGGGTTTTTGGCTAAACAAACCCGCGACCAACCTAAAAAAGATGAACAGCCGGTGGATACGAATGATCTTGATTTCCGCGCAAAAAGGCTTCAGTACTTTGAGCGCATCAGGGTGAAGCCGTTGGGCGTTGAGGCAACAAAGCACCACCTGATGATCGCGGGCCAGCCATTTAATTTGGTTGAAGGCCCGCAGTTTATCGCCTTTTTCCAAAGGGTAGGGCACACGCGACAGAAGCACCAGGACTTTCATTCGTCCAGCAGGTCTTGATAAAATTGCACCAATTGATCCGTTACGCGGCCAAGTTCGTGGTGGTGTGTCATGAACTTGCGGGCGTTTTTTCCCATTTGCACGCCAATTTCGGGTTTTTCCATTAACTGTTGGATGGCACTACTAAAATCAGCGGGTTGATCGGCTACTTTGAGGTGGTCATCTGCGCGCAGGTCGGTTCCTTCTATGCCTTTAGAGGAGGTGACCAGTGGCAGACCCAAAGCAAGGGTTTCCAGCACTTTGATGCGAACTCCGCTGCCAGCACGTACTGGAGCTACTACTACTGCACCACTTTGCAGAAAGTCGGCCACGTTTGGTACTTCGCCAATAATTTCCACTCCTTGGCCTTGCAATGCAGCTATGCTGTTTCCCGGGTTTCTACCCGCAATTCGAAAACGCATTTCGGGATAGCTTCTTCGAATCAAAGGCCATACTTCCTTCACCATCCACTGCAGTCCGTCCACATTGGGGTGCCAGTCGAGCGCGCCTAAGAACACCAGGTCTTTGCCCGGTGTAACAGTTGGTTGGATAGGAGGGAAGGCCATGCCAAAAGGCAGGTGCAGGGTAGGAACCTTGGCACCCGCGGTAATAAAATATTGCCGGTCTTTTTCCGTGATGCAGGCAATGCCATCGCAGGCATTGAGTTGCGCCAATTCATAGCGCTTAAGGCGTTGAGACAACAATTTCCAATACCATCTTTTCAGGCCGCTTTCTTGGGAGGCTTGTGCCTTCCCAAGATGGTGCTCTACGTTGTGTGGGCGCCATACTACTTTGGCGGTACTGTATTGGCGAACAGTTGCGATATAAGGCAACATGAAGAGGCTTTCAATGTGTACAATGTCGAAACGCTCTTGTTGCAGTACTGCTTTCAGTTTTTGGTGCATGGCCGCCACTTCAAAGCGTTCGAGTTGGTAGGATCGCTCTGAAAAAAGGTTGAAAAATGCCCGGTGGGGCTTGAGGCGCGTATCGGCAAAGACGGCTTCCAGGTCCGTTTGTTGTATCAACTCCTGTGCCATTGCATCGGCTCTAAAAGGATGTTTGGGCGTGTGGAGGGTCAACAGTTTTACCTGTTGCTGAGCTGCGAGAAGCCCCTGGCAAATTTGGGCCATGGCCAGTGCACCGCCGTCAACCGGTGGAAAAGGTGGCTTCAGGGTAAGCTGAAGAATGCGCATCAGGTTTTCGAAGCCGCTTTTTTGAGCACCAAAGAAGAAAAGAAGCGGCCAATTTTTTTGAAAAAATCAGTGTAAGTAGTGGCATCCATGATGACCGAATCGGTTGCCGCTTTGTAGGTGAGAAACAAACCGATAGGAGTGAGGATAGCCGTGGCCAGCCACATGCCTTGATAGGCGAATACCTCGTTTTCTTTGATGAGTTTTTCGCCCGTAATCGAGGAAACGTGGAAGACCAAAAAGAAAAGTACCGAAACCACTACCGGCATGCCAAGGCCACCTTTTCTAATGATAGCACCCAGTGGCGCTCCGATAAAAAACAGAACGATGCAGGCAATGGAGAGAGTGAGTTTACGGTGCCACTCGATTTTATGCCGGTTGATGCTCCGCCTTCGCGATTTCAACTCCGTCGTCATTGAATTGGTGTAGGTGCGGTTGGCTCTCGCCAGGTTGATAGCGGCCTGAACAATATTGGTTTGGTCCTCGGTAGAAAAATAGTCGAGGTAATCTTCTTGTGCTGACTTAAACAACGTGTCGTTGCTTGAAGCACTGTTGCGATCATCTCCTCCCAGGCTCACCGACATGGCCGAATCGGGATTGATAGAGTCGCGCATGTAGCTCACCTTGGTTTCTATGAGCCGGCCATAATCGGTAATCCGATCGCCGTATTTGAGGTTGAGCGAGTCGATGGCCTTTTCCAGTTGCGTCATGGTGAGCATCTGGTAATTGTTTTTGAACAAATCCTCGTCCGTTCGGTCGAGTTGAAATTGCGACAGGTCAAAGCGGATGATCTCTTTCTGAAATTCTGTCCTGAAATGCGGGTGTGTTTTACCCGGTCGCTCTTCATAGCTGCGGCCATTGAAAAGGGTCACAATGAGGTATTGCTCATCTTCGGACATGCTCATTTGTCCACGCTCTGCCCGGGTTACCTGCCGGTTGCCCGTGCCGTCGGTGTGGTTGTAGATCGTGATGTCGTTCAGGTCTTTGCCATCCTTGCTTTTGCTCGAGGTTCGAATCACAAAACCGTCAATGTCTTTGTAATATACTCCGGGAGCAATGTCGATGGCCGGTTTTTTTTGCCGGATATCGTAGAGCAACGAAGCAAATTTGAGGTTGGCTAAGGGCCAAATGTTGTTGGAAAAATAGAAGGCGCTGCCGCTGGTTATTACAATGAGCACAATGAGCGGAAACATGATGCGCAGCAAACTCAGCCCTGAGGATTTTAAGGCTACCAATTCATAATGCTCCCCCAGGTTGCCAAACGTCATGATGGAGGCCAGCAAGATGGCCAGTGGAAGTGCCAGCGGAACCAGGTTGGCCGAGGCGTAGAACAAGAGTTCCGCCAGGATGTACCATTCCAACCCTTTGCCCACAAATTCATCAATGTATTTCCACAGGAATTGCATTACCAGCAGAAACAGTACAATGAAAAACGTGAGAATGAAAGGACCCAGGTAGGTCTTTATGATGAGTTTGTGTAGCTTTTTCACTCCGCTTGCTTCAATCTCGGCAAAGATAGAAATTCGCCGATTGCGCGGTGTGCTAATCAAGAGCTATGCCAGAACGGCTATCCGCCTAAAATGCGTTTAAGCTGATCGACCTGACTCTCCCACAATTGCATGGATTCCTCCTTTTCATCGGGTTCGGCAAAGTCAGTGATGTATAACGCCACTTCCTTCGTCATCGGATCAGTCTTTATCCTGATTTCGAAAAAATAGTCGGTCCCTTCGTCTTCCAACCATTGAAACCGCACAAATTCGCCCGATTTTTTGCTCAGCAACCGAGCGGTTTCCTCTGAATCGTCCCAAATGAAAATGAAGAGATCATTTTTAATATTCACGTTGTCGGCAAACCATTCGGAAAGCCCACTGGGTGTGCTAATTGAGTTGTACAACACGCGGGTTGCAGATCGAAAGAGAATTTCTAATTGGAATTTTTCCTTATCCATGCACTTGAAATATTGGCTTTGAAGCCAGGAATAGATTTGCCTGTTAGTAGGATTGAGTTGTCGAAGCCCGTTTTCGCAATATAGAAAATATCTGGCGAATCCATTCAGGGATTGACAAGAATCAAATTTAGGGCTACTCGATGGGCCTCAGAAGTGCTCCGACCCTTATTCTTCTTTTAGCCGCTGGCGATTGCGCAATTTTACTTCCACCACCGTGCCATGACCCAAGTGGGAACTAAGATCTACAATGCCTCCCAAACGGTTAACAATCTCTTTTACAATGTAGAGCCCTAAACCAGATCCTGTACTGTTGCGGGAGCCCCGGTAGAACATATCAAAAACCGCTTGTTGCTGGTCGCTATCGATGCCCATACCGTTGTCTTCTACCTTGATGCTGGCCTGGGTAGGATCTGTTTTGATGATGATTTTAGCGTATGGATTCGATTTGGCCGCATCGTAATATTGTGTGGCGTTGCTGATCAAATTGTTGAGAATGGCATGGATGCGCAAAGGATCGGAAACGAATTCGTGGTCTTGCTGCACCTCCATTTGGAGTTCGATAGAAGAAGTATCGATGTTGTTTTTGGCATTGGAGACCACATCCTCCACCAAGTCTTGAAAATCGATGCTTACACCTTCTACTTCTTTGCGGTGGTTTTTTGCAAAATCGATGATCTCGGTAATGAAGTGGTCCATTTGTTCTACACTTTCATTCACCATAGGCAGCAATTCCTGAATCATATCGGGGTCCAATCGGTGTAATTCTACCATGCCTTTCATGCGCATGAGCGGACCCCGCAGATCATGTGCCACCTGATAAACAAAGCGATCGAGTTCCATATTGGCTTTGGTCAACTGCTCGTTTTGCAACCGCAATTCGGCTTCCGATTGTCGAATGATTTCGGTGCTTTGTTGTACCCGCTTCTGAAGTTTCGATTCTCTTCTACGGAAATAGAGTATCCGATTGGTGAGCGATCCCAGGCCGATAAACACCACCAACAGAAGGCTTAAAAACCACCACTGACGGTAGAAAGGGTGCGTTATTTCAATGGTCGAAGAACGCAGGGGGCTGCTCCAAGCTCCTTTTAAATCACGCACTTGAAACTCGAATTGGTACCTGCCTCCCCAAAGGCTGAGAAAAGTATGCGATTGATGACTGGCACCTTTGTGGTACATCCAGGTGGAATCGCTTCCCAGCAAGCGAAACCGGTATTGATAGGTGCTTTTGGCGCTGTAGGAAATGGTGCCAAAACGCACCTCTAAACTGTTTTGGTTCGGTTCTAATTCTACTGGCTTGGCCCAGTCAATGGGCTGGTTGCCATTGACTTCGATGCCGTAGAAATGCGGTTGTGGAGCCTTGTCAATGTTGGGGCTAAGGTTGCGGGCATCGAAAATGGAGATGCCATTTTCGCTACCGGCGGTTATACTACCGTCGGGAAGCTCCAAAATGGTAAACCGGTTGATGTCGTTGCCCAACAACCCGTGGCTTTTGTGGAAATGTTCCCATCCAGTTCTCGGATGATAATAGAGCAAGCCACGATCAGTTCCCATCCAAAGCCCTCCCTTGTTGTCGAGGGTGAGTTCATAGATCGAGCGCTGAATAATGGTATCGCCTAAAGGGTAGAATTCGATTTCGTTGTTGTGTAAACGACACAATCCCGCATCGGTCGCCACTAACTTTTCGTTGCGGTATTCTAATAAATCGTAGGCTTTTTGCCGGCCATCGCTGCCTGCAAAATGCTGCAGTGGTTTCCCTAAATTGTGCAGTCGGGTGATGCCGTCATTGGTTACCACGTAGAGTTGACCCGATTTTAAATCTACCATCCGGCGGATGAAGGAATTACACTTAAAATAAGGTTCGAAGTGGTCTGCGTTCCAGTATGAAATTTTAGACCCCATAGAGACCAGCAAGCTATCGTTCCACCATTTGAGGGCGTTGGTAGTATAGTTTCCCTCCGGGTAATCCGTTACCCACTCAAAGCCATTCTCTTCATCCCATTTGCCCACGCCTCGTTCTCTGGAGGTAAGCCATACCGAGCCATGCGGTCCGGTTTCCATCGACATAAAACGATAATTGATCTGGTCGGTATTTGAAGCCTGAAAAATGGATTCGAACGCACCATCTTTATACCTTCCTAAAAAAAAGTTGCTTCCAATGAGCATACTACTGTCCGGCAAGAGATGAAGTCCACTTACTTCACTTTCCGGTAAGCCATGTTCCACACTCAAGTAAGAAATTCTTCGGTCTCGAAGGCGCATCATGCCCCGGTCGGTGGAAATCCAAAGATCTTTTTCACGGTCGAGATACAAGTTGTTGTGGTAAAGCAAGGGGATTTGCCGCGAAAGGTCAATGGCTTGTAAGGTGCCATCGGTGATGCTATATCGGTGAATAGGAGAGTTGACACCAAACAACACTTCTTGGTTGAGGGTGAAATTTAGTGATGCGTGCTGAATAAAGTGGAGGTTTTGGTGTTGAAAGTCGTTCACTAACACTTTGAGGCTATCTTGCTGCGCCTCGGCTACCCAACCGGCCCCCAGGTAAAACACCTGACGGGTAGTAGGGTGTTGGCCCATCCGCACAAAATTTTGATTGGGAGCATTTTCAAAAACTCTAATCCATTGATTGTTGGGTTCTTGTATCCACATGCCTTGATTGGTCAAAACATGCAAGTGTCCTTTGTGGAATTGTACATCCTGAATGAAATGGTTTTTCGACTGCAAAAAAGGGAGTTGTAAAGACCGCCACTCTTCTAGTTCACTGCTGTATTGATGCACCTCCTGCTGAAATCCCATGACTAAAGAAAAGGAGTTGGAATTGCGCTCTTGAATATCGAAACCCAACACCCGCTTGCTCTCGTGTTGGTGAATCATCGGGGCGCGAAGGGCTTTCCATTGTTGATTCTGGTATTGGAAAACTTTTGGATCACGGTAGTTGAAGCCGAACAAGAAAACCTGTCCGCTGGGCGATTTTAAGAAACGGGAGTTGCTGCTATTGGGCAAATACAAGGTGTTGGGGAATGCCGTCCATGTTTTACCGTCGAAGCGATTGACACCGGTTTTGGTCGCTACCAACATGCTGCCGCCAGGTTCTTGCATCATGCTGTAAGTGAAAGAGCTGGAAAGGCCGTCTTCCTCCTGGTAGCTGTCGCCCAAAAAGGATTGTCCCCAAACACCAGTGGCCCACCCCAACAACAGGGTGAGCCCGACAACTACTATTTTGATCCCTTGCTTAGAGGTGCACTTTTGTGTGAAGCGCATCCTGGGGTGATGCATCCAACAACAATTCAATCCTTTGGTACCCGTTTTCGTTATCTTCTTTCAATCTTTGGGTGGGAGGGGAAGTCGTTTATTTAGATAAACCTCTTCTATACGGAGGTTGTTTATCTGGGTTTCGCTTTCTGTATCAGTTGCCTTAAAAAGGTCTGATTTGAGGTCAACAAAAATTGTCAAACAAGATCGGTCGTGATTGTATTCAAATCTACTATATTTGCCCACCGTTTTTAGGGCGTGTCCCTTAAAAGTCTAACCTGGCGAGGTAGCTCAGTTGGTTAGAGCGCAGGATTCATAACCCTGAGGTCACGGGTTCAACTCCCGTCTTCGCTACAAGAAAGCCCCTCTTTCAACCTTGAAAAGTGGGGCTTTT
>ERZ1740068.695-NODE-695-length-14025-cov-23.862062_pt1 | contig 14025 bp, 8 predicted proteins | sample MGYA00581735_ERZ1740068 | MGnify/ENA primary metagenome ERZ1740068 (study PRJEB43018, sample SAMN04849740) | marine metagenome | isolation source: floating plastic debris | place: Pacific Ocean | collected 2008-08-30 | study: EMG produced TPA metagenomics assembly... | reverse complement strand
TGAGTGGTGGGAGAATGCTTTCATTGAACGAGCACTGCTCTGCAAGTGTACATAGGGCATTGTACAGTACATGATGAATTCTATGAAGTTATTGTGAAGAAATTCTTAAATTGTTCATACTAAGTTGTTAATAAAACAAGGCAGATCAGGTTTCAAACATTATCTTAACTAGAGGTAAGAGGTCATTTTTGCAAAGAAAAATGAAGTCATACAGCGTTACATTGCGATCTACACATTAAAGAAAAACCCCATTACCAGATTTATAAGGGATTTTTTTTGCTGATAAGAAGTGTCAAGGTCTTTGGGGGTCAATAGATGACGTTTCTATGACCTTCACGTTGCGATCAGCATATCAATAAACGCTATTATCTAACCTTATGAGGCTCTATTTAGTTTACGACCTTCAAAGTCACATGACCGTCAATGTGTGGCCTATAGGTGACATTGACATGAAATTTATTGATGTCATCGCCATTACCATGTCAACAAACCTCTATGTCTCAAGTCATACGGCTCTAGCACCGTTAGCCTTGAAAATATATGCTTATTGCTCCAGCTGTGCTCCTATTGGTCAGTCTTATTTCATTATTAAAACATGTGCAGAGCTTCCATCTACACATAAAAAACTCACATCTTGTTTATAGTCACCATACCCTGTGAGAAGCCGATTTGCACATCCTGTATCAAATCTGGTCCATACCGATCCATAATGTTTACCAAAAGAAATTATTTATTGACCGTTGACCTCTGATGACATCACATCACACCAAAGTGCATATACATACATGTACATATCAATTTCATCAAGCTACCCACTGCTGTTTTTGAGACCATGCCAAAATGTTTCAAATACATGCCAATGCAAGATGGCCGCCATTGGCAGCCATCTCATGTGCTCATCTACTTACATTAATCGCCTTGTTGATACATACAATTTTGAATTGTAATTCTTATAGATTCCATTTGTGCGGTGTCGCAGGCCTGGAAGACCTGAAAGAGATGTCAATATTAACTCTCTAAAGACTTGTCTGGATTTAGACATGACCGTACCAGACATGGCAAAGTTTTTCTCTGTGTCACAACGTACAATCAAAAGAAGGTATGCTGACTTTAACTTATGTCTATGTTGATATCGCTTGTTGGTATCGTTGTTGCCACCTTAATCATCAACATCATCGTTATCAACATGAGTAAAATCACTATTGGATTGGTCATAGACTGAGTTTTATATTTTCTACTAACATCTTCATAAAAACAGTCTGGGAAGCCAAAATCCCCAATTTTAAGGCGCTTATAAAACATCACATAGGCTACCTTCAGATAGATTGATGTCATATCACCGCCTTGTCATGCATGACTGTCAATCTGTCTGTTTCTGTTCATTGATTGAATGTATTGGTATGTACTGTAGACATCTGTTCTGTGGCGAGTGCAGTTCAATTTATTCGCATTTTCCAGAGTACAAAACTTGCGCTGTGGAAAATGCAAAAGTGTGCGCATCAATGATGCTAATAGACTCATGCTGCTCATGATCATGATGCTCATATGTAATTTTGATCTAACAACATTAAACTGCGACCAGCATACAGTGGCTGCTCTGATATCAACGGGAGAAACACTTGAAATGCGTTAGGTACTACAAAGGCCTCAGGTTTTATTAGGGTGCTGTTTTTCATGTACTATTTTCAGAATGAGACAAAATGGACTGTCCAGCAGAGGGCGTTTCAGTAATGTGACCGATGAACAACTAGATGTCATTGTCCATGAAATAAAGCGCTCTGATGAACACTGTGGGTAAGGTGTCGTTTTTGAGAGACAGCTATTTTTTATTTTAATAATTTCTCGACGTAGTAGTTGTACTAAGCAACTAAATAAGTTCTCATCTTCTATGTACAAACTATGCTTGTTAGATTCAGATCATTTTAGCCTAGAAGGTCAGTTGTGAGCATCCGATTCTTATTATGCATTAGAAAATTCGGTGAAAGTTACTCTCAAGTCAACAGGGGCCTTTGGGATTTTTTATTGAGGTGCGAAAACAAAAGTTCCCAAGAGTTTTCAATTTTTATCGAGTCAGAGTTGTATGTACATGTGATCTGAGAGGGCAACTTTCGATGTTGGCATGGAAAGGAAAATTTTTCACCCAATTCAGTTCAAATTTCGGAATGAATTGATACATCGACCCATCTTAAACTACGGGTACACGCAGGGACAACAATGACAGATCCTATAAGCATGCACATGGGATGTTTATTCCCTTCCATTTGGTCGCAATCATATCATGTAGTACGTTGTTCACTCATTACACCAGAATTACACGCAAATGGATGAAACCTGCTGGTAATCATCATGTGAGTAAATGATAATGTAGCAAATGGTTTTTGTTTACAGATTCAGAGAAAACCCTAAATTTTTATTTGCAACCAAACCTAATAGTGAGAATGAAAGGAAAAAAACATAACTGTTCATCGTCTTGAATTGTTGCATCAACTCCGAGTTCAAAACAAATTGAATGAAGGTATTTTGTGCTGTGACTTTTTGTTTGTCTTGGTTCTGGGTTGAGTGCACTGAAAGAAAACTGAGTTTGACCGAAAATTGGCAAAAAATAACAATGAAGGCAAGGTCTATCACCAAAAATGAGACCAGATCTGAATTTGTCTTGGTTGATTACCTCAATACCGGCTATCAGCTTGCTCATGCTCATAGATATTAATTTCAACATTTCATTGTTTTTTAGTTGTTTTTTGGCAAATTGTCACAACCGAAGAGATTCTAGTAGACCTGGTCGAAATTTCAGTATTTTTAATTGAAATCAAAAAGCACAGCAAGTCGAATTAATAATCGACCAGAAATTTGATAAATCAAAATAATCGGCATTATAGTTAGCCGTGATATTGTCAGCTTATTACCTCCAAAACAAACATGCCAGATATAGGATTTGTCTGTCTGAAAAAGGCCAAAGAGTTGAACCATCTGCCAAATTTACATTGCAACAGTTTCGCGCTAAACCAGTATCAATCCATAATCGATTCAAAACTCTCCGTCATCGAATCGAACTCCATCGTAAATAATCGGCCATGTCTAGTTTTTAGGCCTTAGGACCTCCCACCCCAAAAAATTTCATTGTACCGCTATACACACACACACACACGCACAAATGTGCTAAACAAAGAGAGGAGATGCTCTAGGGGGCTGTTCTATCAACTGTCTTTTTACCAACACCAAGCAACAAAGCAGTGTTTCAAAAGCAATGTTTCATCAGAGTATAGTTGTTTAGATAATCAATCAAATCTGCGTGCATTCACTCCTTGATTCACTGTTGCGTACCAATAATATTGCGAGCGTATCATATCCCTGGTGTTATTGCATTCACGATTACTTTCACAGTATGTCACGATTGCAAGGCCATTTGAGATCTAAGGGCTATCGTTTGAGAAGAGAACAAATCAGGAGCTCGATGCATCGTGTTGATCCTGGAGGTGTTGAAGAAAGAAAGCTGTGTCTTCGATGGATATCTAGGCGAAGTTACCATGCAAAGGGACCAAACTATGTATGGCACATTGATGGCCACCATAAACTGATCAGGTGAGTTTTGCTAATTTTGCGTATCCAATTTAAAATGACAATATTGTCAAAACATGAGTGGCTGGTACTAACCATATGGCCTTCTTAATTAAGTAAATTCTCTACAGCAAAATATAATTCCGCTATGAATTACCTTTCGAGTGTCAAACTGAAGATGACTCAATTATCGTGGTTATGAGGCAACGTTGCCAATAGGATCACATTTCGCTGAAAGGGGGACAATTCTTCTGCCTAATGTTTTGGTAGCAATATCGACCCTTCTAATTCTATTGCAGTTTGGAAATTTCAGACTTGAGCTTGACCTTATTCTAGGTTTCATAGGTCTGAACAAAATATTCACTGTCTCAACCCAAATAATCATTATAATAGTAATACACCATGAAACCCACATTATCGTATGTAAAGACTGTAAATAAATAACATGGCAGTATGCATTATCCTATCATAAAATTTACAGATGGGGTTTCGTTACCCATGGAGGTATTGACGGCTATTCAAGAATGGTGACTTTCCTCAAGTGTAGCAACAATAACAGACCTATCACGGTTTTGGATGCGTTTGTCGAGGCAGTGAATAAGTATGGTATTCCCAGCAAAGTTCGTTCTGACAAAGGTAGGTAAAAGGCTAGTTTAGAATCCCAGACTTTGATGTAGGAGGGTTTTCGAGGCGCTTCACAATCAAACACCAGCATGGGTGTTTGATAGTTCTTACACCATGATTCGGGCCCTGAAAGTAGATGTATGCCTACATGCAAATGATATTAGTGCAATTCAAAAATAATTATTATTCCATTACGAGAACCCACAAAACACAACTTCATTATGCTCCAGATACTGCCCTGTCATTTAGCACAACACTAGTAAGCAAGTGACCCTATGTATTCTCGGGCTCTCGTTACACTATTTCATTGCAATTCGAAGTGGTGTATAATTTTCACTATAATTCTGAAGCCATCTTATCTCTCCATTGCTACCTGTGCCAAAAAGTTTGTTCACACTGTATTAAATATTCACTAATGCGAACTAGCGAATAATGAATACAAAAGACATGGGAAAACAAAAGGTCACTAGGGTACGTAAAGTAAATTGTATATCATATATAGTACATGTATATTTTTTATATTTTGAGATATATACAAATATAAAACGAAACGTACCTACATGTCTACTGATTACTTTTAAACAGGTGGTGAAAATATCGGTGTGGCGGACTTCATGTTACATTTTCAGGGAGAGAGATCGTACATCACAGGGCGTTCGGTAAGTTCAGCAACATTAACACCATTGTTCTCTATTTTTTTTTTCAAAAGATATTGGCCAACCTATAGGAATTCTCTTCGCAATACTAAACGAGGCTCCGCCTCTTGCAGCGACTGGACTGCATTTTCTACAGTCAGTTACAGGGCTTTCCCCTGAAGTCACTTTCTACCTAGTGAAGGCTGATGGGCTGTCGCTGACCAATCACATGCAAGAATGTATGTACCTGATTGGTTGCCTGTCTCACTCATACATCTGATTAGCTGGACACTCTTCCTGACTTTAGGGGAAAGCCCTGTGACTGAATGTTGAAAATGCAGTCCAGTCGCTGTAAGAGGTTGAGTCTTGTTCAGGATTGCGGAGAGGATTCTTATTGCTTGGCTAATATCATTTGAACAAAAAATTTAGAGATCAATGATTAGGACTAATTACTTTTGACAGATCAGAAACATAGATCACGTATAGTGATAAGTCACATACATTTGAGGTATATTCGTGACCATGGGGCGTGGGACATTAGCTTTATTTTTTTTCATTTCATTTGACTAATGTTAAATTATTTGGCTCGTTCAGGGGTCATATCCTCATTGACGTATCAGTGTTATAAGTTGAAGGTTGGTTCATGAGCGGTTAATTGGTTTCGGCAGAAAACCATTTATTTAATGTAATATTTTGGAGTTGTTTGCTCTCTTGAATCGTTATTCAGAGGGAACATAATTACCAACATAAATTCAAACTTAAACGAGAAGTATAATAACAGGCAACTTCGTCTCTGATAAAAACAGGCATTTCAATCAGACAATTACTCTTATTGTACTATGTTTTGTGAACCAGTATAGGACAAAACAGTTAGTTGAAAAAATTTCATGTGTACATTCCAATCTTAACAAATGCACTCGCATTGAGTACAGTACTTTCAGGTACATGTAGATATGTCAATAGATATCTGGATTGCGATTTGTCTTATACAACAACACTTATATCCAAATGATTACTTGTCACAGAATGGTGTTGTTATAAGCATCATCATATTAAATGTGTTCTTGATGCAAAACGGGGTGTAAACAACAGTTTAACCCAGAAGATGCAACAGAGCATGATGTGATCTAAATTCATTACTTACGTACCCTAAGTCCTCGGCGGGAAGCCACGTGGCTAATCACTGAAGGTGGCTTGTCAAGTGAGTTCACAACCCGCAGCTTATATGGTGAAAATATTTTCCAGATGACCGGCGAGGGTGGCTTGTGAGTGAAACACAGCATTTCCCTATCTGTGTTCACTTACAAGCCGCGGCTTATAGGTGAGGGTGGGTTCTCACTGAGGGTGGCTTATCAGCTGAATTATGTTTTCCGAATACAAATTAGGTCGTTCACCTATAAGCTGCGTGGCTTCCTGTCGGGGACTTACGGTATATTATCACGCAGATGTAGCTTACTTTCTGTTGCCACAAGGTGAGCCTTGATTATGATTAATGATGAAAACTATCATTGCTGATGTTACATAAATGAATTTGGAAATTTTAGGTACACAATCAGCGAATTGAACGCCTTTGGAGAGATGTGTTCCAGGACTGCTCCCTGACATTCTATATACTGTTCTATCAATTTGAGGAGGAGGGAAAGCTGGACCCAGATAACCATCTACATGTAAAGATTCTACAATTCTGCTTTCTAAGGGTATACAATGCCCGCTTGACTGAATGGATGGAAGGGTGGAATCACCATAAACTCAGGACTGCAGGATCCAGAACTCCATTGCAACTGTGGATGTCACAATTTCATCCTACTGATGACCAGGCTCAAGTAAGACTTGTGTTATAATACTCTGCATGTGATTTTGGCTCTTCTGTTGATATATTGAAGTAAGATGTTAGCAGTGTATTTTAGTTTCGTATAGTTGACTCCTTGTGGTTCACTGAAATTTGCTCTCTGACCAAGAATTGACTACTCTTTCTGCAAAGATCCGGCTAAGAGATTGGCTATTTCTGACCTTCTATAGAAAAAATCTTGGAAGATGTTCTATGTAGGAGCCACTATGTCAGCTGCCATATTGCTCGAGCCATAAAGTCCTTCATAGCGCGTATAGCGTATTTAGACTTGTAACGAATGAGGTTGTGGCAAAAAAAATGTTTGTAGGAGCTCGCACATGAAATGAGCTAATCTTGATAGAAAATGACGCTTGGCATGATGTTTTCGGGATAATCAGGCAGAGATTTTTCATGAATATACGCCCCTTTGATCATGAGGGTAACATGGGGTGCTTAGTCCAAATATGACACCCAACTGTTGCTCAGATAATCCTGCTGCTGCTGGCAATGTGATGTCAGCTTGAAAACAGCAAAAATTAAAATAGGCTAGTAGTAGTATAGTAGGGATATTGTAAATTTTTTGGCTGCTGTAAGGTTTAGAGTCGTGAGACATCTGCCATAATAATTTAAGCCATTCTGTCTTTTCCTGTTGCTGTTATCACCCTCTTCTGGCTAATTTAGAACATTGTACCTGGGAGACTGAGGATGTGCGTGCCTTGTTTATCAGTCTTAAACAATACCTCACTCCCCCACAAATTTTTTCCATGGTTAGGGAGACAGGATGAAGAGGGCAATGATGGTTGGATCCCTTTTTTTTACTTATTGTTTGCGTGGTTAATGCTTCTGTACTAGACTGGCTAGAGTTCGGTATGTGTCAGTGGTCAGAGTAATCCCTACATTGAAGAATTGCATTGCATACAATTTTGGTTTTTCAGCTCACATTTGGGCTAGATGATCCACTGCCGACAACTGTGCCAGATTTAGAGGAGTTTACTGCAGATGTTCCTCAGAATGTTTCCGATATGATGACCACGCTTCATCAAGAGATTTTGAATACCACTGATATCGTGACATGTACCAACATCTACCACAGAATTCTGGGCGTTTTGCCATAACATGAGTTTTTTTTTAGCATTAGCAAATCGTACTTCAATGATCACCTGTCATACGTTTGATTTATTATATTTTTATAAATCTGAAACAGCCTTTGTGGCTTTTGAGTTTGATATTAATGTAAGACCAGCATTCTTCTACACCAAAGCTTTCGTTTATAACTCTATGGCTATTCTTCTGATCATGACCAAACTTTTACATCCTACTATTTAGGGGCCCTCAATTTATGGTGTGAAGTTTCAAGGATGGATACGCAGAACTTTTTGAGATGCAGGCGGATAAAAATTGCCCCTCAATATTACCCTTATTTGCTTGTTTAAGTGATACTGTGGTCACATGAACTTGTGATGTCATAGCTGTTTCCCACTTATTGGATATGAATGTTATACATTCATATTTTCAATTAGTACTGCACAAGTACAACTTTTGACTTGCAGGATATTATAAAACAGTGACCAATTTCATTTCTGTTACCTATGTGCACAATCGATGCCGGTATTAGTATAATACATAGATATTATGTTATGCAAGAAGTTGACAATAATCTTAATCAACCCTGCCGATGGGCAAGAGTCCAGAGCAGGCAATACTCTATTAATGTTTTTCTTTCTGCAGATAAGATTAATACTTGTTTTTGGTACAATTGCTGGTCTGCAGGTCTGCATTTTTTTTGGCTATTGTTAGCAAATTGGTTTGGGCTTCAACAATGTGTTGGTATTCATATGGCCCTTGGATCGAACAAGCATATAGTGGATCATTCTGCTACAATTATACGATGTATTTTGGCATGTTCAGCTGTTTACTTTTTATACACTTCTTGTTAAGTGTCACAAGTTTTTTTCTTCAGCCTTATTAGTCAGGAGATGATTATCTGAAGTGAAATAGTCTGCCTGAATATACATTTTGTCAATTTCAAACTTACATTACCGCACACACTGTTGTACACCCCCCCCCCCCCGCATGTTGCATCCAACACATTGATATTAGTGAACGAGGTCTGTATTTATCTCAAACACAAAACAAAACAATTTATCATGTTGACTCAAAATGACGAAGTCCCAGCTTCAGAAATGCTCAATTCAAAGATTAGCTTTAGATATGAGAGCAAAATGCTATTAGTCTCAGGTCTTGAGAAAAATTGAATGTTAAAACTGAAAAATAATAGTTTTGGATATGAAACAGAAGTCTAGGGTCTAGAGAAAAACTGAGATTGAAAATTAAATTTTGTTACGGCATTAACGCCCCCGCATAATATCGAATCATGTGATCTGGTTGTAGCTTTGTAACATCAACAATAATAATAGTATGAGAAGCCAACATGTTAAGTTGTAGTATCCTCGTCTAGGTAAAAATTACATGAAGAGTAGTGCTGCACAGTTTGTCATTCAAACTACAATTAGTCTCAAACCACATTGAGAAATCGATATCGATTAACAAATTGAATGGAAAGATGTCGATTAACAAATTGAATGGAAATTACAACATCGATGTTACTTATAAAACTAAACGTAGGAAAAAGACACGATTTAATGCCAATATAAATGTAACTTTAATGCATCCAAATAATTTTTCTATGTTTCGTGCAAGATAAATTCGTAATCGAATATAAAACTTTTTCAAACAAATATCTAATTGAGTTTCAAAATACATAATCATGCAGCTGTATTAATTAGGTTATACATGTACATGTATATTAGTAGCTTTCATATAACAGAGCACAATAGCAAAGCAACCATAATACAGGTGTCATGCTACGAGAAGAAAGTTCCCGAGAAGCTCAAAGGGTAACTCGGTCAAGCTTGGCCAAAGTCGCGACACGCTTCCAACCCCTCTAGCATGGCCACCCGAAACGCTTCTTGGGTTGCGTGTTGGGTGGGTAGTACCAGGTCCAGAAGACATGTATGAGCCGACGGCAGTGAACTAGACTTTGTGAAGGTGACACTTAGTGGCTCATTAGGAGGAACTTCTTGGGATGTCCAAAAATGGGACAACTTTGTTAGAATGTCTTCTACAAGAATTTCAGTAAGTCAATTTTATCAACAATTAATACAAAATATTGACGGTGGTCACCGTTTGTCATGAATAATAATAATATATTACTTTGGACATGGATACGGGATATATGAAGTAACTGTTGATGTGTTGATTACTAAGTTTCTCTGTCCGCAACCTGTCAAGGACATGGAGGTCACCGAATATAGTCAAACTATATATCATTGGAAAGCTCTTTGCACCCGGAATTCAAATATGGATGTTTCCATCACGTTGCGTCATAAGACGAAGCGTCACAGCTTGCAGTCAATAATAGGGTCAACAATGCAAAACTTAACTCTAGATGTCTCAAAGTTCTAGATGGTATAGAAACAAAATCTGCTTCATCTAATCCGCTTCATTCTGCTGAGCACTTTGACACCCCTTCCCTTTGACCGGTATTTAAGTATTAAGATTTATTTTATTGCATACTAAAAATATTGCATGTTTGTCTGGCTAGACATGTCGCGTTTTTTCCCAATCATCTGCCTGCTTCAAATATGAATGATGATACCCAACAAGCAGCACAGTAATGAGATGTTGAACTATGTGCCCTTTTCAAATGACTTACCATCTGCATCCTGCAGAAATTGTTCAAATTTTTTCATTGTGTCTGCCTGGTTATCAGTCACACAGTGGTAGTACACAAAATCCGATGCCGATATCTTTCGTGGCTTGTGATTAAGCACACTTTGCACACATATACGAACATGCTCTGGTTGGATCACATCAGTTATTCCTTTGTGAACTTCAGCCACATAAGGCATGAGTCGTTCCACAACCTGCAAACCAGCATTTAAAGGTGCAATATTTTATCACATGATATTCAAGCTGATATTTTGGCACAAAAGATTCTGTACTGTAGCCGACTTGGGTGAATTGGACACCATTAATATTCCTCATGGACTTTGATTTCATCACTTGATAAAAATTGGACCATCCAAGAAAACCTGACTTGTCCATAAATTCCAATTTCTGATGACATAAATATTTAAGGAGGAACAATCCTTCAATATTCATATTCATATCTTTTGGTAATATGTAATACGTAAAGATTTCATTTCAAGTTTTTGCTAGGCAAAGGTTTAGTTAGATTTACTGAGCGTGATTTGCTTTCTTGAAAAAATAATGAGGAAATCCCAACTGAGCTGGGGTGAAGAAAAACGGTTTATCATCAGATGAAGTTGTTCTTTATCCAAAGAGGTTTGTAGCGTCACTCGCATCAATGTAGTTATTGGTCAAATCCAAGATGCAATTTCATCAACATAGTACCCTAATATTGCCTCCGACGTCCAACAGTGCCTTTTTTATGACAACACCACACACTTGTGTCTTTGCAGAGGAGCAATTGGAAAGGACCTACTGGTATACTTTGGGTTGAATAAAGAGTTATGTCAGTTATATGGAATGTTTTGATTGTTCTGAGGGTGTATAGCAGTTGCAATAAACATAAAATGATGATTATATGTTTATGGTAGTTCCAATGCTGCCAAGCATACACCTGGCACTGATGCGCAGAGTTTGTGTGATTTTCACATATTCAAATGCAAAATCATGTTATTATCATACCAATTTCTCAATAAGCATGGGTATGATGATGTCTGGTGTGCTGTCCTTAGGCTGTATTCCCGCATCATAGCACGCCTCCTTATAAAGTTCATCTGCTGATGGACATACTTCCCCATCGATAATCTATAACATTTAAGTTGAAGGAGTATATTCCAAGAATCTGGCAAAAGGACCATAACATTACTAGATCGTTCTAAGTTTGTATGATTGCTGACGCGCGGATAATCCGAATCATTCAGCAAACTAATTAGAAAAATGCAACTACCTAACCTGAGAGTCTTGCGGAGCTAGCAAGCAGTTCTGGATTGAAAGAAGCTCTTCAGTTGGGTGGGCACAAATCGAGAAAACAAATGAATATGAGCTTAAGTTATTGCCTAAAGCATATAGCTTCAAAATAATTGGTTCAGCTTTTTACAACATATCCTTTTTTGTTTTTCTTTTGTTTGTAAGGGTAACAGTTTATCGAGTAGTTGACCACTTGATAGGGGCCAAAACCCCCTAGGTGCCCATGTCTGAGAAAGGCAGAATGATACAAACCTTTTTGAATTTTTGGGCCATCATTGGCTCATACTCGTATAAGTCGTCTAGAGTTGGAAGCGGCTCCTCTCCGAGCAACATTGCCATCAGTAGGGGTGACACAGAATGAAGTTGGAGGTTGGAATAAATAAATATGTGTCCTAGCATTCGTCCACAGATTCTGTAGAAGCCTATGGCCTTGAGCATAGAGTTCGTGAACAATAGGCGTTGCTCTCCAGATGTGAAGAGTTTAGTTCTCTTCGAGATTTCTACAGTACAGAGTAATTGTAGCTGTTTACTTTGCATAGTTAAAATATTAATTTTACAGCAGGGGAGTATTGTACACCCCCTAATATTTGGGGTTTGAAGGTGGTTAAATGGCAATCTCCACAAAATTTAAATAATTAAAAACAAGCAGATATTCTAAGGGTAACAAAGGATGCAGAGTCAAAATCTGACTTCATCTTTGGTTTATGACATCTCCTTCACTGCTATTTTGACAGTTTTTCATTGAAAACTATAAAAAAGTCAATTTGATTGGGGTTTGGGACAAAAATACAATACGCCCCTATCTGACAGAGATGTAACAAATCACCATTTTTCAATTTGAATTCAATTCGAATTCAATTGCATGAAAACCAAGAAAATCCATAATCATCTTAGAGTTAGAGTTAAATGGTAAATTTGACTTAACTCAATTCAAACTTAGTTATAGTGTTTAAACTTTGTAGTGTTTGTGGTACATGTATTTCATTATCAAACACGTCCAACCAACCATGGTTGGGTGTGTTTGATAAGGAACTACCTACGCAGAACTGTTCATGTTTTGTCGTGTTTTACTAATTGGACAGACCATCCTGTATGGATTTCTTTTGGTTACAATGTTAAACATTTGAGTTGCTATAAACATGTTTTGTTAACAGGTTGCCTAAACATAAGTAGACACTGATATTTTTGGCTGACTGTCATAATGTTTTCCATAAGTTCACTTGAAAATTTTATCGCTATTTTTTAATAATGCATGGTCTTATATGTCTTAAAGACTTGATCGGCTAATAAAATTGATATATATATGTATACTGTCGTACATTAATTTGACGCCTAATCTTCCAGTAATCTCCTAAAAGTGCTTCTAAAGGTTTGTAAACATCTGGTTGGGCGATGGCCTTGCTATGCTGAACACATAAAACAAATGAGACTGCAGGAATATTCTATGAATGGAAAATGTATCATAAGTGATGTATACAACTATGTAAATATTTCAGAGCTAATTACCTGTACTTTTGTCTACCCAGCAGTAACAGAAACCTCGATCAAGCATTTCTATGAGTTTTTGATAGTATGTCCTGTCGAGACCCTCACCAAAGGCTGCTTCATCTATAAGCGATTAATCATATTTATATGTGAATATTGATCAAACATAAAAACTCACTCACGTTTCATATCAACACGATCAGCTTTGTATTGCTTTTGTGTCCGAGGAGTTACGCAACTCTTTGCCAGGCCAATATTCAGCCATTAGCATTATTTTCTTGCGTTTGACTGTGTGATTCGGTGCCCAAGCGTGATAATAGGCATACTCGTTACCCCATAAATTTTGGTCTCACTGTACCTAAGTTCATAATCACCAGCACCCAATATTTTGGTTCCACTGGACGTAACTTAGGGGGTCACAAGTATCCATAATGACATTCTGTTAACTGCTTTCCACAAAATTTAACTATTTTCACTTTACTATAACTACGCATTACAAAAATGTGGCTATAATTGCAACTTTTTATCTCAAAGTGTACTTGACTATACACAAAAATTGACAACTCAAAGACCTTTTGCACATCTCGACCTCGTCAATAATGATTCCCTGCACTCGGCGGTGAGAAACAGCTTCAGCAGGGCTGTTAGAAGCAATAACACACATTTACAGTTATCACATTGTGTCATCACGACCTACCTATAACTTGACGCCTAACAAACATAATTCAGCTCGTATTCATGTATGCGTGTATTTGTATCAGGGTTGTGATCAAATCACAGTGATTGAAAAAATTTGAAAATCAATTCATTTGAAAATCGCTGTTTCCATTGATTTGATGAGTTCAAGGAGTTTGAGAGAAGGAGATGAAACTGCCCACTTAGACTGAATTCTTGGAT
>ERZ1740068.694-NODE-694-length-14027-cov-20.838677_pt1 | contig 14027 bp, 14 predicted proteins | sample MGYA00581735_ERZ1740068 | MGnify/ENA primary metagenome ERZ1740068 (study PRJEB43018, sample SAMN04849740) | marine metagenome | isolation source: floating plastic debris | place: Pacific Ocean | collected 2008-08-30 | study: EMG produced TPA metagenomics... | reverse complement strand
CTGAAAAGTGTTATTCCGTACTACCTAGTCTAAGTGCTCAGTCTCCAAATCGGATGGAGTTGTGGCATTCTTATCATATCTTTTATAAGAATGCCACAACTCTATCCGATTTGGAGACTGAGCACTTAGACTATGTACTATCACAAGTTTGTTTTTCATCAAGCCGTAGATACACAGAGCTCCTAGAGGCCTACTGCGCTTTATAAGTTCGATCCATTTTCAGCTTATTACCAAAGTGTGAATAGGTTAAGTAATACATGGGAAGACAACTCTTTACAATTGAAAGGAGCTCACAAGAGGGATTCTCTAACCCACGTGATTTCACATAATGTTACAATATGAATAATTTTTAATCGCATGAAAGCAATTATTTGTTGTATTTTATTTACTTGATCGCAATTTAAGTACAGAACAACAAAATATAAGTATAGACCTAATGTTTATGACATGAACCTTACTTGATTAAGTGCATGTGTATACCTCACCAGAATGATCTTATGCTCAAGAATATAGATATTGTGCATGTATGTTTCACCCCATATGAATTCACCGTGTCTGTGTTATAGAGCCTTATGACTGACATTCCTCTTGGTGGTGAGTCGTGCTTGCATTACGTTATGTTCGTTCGCTCTTGTTCTTCAAAGTTGACATTCCTCTCAAGTTTGACCAGACTGACGGCAGCACAATTATTAAATAGTTTCTATATCTACGAATTGTTTATTTCATGGAACATTTACAGTGTTTTCAATTTTCAGAATTCCGCGTAATTGAATGAATGTTACATGCACAGCAGTTACCCTATAAGGCTACACCAACAAAATGTCTTGAATTACTCTTGATCTAGAACTAAGCTTGAGGTTGGAGATATTTTATTTTACCATTTGATAACAAAATTCAAGAGGAGGGAGCATTTTACTTGTATTTGGTTTGAGGAGGGAACATCTCAATAAAATATTTTAGTTACGGGCATTATCATATTTAATTTCACCCATTTTACCTGGATGGGGGCTGCATTTTCACTTAACATGTGCGTAGAGCCACGGAGGGAGGGTGATCTATATCAAGGTATTTTATTGGTATAACCTAACATGAGAGTCACGACCTTTTCAGTGAAAAATAAAACAAGCCTCAGTCCTACAGCAATGCTGGGCGCTCCAGCGCATTTCACAATCAGTACATGATTTTCATGGGAAAACGTCGCCAAAACTGCTATCCTATTTATTTGTTATGCATATGTTGCTGTAAAAAAGTCCAACCACCAAATATAGCCCTGAAGTGACACTGTGTTTCAATGATAGTTTTACTCCATTCAACCAAGGATTGGACTACTGCCACTTTCACATAACAATAAAAACTCATGCTGTGTTTTTAGTCTGATCCACTTGTGAAAAACCTCCAGAGAAGCTTTTTTAGTCGGAGTCTACAGACTTGAATCTATCCACGAAGCACTGTGAGAAATTGTGGTTGGGTGCCCTTCCTAACAAAACCAACAATGGTCCTCGTATTGTCAGTTAGTCGAAAGCCCTTACCACTAGACCACGGCTGCTTCCTTACTACATCCCTGGATTTGACATTCACTGCCAGCATTTGCCATTTCAATTCCATGGTCTGTAATCAGCTGACTAAATCATTTTAAGTTTTTAGTTTATTAATTTATAGTTTCATTTTATGTACACAGCTCGACAGATAACGGGTGTAAATGACATTGCCTCAGAAATGCTGACTGTTGATGAGGGGTACCACGGCCTATTTGTTGTGGACAGGTTGTCAAAGGTATGTCGCACTGTAGTCAAAGATTATACACCTAAGATCTGGAAGATCAATGATTGGCTCATTATCATCCTTCAAAACGAGGACAAATCTCACCTCTTATTTTGTATGTCACTTTGTGTCAACAAAAGCAAGTGGTTGGGCTCTGCAAATTCTATATACATTTTTATTCTATGCTGTAGCTGTAGTCACAATAATAACCATATTACACATGTTCATGATGGACTTGCTGGCAAACTATCAAGTGGGAAAGGTGGCCATGGGTGGTACTCCTCATAAAGTACCCCACCATGGCCACTCACCTGAAATGGAACTCCCGGAAAACCAAAGCAAAGCTGTTCATGATCACATCTCATTCTTCTGGCTTACATTTCAAGGCCCCTGTTGCACCTGGTCATGTTTCTGAAAATATGTACCCCAACGATGTACACTTGAATTTTCACTAAGATGATATCCCCACCCCATTCACTTGAAAGTGACCATGGTGGGTTACTTAAGGGAGAGTATCACCCATGTGGAAACATGGTCACACAAGGCTTTGATATGTGCATGTGGAACCATTTATTATCATAATTTTGATTTTTGGAAACCCACAATAGTATTTACCTACTTTGAGTTTTTCCGCCTTGTACAGTATTGACTGGTTACGATGTTTTCAATTCAACTGCAGTCTTTGATTTATTTTGAAGTCTGAACTTTAAATTGATCAGCATTCCAGGGTCCAAGTTATTGCACACTTCTTATTGGATAGTTGTCCGGACACAATGTTGTTTTTATTGCCAACAGATGAGCTTTTATCCAAGATATAAAAATATCTTTGCTTTTATGTTAGTACTTTTTGCACTATTATTAACATAGACCAATGAGTGCGATGAAATTGGGGAGTGTTCAGTGTAAAGCTGTTTTTTTCTCAGTTTTCCTGCTTTATCAATAGACATAAATTACTGCATTTATTTTATCAGACAATAGAGGCGTTTAATATTTGAAGAACCCTGGAATGTTTAACTGCCACCTCCTTACTTCAGAGTGGCATATACCTTGTAGGTCTTTCCTGATACCATAATTCTTCTGCTCCCAATGACTTGCTATGAGACAAACAGAACAACAAACCTACATTGTATGTATCGTCTCTTTTAGTCTGGTGATTACATCCAAGTGTACATTCCAAAAGGTCTGGAAATTACTGGAGCGATTGTCAAGTTCAAACAGGAATACCTGGTGTATACCCTGGGTAGCCGCTGGGAAGTTACAAGGGGAGATATTCAGACACCTGTACCGCAGTCTGAAGCAGTTTACATGTCTACCAGCTGTAGCCATGTTATATTGGTGAAAAAAGTCCACGCATACAAAATATCAAACATGGTGAGTCGATCATGATTATTAAGTTTTTTCATTATCAAACAACGCTCCAGATAGATAGAATGAAATGTTCAATTCAGTGCATACAATCTTCATGGTTTTCAATTTGTAATGCGTGTAAGTTGCACACCAGTCATCATGATCTTCAAGAGTTATAACAACAAATGAATTGTAGGGTAGGAGCATGGCGGATCTTGCTGAGGAGTTTGACGCGGATATCTTGAAGATTGTCGAAAACATGACCTTGGACCAGGCCACTGTGAAATGGTGAGCATGAGGCGCAAATAAAATCAGATTGTTTACCCGATGAAATCTACCTACAGCACAAAATATTGGTGCGGGTGAACTATATGTGGTGTCAATTCAATTATGTAGGTGGCCAAACAAGGTATCAATGTCCATGTGTAAAAGTACATGTACATGAGAGTACATAGAAATGGAAACTTTGATTGAGCATGATTCCCTTATCTAAATTAAAGCAATTTCCTGGTCCTGGCAGCCTGTGTAACAGGGATCGTGCTTCAATTGGTACTCCATAACGTCTTACATGTATGTCAAGATTCAACTAACCCATGGTGAATATGAATTTCCTGTTATTATTGCCTAAACAGGGAGGATGTCATTGGACATGATGAAGTAAAAGCTACTCTCTACGAAACGTTCATTGATCCGATACTCAGTGAAGAGCTGTATGTTGGTGACTTTTACGGTGACCTTTGCTCTGTAAGTCTGTGTTTCTTGCCAATTTTTATATGATAGTGTGACTACCTGCTGAACGTTGTGATAGGGGGAGAGAAAATATGTAATGGCAGACATTCAAAAGTTGGTCCAGTTTATTTTTCACACCATGGTATCTAGTATTTCCTACAACTACACCCTAAATCAAAGTACATTTTAACATCCCAGAAACTCACTAGGCATTGGTTTTAGTGCTGCTTTATTTGGAAAGAAAATAAATCGGAAGCGTTACAAGAATCTTGAGCAAAAGAGCGAAACAGCCACATAGCATGCATGGGTCCATTTTACTCAATCATTAATTTTTAAGTGGTTGTCACGAGTCACTGTTAACATAAAGGTGGCAGCTCCCCCTATTTTGTTCTGAATCACTGTAATGTATTATCTTTCAGAGTGTATTGCTTCATGGGCCACCTGGTACAGGTAAAACATATCTAGCTCGAGCAGTGGCAGGAAGGTGCCATGCAACACTTTTCGTTGTCCGCCCATCCGAGCTCCTCCAGAAGTATGTTGGCGATGGTGAATCCGTCACTAGATGCCTCTTTGCTGCAGTAAGTACTAATAGAGTTGTGTCCAATTTCAGTCTTACGCTTATTTGGTTCATTGTATAATGTTTAAGCATTTTACTAAATGCGTCATCTCACAATGCACCACATTGCACTTGCAATAACCTCATAAACGGAATTTGTCCTAAAAAAGAAATGATGGTGATTAGACACTGGGTTCAGATCTGGCCTGTGCATCATACCTACACGCCCTTTACATGGGGTTTAACAGACCGTTTCAGTAACAACTTGGGAGTTTACGCACAGAAAATAGCCTAGAGAAGTTGATGTTAGCGATCAGTTGGTGTAGACATGTTTAAGAAATTTAGTAAACCTTTTGGCATGTGTAATCCGCGTAATAAATTTGTTCGTAGCTGAAGCCCAATCACTCTTTTGCTACGATTGACATGTATAAGTTTTTTGGTTACTCTAGGCAAGAGCATGCAGTCCTGCTATAATATTCATCGATGAATGTGATGCTATCTTGAGCAAAAGAAAATCTGAAGATCGTCCCTGGATGGTATCACTGAAAACTCAGTTCCTTCATGAAATGGACGGTCAGTAAGGCCAATACAAAAAAACGAAATGAAGCATTGCTCAAGCACTACCTAGAGGAATTAGTCTGATTTCTTCCACAGTTTCTCCAGCTTATTTTCATTTCTGCAGAATGAGTTTTACCATAAAAGTAGGATTGTTCTTCCACAACACTTGATAATAAATACATTCCTTTGCTGTGAGCAAGCAGGATAGCAAAAGGAATGGAGAGTACATGTAGTAGGTGCTAGACTTTTTTTGGTGAAACATCTTTATTGCATCAAGACTGTAAATGTATGAAGGGAATTAGATCGGTTTGGTTTGGTCTACCTTACCATTACATGTTGGTTTAGTAAACCAGATGAGCTCAGAGACCAGGAATTGGGGTACAAGCCCGATAGCATGTCAAGAACCGCACAAAACATTATTTGCCAGCCACCGTGCATGCATATGTGGCTAATTTTATTTTATAACTGTTGTTATCAGGTGTGACTGGGGAGAGAATGCCCATTCTAGGTGCGACGAACCGGCCAGAGGTTATCGATCCCGCCTTTATGAGGCGTTTTGGGCATAAAATATATGTGCCCATTCCTTCTGAGGTGAGGACATTATAGCCATGGCCTATGTTACCATCCTGAAATTCAACCAGGAAAATATTTTCAGTACTGTTTTTGTTTGAAATCATAAGTGCATAGTATAATCTGTCTATAGTTCTAGGGACATAGATAAGAAACAATTTTTTGTGTGACTGTTTTTTTTTCATCACTCATAAGGGTGTTTTCTCAAAACTGTCTTTTGTACGCCAAGCTATTAGGTGCTTTATTCGCATAGAGTTATGATCATTTGTCAGTGTACGTATTGCATTTCTGGCATATGCATGACACGGCTGCTATTTTTGGAAGTCAAATGTTCATAATTTAAAAGAGAAATGCAATATATCTGTCTAAGGAATGCAAATAAATCAGGAGCATTAATAAGACGTTTAACATTGAATATATCCCATTATTTTACCATTCCTTATCTTGTTGTTGTTTAGGAAAGCAGACATCAGCTAATAACGGTTTATCTGGCGAAAATAAAAAACCACCGTGAAGAAACGGTAAAGGTGGATGCAAGTCAAGTTCACGTGGAGGAGTTGGTAAAGAAAACAGCAGGCTGCTCAAACAGCGACATAATGTCAATGTTCAGGTATGAAGCATTGGATATTATGATTATCTCACTGCATTGTAGGCCTACATGTTCGGGTATGCTGCAACCTGTGATGTAGCCACAAAAACTATGTTGAGGTCTCTTGAGATGGCCTTAGGATGAAAGCCTTAGGCCTTAGGCTATCATTAACTTGAACCCCTCTCTCTCTCTACCTTGGAGATTTGCAATAGGATGAGCACGTAATCTGGAGTCTGAACCCATGATCTTGTCAACGGAATGCTATCGATGTGCCATAATCAAATTTTTAAATAAAACCTGAAAATTGAACACTCAACATGCCAACACACAACATTATTTTGACCATTGTTATGTTTAGGGCTGCTGGTGCCCATGCCATTACAAACAGAGTGGTCAAAGATGGTTTCACTATGTTGACTTACACCACAGAAGATTTCAGAGTAGAATTGCCAGGTAAGAGCTCCTCTATTTGTGAGCCTGTTTTTGTCATGAAACTATATTCAGACAAATCTGTGTTTGTTAATGTAGGATATGTTTTTATTGAAAGTTCTATTGTTTCAAAAGTTGATTATTAGGCAAGCGAAACTTTATCATTTGATCTGTGTCAGCTTCCTCACCCCCTTTTCGAGACCCCATAAACTGATAAACCTCCTTACCGCAGTCTAAAATTTAGAAAAAAAATGAAAAACAAATTTTATTTATTACCCCACTCATCAGGAACACAGATGATAAATTAAAAATGGTTTCTATTCTAAGTGAGTGATATCAGCCGCTTGCAAACTCAAATTGCAATTTTTACATTTTTCGATGGAAATTCAACAAGATTTGGAGCTTGAGGGTTGAAAACCATCCTAGAAACTTAATATCGCACCTCCCTCACACTTGCTAGGCACTACAAGTGCACTCATTGTTGACATTCAGTGGTGTTTCCTATTTCTTGTTTATTACTAAAGGAGTTATTTAAAGTAGTTGCACAGGGTTTGGTTTTGGTTTGGATTGGTGTGCTTCAGAGATCGATACCTGGAGCTCTATTAGTCTGCCTCAGCTTATGCATTATTTCCAAATAAAAAAAAGAAACATTTAAAGATACCTGCCGCACTGCCTCATCATTATGAAATTGACAATAAATTACAAAATTTAAAATAAAACGCTTGCCTGCCTCACGGCTGAAGAAGGCTTCCTCTGACGCAAATCCCAAGTGGTCAGCTCTCAAATGTTGGTACACTATGCTCAAGTCTTTCTCAATGTCAAGCGGGGCCTCTAGGCCTCCTTCTCAACGTCAGTGTTGTAGGGGATGGTCGATAGTATCCTTGAAACCATTTGGAGTTGAACGGGGTGATTAATTATTGAAATGTATTAGTAGAAGTTATGCTCACAATGACACTGGGCAGATAACTCCAATAACCTTAGAAATAAGTGTTTTTTTCATTGGTCAAGTGAGGACCTATGATGATTGTTTTGAATAACTGCCTTTCTATGGGTTCAATTTTCCTATTTACGGAACGCCAAGACAAAAGACTGAAACTATTGACTAGTGTTACCATTTTGACTTTGTATACAACAAAAATCGAGACGGCGTCCTCAAGGACTCGGAAAAGATGGGAAGTGATCCCATACCGCCTCCATCGGCAAGTCTACTGAGTCACGGGCTAAGTGTATTTGTAGGAGCGTGGTTAATGATAATGGATCAAGGTTTTTAATATGAAGGGTTGTAGTAGGTTCTATTGCAATATCAAGGGGCTGGCCCAAGCCGTGACACCACCGCACATTCGCCCGCAGACCACGACAGCCTGAACTCAAACCAGCTACGTAGAAGGAAGGCCCATCACTCAGCAAAGTGTCGGCTTCTCGAACTTATGACTAGAAAACTGTAGTTCAAAATCATGTGGTTATACCAGCAAATGTTAGACCAAAAAAGGAACAAAAAAAATATTCAATCGGGCACCAGAAGAGCAAGCCAATCATGAGCAGAGAAAACAAAGGAAAGAATTCGCTTTAAACGCATTGAAAACAAATACCTCTCTATCAAAAATAATACGGCGATTTTGTCTGAAAAAGTGTTGTAGGGGTATGAAAACCATGAAAGACTCCAGCATAGTGCATGTTTTCTGGAGAGCTGACCCCCTGGGACGCAAATCTAAAATTTTGTTTGCCTTACCATTGTCTCAACGGAAGCAAAATTAGAGCTATGGAGGGGGGGGGGAGAATCCAATATGAAATCTGCTCAGCAATATAATTGAATATTACATAAACATTGTCCATGTTCTGTTCTGTCTGTACATGCAAGCTTGTAACATTCATGGCTCATATTATTTCCAGGTCAGGTACTGTGAGTGTACACGGGTAGATCGAGTGTATGCAGGATTACATGCAGGATTGTGCGCAAGACTGTACTCAGGACAGGAGAAACGAAGCAACAAGCATTGTCTGAAGATTACGACAAATACAAATTCGACATAAAAATTGTGCATTTTCTTCTAAAAATTATGTTTACTGAATAACACATAGCTTTAGCTGTTATTTTTATTGTTAGTTCCCATAAAAACCAGCATTTCCGCTGGTTAGCAAGTTTAAGTTGGCTAAATCCAAGAGTGAGTTTATTGAATTTATAAGCTGTCATTTTGTTGGTCATGTGTAAAACATACCTCTGGTACTGAACTTGGTCAAGGGCACTCATGTAAATTATACTGATTGATTGAAATTGTAACTGTAATTGTGATGCTGTATAGCGCTGCGAACGGGTTTAGATACGTGTATTTAGATTTTTGCATATTGTGGTTGTCAACAGTATACATGTATAATAGAAAATACTAACGACATTGATATCATTTACAGAAGATGATCAAAATATACATAGACATCTATTATTATGTGCATTTGTTAATAACCAAATGTCCCATGGATTGAAAATAGAAGCTACCTGGAGATATGCCATCTGTGGTTTCGAACAGTGGTTCGAAGGCTGCAATAATGACCAGCCCAATTGTAACGTTGATTGATGACTCACTGCTGCCACAACCATATATATTGGAGAGTGCTGTGATAGGCCTTCCATCTTATGGGACCGATTTGCTAAAAATTTTGGATATTTTATTTACACTGGGAACTTCAGAAGATCAGAACATACGAGCAAGGTGATGATCAACAAAATTGCCAACACAACATTTTATTACTGTCAGAATTGCTCTTAGGTGATATTCTTAAGGAAAACCAACTTGTGCAAGCCTAGTAACAAGTGTCGCCAACTTTTGATGGGCATTGTAAAATTGTCTTTCTGTTGTACTGCAATCAGCATCGACCCAGTTATTGAGGAGAATATCAGCAGCCTCCGCAAACTCCGGCGAGACATCATTCACCTTGCACACATAGCCATTGGCTAAGCATAATCTTTCTCTGTCCACCCTCTGCAAATAGTCTGGTGCTGCAAATGAAAATTTCAATTTCCTTACATAAGTTTCCATTTGATACAGATTTCTTTATTCTCCGTCTATGGAATCACCCTCTGGAACACATGATTATCCCGCCTAAATCCTAATTGTGATGTGAAATGCGGAGAAATCTAAATTGCCGTAAGAATATTAATTTTTTGGGTGCTCTCAAATAAAATTTATTGTTTGAGAACATGAAGGGTTTTTTTAGAAACAAAAACAGATCAACAGCCCTTAACTTAATTTGAACACACAAACATGAGTGGTAGAGTGGAAACAAGCCTTATACTCCTAGGGTTAGTTTGTAGTAGTGCATGACCTGCTACATGCAAGTCTGTGCTACTGCTCCTTTCATTCTATGTTCTTCGATTTACATACATGTATTCGTTGATGGTGAAATAATTATAGTAAACCAGTAGATATACAAGCAGGGATTTACCTAGTCTAAATCGGATTGAGTTGTGTCAATCTTTTCAATTCATCCAAGACATGGTCTGGTAGCTGACCAGCTCTATCGTGTCAAAAAATTGAAAAGCAGCTCGTATTTTGGAAAATCAATTATTTTGCGCAGGGGTGTTTGTTGGGTCAATGTAAGATATTTTCACTTTCGGCCACGTGACCTTGGCCATGATAGCTCTGGCAGCGCCCTTATAATGTTCCGTTAACCGATGAAAGACCAACAATTTATGGGAGCTGAATGAAACCTGTAAATTCAGCATGGGTGAAATAGGGGGTGTGCAAATTTTCAGAGCTCTCCTACCTCTACAAGTGGAGATATGGCATAAAATGTCAAATTTCAAGTCTATACAACCACCATTTAAGTGAATTTTGCAAAAAAGAGACATGCAAAGTGCAATTTACGGCTATTTTAAATGTTGCTGCTCTATAACATGTAGATCATTTTTATATAAGATTTATAATATCAATCGGTAAAACACGTCAGCAGCTGTTTTTGAGCTGTTGAATACATAAGAATGAAACGCTTTCACTTGGTAATTGAGTGCAGCATATGTAACTTAGGCACAAAAACTCTAGATAAAATAACAAATAGAAAGTGGGCAACAAAATGCAGAAAAGTAGTTTCACTTTAATGATTACTATATACGACTGGAAATATAGCATTTTAGACTATTTCTCTCCAATTAATGATGGGAACTCGGTGAAAATTTGTACACCCACTAACTTTGACATGCTCTTTCAGAATTACATACTTTCATTTAAATCCCATAAACATCTGCGTTTTTTTTATCTTATATTGAACTATAATGGGCCGTTGCCGTCATGGTCAAGGTCACATGGCCGACAGTGAAATTATCTTACTTCAACCCAACAAACATGCCTTTTAAAGAAAAACATCTTTTCCAGGTTGGTAAGGACAAAGTCATTTCCCAGGCCCCCAGCTACCAGACCAATAATCAACTAGTGTTTGTCTTCCCATTGTAAGTGATGACACAACTCTGATACTACAATATGCGTGCGATACACAGAATGGTGTATCCCATTGGTGTGACAACACTGACACAAATAGTGAACTGAGTTGGAAAAGTGTAAGAGGAAAGAACATGCAAACTTACAGTGCTTGTAAAGGAGAAAAGGTCTCCCTGAAACTGGATTGGATTTCGAGGTCCTTATCGAATGCTTGTTCCACAAATCTCGGAAGATATCCAGGTGTCTCCTTATAAGACTCATGAAACAGTACCGGACGGCTTCACTACAACAAATAAATATATGTGATCATACATGGTTAAAATGTTCTATATACATGTAGACCAAAGCCATGGGTTTGATGTAGACTAGATGGAACTTAATTGGGTCAGTGTGATGTATTAAGTGGTAAGTCCAAATGGCCTGGTTACCCAACCACAAACAGGTAGCTATCGACATACTGATTTGAATCGGGATGGACCACTTCAACTTATCACTGGGATACCATTCAATATTCATATTATTATTGTGCATTGTATCATGGATACGTACTATGCATTGTATAACGAATGAACACTCACATATGAAAATCATTGGCTGTTGAAAACACCCCATTCACCTCCAGATTTGCCAAGTAGTCCATTGGGTATTGGAGAAATTCTTCTCTCATCGATCTCCATAACCGTTCAATGCGCTGTATAACACCATTAAAATGACGGTACAAGAAATGAATACACATATTTTTGGCAATAAAATATACCTACAAGTTTACGTTTTATTGATCATTGATTGATTATTGGTCATAACTACACTGATTATCACAGTGTTCTGCAAATTATGACCTGAACAAATAGTTGGTGAAATACTACAATCATGTTATTCTTGATTCTGATTCCGCTCCACAGTAGATCACCTACCATGAGTAAAAAAATAATGATGCAAATACAAATACAAACATTTTACTAACACCATCCTTTTCATGAGTTTGAACAAGCAAACTTACTTGGTTCAGACACGATTTTCCATATATGAACGTTTTCGGAGCTGTTGACATAGCTTTTTGAATGTTTTCTATTACAACATTTTCTGTGCCCTTATCAGCACGTATAAGCCTGGGAATGCCTAAAATGACATGAAAGAAGAAGGTCAAATACCAAATACCTAAAGCGTCTTGTAAAATATTGCCAACTTCACAGTTTAAAATATTGGACCAGTTGGACGTTAATATTTTTTGTTAGACGCATTTTCATGATACTCCTAACATTACTGATATATATATATATATATGGTTGAATATCAGCTAACAAGATTTTAATCATGTGATTTGGGTAGATTCACACTTGGCCAAATTTCCAACATAACATAACAGGAAAAAAATATTTATGGAACTCAGTTCAGCAACCTGATCCAAAGTATAATAAGTGTACACGGTTTATGATTTTGGTGATTTTGGAAATTTGTCGTTTCATAAAAGATATGTTTTTCATTGAAATAAATAATTAATATGATAATATTGTGATCATAAATTTAGCAAATTTTGATTTACCGAGCTCATTTGACCTACTGATCACAGCACTGCTAAGATTTTGCGAGAGGCTTGTAAAAATGGACTGATAAATGATCTGGGCTGTTATACCTGGAACATGTATTTTCAGCAATACTCACCCCCTGATGCCTTGGCAGAACTTAAGAAATAGGAACCGACCACTTTCGGATTATTATTCGTAGGACCTATTTTTAACCACATCAGGTATCTGGAATATCTACAAAACACAAAGTTGAATGCACAGCTACAAAGATTGTCTGTTCACATCTTTAATTACTGTATGTGTGCAACAATTATTTGTATGAAGTGAATTCAGTTTAGTGTTGGATAAACACAATTACTCATTTGAAGCCAAAAGTTGTCTTCTCTCTTAACTAAAAGTTCAGAGAGGGGGTAACACTCAATGAAACTTGCAATGATTACCAAAAACGATACTCCAGAGAATGGCCAGAGAACCATTTCAAATCCCATGTTTACAGAGGCTGCATCAATTTGCTTGAGGGTCCTCATCAGAATTGACCATAAATATTACAGGTAGAGATAAAGGTAAATAATAAATCACGTCATGTACCTGGCAAATGTCATGTACATGTACATAATCGTCAAAGAGAAACTAGATTTCTTCATTCTCATAAATGTCATACCCGGGTATGCATGTTTATTTTCTTTTGATCATACCCGTCAATACAGCCATGGATGGCTAGCCCGTATTTCTTCAGCTTGTCATTACCATCAATGTGCCAGATGAAGTTGGGCCCAGGAACGCTGGAAAAAAAGTTATAAGTCTAAAGAACAATAACTAGACAAGCGGTTTGATAAGCAGCTCTACCAAGCAAAAGTGACTGTTATTCTTTGTTATTGTCACACGTTACAATAGGAAAAAAGCATGTTGGAGTTTGTCTTTGCATAAGTAAGCTGACTGATATGCACTATGTCGGTTCGCCATTAATATTGATCCCCTTGGTTCGCCAGTATTTGCATAACCAACCGATGGGTTTTTTAAAAATTCAAACGCTGTATGAATATTGTATGAATGATTTTAATTTGGCAAGAATTGTTTGGGGCAAAAACTTGAATTTCATGGGCGGCAAAATGCAGCGTTGCAGTAAACCCAAATAATCAAAATGTTATACACAAGTTACACGTTTTTTAAAAAGCTCTCGTAATTGATCTTTGTGAAAATTGCATAGGGTTCTGAAAAATAGGGATAGGTAATAAGATGTAATTTATTGAAAATAGCCTGTAGAAATATCGCCTTATCACATTAAACTAGCGTCTCACCAAACAACTAATATACTCATTCTGAAAATACATTACCTAAGTATTACACATTGAGGAAACGTACATAGAAAATAAACTACAAGCACAGTAGTTGTGAAATGCATTCAACCAGGTCAGGTCAGCTACTAAAACACACCTGTATTCTCTTCGTCTGATAGACTTGTGTTTTCTCAGTGTGACACCAACTGGATCAACAGCCAACATAAACAGACGGACTTCCTCTCTGATCAAAAGCAA
>ERZ1740068.693-NODE-693-length-14033-cov-7.615825_pt1 | contig 14033 bp, 10 predicted proteins | sample MGYA00581735_ERZ1740068 | MGnify/ENA primary metagenome ERZ1740068 (study PRJEB43018, sample SAMN04849740) | marine metagenome | isolation source: floating plastic debris | place: Pacific Ocean | collected 2008-08-30 | study: EMG produced TPA metagenomics assembly... | reverse complement strand
AGCTCCTCTACTAACTGAAATCGATGATTTTAACATAGCGCCTGATGTATTTGAGCTTACTCCTCCACCTGAAACAGTTGTATACCATTATTTAATCATTTTTGATTTTTGTATCAAAATATCCCTGGCTTATCATTGTCGGACGAGCTGAAAATTCCTATATTTAGCTAACAATTACGAATTACGCGTATCAATATTTTTTTGATCTGAAACATATGGCAGTATTCTTTCTGCGCCTGCAGAGAATATGATGTCAGTACGCAAGTTTTTAAAATGCGGTCGCCGAAAAGCATGAAAAGAGTAGGCTAAATTATTATGCTAAACCTAATGAGTAAAAAGATTAAATTAAATGACTTAAAAGTAACAAGTTTTGTCACTGAAGTAAACAAGTCAGGTGCCGTCAAAGGAGGATTTGGTACCAATGTAACTAACTATCAAGGCTGTTTTTCAAGAGCAGAGCCTATCTGTGATTCAAGAGAACCAGAGTTTTGCAACTGGACATGTAATGCATGGTGTCATGGTAGTGACAACACTTATGGGTCTTTCTGTACTGCGCCTAAGTAAGTTGAAAGACTAGAAAAGAAAGAGACTGTCTCCAAAAGGCAGTCTTTTTTTATTGTAAGTCTTCATGTTTTATGCGCTAGCGATCAGAGCCATACCGCTTAATCTGCTGTAGCCCTCATTATGCTGGTCGGGATCGCTTAAACTCATCTATTCTCCCCGCACCATCCGCCGTGGTGATTTCGATAGGCGTCAAATCCAGGTTAAACGCTTGCCGGTAAGCTTCGGACAGCCTCTGAATGAGATGAGCGGCTCCACCTTTTCTGATCAGGTTGATGGTACATCCTCCAAATCCGCCTCCCATCATACGGGCACCAAACACCTCAGGCTGACGATTGGCAAAGTTTGCCATAAAATCAATCTCAGGGCAAGTGATTTCATATTCCACCGACATCGCCTGCTGTGCAGCTATCAGGATTTCCCCGGCCTCAGTCAGTTTGCCGTCGCGCATCGCCCTGGCAAATGCGTGGACTCTCCTGCTTTCATCCAAAACGTATCGGCATCTTTTGAAAACCACAGCTGGCATATTGCCCTCTTCCTGGTTGAGCATAGTCAGATCCACATCCCGTAGGCTCTGTACCTGAGGATACCTCTTCTGAAGGATCGAAACACCTTCTTCGCATTGAGCACGCCGGACATTGTACTCAGTATCTGCCAAGCTATGGGTGACATTGGAATTGAGTAGTAAAAGCGCTGCACCTTGCAACTCCAGTGGAAAATGCTCGTAATCCAGGGAGCGACAATCCAGCAACAGCGCATGCCCTTGTCTGCCCATCATACTGGCAAACTGGTCCATGATACCGCACATGACACCTACATATTGATGCTCTGCCTGTTGCGCGATCTTAGTCATCTCCACCTTGTCCAACCCCAGTCCAAACAGGTCATTGAGGGCACAGCAAACCCCGCATTCAAGTGCGGCAGAAGATGACATCCCGGCACCTTGCGGCACATCGCCTTGCAAAACCGTGTCAAAACCCGGGAGCAGGTAGCCCCTGGAGTATAATACTGCCACTACTCCAAATACATAACTCCTCCAGGAGTCGGTTTGCAAATCAGTTACCCTGGCCAGGTCAAACTCAAAAAGCTCATCAAAGTCCACAGAATAGACACGCACCTTTTGCAGTTTATTGGGTGCTGCCGCCAGGTAGATCGCATGATTGACTGCTGCCGGCAATACAAACCCGTTGTTGTAATCCGTGTGTTCACCGATGAGGTTAATTCTGCCAGGAGCCCTGTAAAGGCCAGGCTGATGCCCAAACCGGGAGGTAAATATTTCACTGATTTCTTTAGCTATCTTCATAGTAGGAATTGACTTCTTCCCAAAGTTAACTCAATAAACGCACGATTGATGTTGATAATAATTCGCATAGGAATTCTCCGCGTTAAACAGATGTATTGATCCATCAATTTGCCTTGATCCGGTTTTACACTCAACCTGGCACAAGCAGGTCAGTCGATTGCTTACAAAAAAATACAGTCAATTTCAAACTTTGTAGTCGCTGATATGCAGGCAATAATGGACATTAAAACCTTATATCAATCGCTTATTCATAATCGTCCTTCCTGCACCTGATTTCAGATAGGGCCGCTCAGGTATTTCTCAAGATTGAAAGCTGAGTACTTATTATTAAAAGTGATATGAGCACCTAATTCTATTGGCAGTCTGTAAGCAGTTGATTTTATATAACCCTTTTTATGTTTTTCTAACTTGTTCTCAAGATTGTTGGTGCATCCTACATAGTAGGATTGATCAGCACATTTTACAATGTAAACATAATGGTGGGCGTCACCCGTACGCTGTCGCAGCAGCTTTAGCGTAAGAGACCGAAGCTCGCTTAGTCGACATAATGGTTTTTTTAGTCTTAAAAATAAAAAGCTCGCCGTCGCACTTATGGTGCTATGGCGAGCGAAGGTGGGCCTAAAGGGTCTTAGTTCGAACCAATTATTGGAGGAATTGAGTCAAATGGGGTCATTTGAAGTCAAAGTGGAGTACTGAAAGATGATTCGGAAGCGGGCTGGATTGGGCTCGTTTTTTTTGTTTGTATTGCTAACTAATCAAAGGCATTCATAGAAAGCTCTCAATTCATGGTGGATTCAGGTAAGAAATTATATAAGTGAAAGATTACCATTTCTAATCCCCAAAATCTTTCCATTATACTTTTTAAAGTATCAGTTGATTTTTTAGATACTTAAAAGATTTACCGAAAGACTTGGATGTTTTTCAATCTAATTTTGCTTCAGATGATTTTGAGCCTTTTCATTCCATCAAATGTATGCTCAACTCCTATTTTTGTTGAACCGATTGTTTATCCTTACACAATAACTATTGATCTTTTGTAATTTATTCCATAAAATTTCAAGAAGAAACTTCCTCAAATTTGGGGAAACATAATTCCAGAGCAAGAGATCAAAAATCCTGATATTTAAAACTTAATGCAATTACCAAATTTTTCGGGTTACTCATGATACTGACATATAAGTTATTTACTCATCATGCTCTCGTCTATCGAAAGCCTTTGCAGATACTGCATTGTAGTGTCTTACTGAAGCACTACCCCCTTCACTGCCTCCTCTCTCACAAATAATTAAACAGAAAACATCCTATGTTATCCTGTAATATTATTCCCGCTTTCTCCCACCTAAGTTTGTCTTGTAATCAATGATTAAGATCGATGAAGTAGCTACCGAAAAACATTGGTTATGAGGCGGATTCTGAAAAGCCTGAGATTAAATAGAGTAGGAAAAATTGATTAAATTAATGATAATGGAATTTAAAGAACAATTGAATTCATGGATTCAGCTTAATGACCCTATTAATGTAAAAAACGTTTTATCCACTAATGAAATGGAAGCATATAGACACATCTTGACTTCCTCTTCTCTAGAGGGTAGTTATGTGACTTCTTCCGCATCAATAACAGGTCCAGGGGCCGAAAAGACTAAAAATGAAAATAATCTTGACACCAATTTTGGACTTGCTGCAATAAATCTTGCAAATATGGCAAGGATAAGTGCGCAATATTTTCCTGTAGGTAATAATCGAAAAGAAAAAGAATACAATGATTATAAGAAACGATTAGCCTCTTGCCCTTTGTTCACGATTACTTTAAGCACATTTAATGAAATTACACGGAAATCGTCAAATTGGAATGACTTAATTGAGGACATAGCTGATACTTTTGATGGTATTAATAATGAAGATCGAAAGCAGGTAAAAGGTGATTTAATCCGCTTAGCCAATACTGCTGCAAGTAAAAGTAAAACAACAGAAACAGAAGATATCCTCGCGCAAAATGTAGTTGATGTTAATGATGATGTAAATTATTATCTATACGACACGAAAGTTTCTTTTTTTCATGAAAAAAAGAAAAAAGAAGTTAAGCAAAGCACTTTTAGAGTAACACGCCTAAAATTACGTTTTCTAAAAGATCTTTGGCCTGAAGTTAGCGAAGTAATGAATAAAAAAGTTATTGTTTCTGTAAAGGATTGGTTAGATTCAAACAACACTAAATCAGAAGATGACAACAAAAAACCCTTAACATGCATTTCATAAATTAATAGTAGCGCATTTAATTTTGTAGTTATAAATCTTACACTATTAATTGATATGTATGTTACTAAATCTTAATAGCTTAAAAGTAACCCCAGAAGTAAAAGCTTCTGGGGATTTCGCAGGGCAGAAGTGGACCCAAGGGGTGAAATTTCGAACTTTTTTGAAGAGAATCTGGAGGGAGTTTTGGAGTATCGGAGGGTGTATTCTGCTACTCGTTAATCCCCTTCGACTCAAAAGTTATGGCATAATTACAAGTCGTTGAATAACCGACAAATTACTCCACTTTAGGCCATATTTGAGTACATAGTTAAATTTACTCTTAGATGTACTTCTAAAAAAATATTAGAGAACTAGAATATTTTAGAAATTCACTTTAAATTTTACTATAAAATTTCGTGTTTGTCTCCTATTTATGACTGATTACAGCCCTGAGCAGCATTGGACAGATTACCAAAATGGTGATGATCAAGCTTTTCGCCATATCGTAGAAAAATACAATAAGCGTTTGTTTTTCTTCATTAGAGGAAAAGTCGGAGACACAGAAAATACAAAAGAGATATTATCGAAGTTATGGTTACGGCTAGTCAGAAAAAAATCTGAGGACATTAAAAATCTAAACGCATATATCTTTCAAATTGCAAAACGTCTAATCAAAGATGAATACCGAACAATTAGTAGAAGGCCTGATCTTGAAAACATTGAAGATTATGAAATAAAGCTTAAAGCAGAAACTATCAGTAAGTACGATGATGAAGACTTACAGGAGAGGTTGAAGAACATACTGACTCAAGAGGAATACGAAATTTGTGAATTAATGGTTGAGGGTTTTAACTATCGGGATATTGCTCAAAAATATGATCGGAGCAGTAGTACTGTTGCCAACAAACTCACATCGATTCGAAAAAAACTTGAGCATATTAAATTACAGCAATCATTATGAACCTGAAGGAAGAAGAATACTGGGATTTATTGGAAGATTATGCATCACAAAAGCTAAATGCAGATACCCAGCAGAAGGTGGCACGTTGGCTTAAGAAAAATGAGGATGCCCGCACCACGCTTTTGGGCATTGAAGATATGATGGCAGAAATTCCACAACAGGAGGACAGAAATGATTTTTTCAGGAATCTCAACGATGAAATGATTTCAGCTCATTTACCAAAAGAAAAAAATAAAATAAGATATACCAGGTGGTACTGGATGGCCGCGTCGCTCATAGTGATGGTGGGTATTTCATACTTTCTGGTTAAAGAAAGAAATGATCTTTCTAACAAGGTCAACACCTATTTATCTCAGCACCATGGGCTATCGAATCAGGTAAGATCAGACAGCTTTGAAGCAAAAGAAAAATGGCCAGATGCTTATCACAATGCTCAATATGAAAAAGTAATCACAATACTCGCCAATAATGACTCATTAGTAGCCATTGAAAAGCTGTACCTTGGGTTATCATACATGTATACCGATCAATATAACCTTTCTATCAATCAGCTAAACATTCCCTTTGCCAATATATATTTAGATCCGCAAAGGCAATGGTACCTCTCCCTGGCTTATATCAAATCTGGTCAAAACAATTTAGCGATTCAAACATTGAAATTGTTGATTGAAGAGCAATCTTTCATGAATAAAGAAGCGGAAGAACTCTTAGACCTTCTTCAGGAATAACTTCCTGCGAAGTGCAATCATGATTACTATAGTAAAAAGGATAATCACCATCAACAGTACTAGTTTGTACGAAATTACGGGTGCATCCAATACTAATGGCGAGTTATCTCCTACGAGGACAAATCCAGCCCAATAAAATGGATGTCTCAACTGGGGGTTTTTAACATCTTTCAAATAAGTTAATTTAGCCTGTCTTAATGCTTCTGACTTGGTGAGTCCTTTTTTGAGGTTCGTGTAAAAATTTTTCATTAGAACTGGCGCTATATCGTCTGGTATTTCCCATAACGTCATCACTACTGAGGGACATCCAGCATAAGCAAAGGAATGGGCAATGCTAGTAATGCCAAAACCATTTTGAAAATCACTTAACCCAGTATTGCAAGCACTTAACACCGCGAGATCAGCGTTAAGCTTAATTCCATATATCTCCGAGATCGTTAAAACATTGGAGCTATCTCCCAGGCCTTCTGGTTCAAAAATGAAACCTGAAGAAAATGGCTTTTCCTCATTGAGAGTGGTGTGACTGGCAATATGGAGAATTGAGTGATTTGCATGGTTGTCTAGAAAATCTTGTTTGGTAGACATTAAATTTAAGTATCCATCGCTCCCAAGTAGTTCATACACTTCAATAGCCTCCTGGTCGGTTTTGAGTCGTCCGGAGTCCTCTTGAGAATATGTAGAGGCAAAGCTTGCAATCGTAAACCCGGGATTATTGGCAATGAATTCGCGCTGCACGGTGGCGGAGTGTTCATACCTTATTTCATACTTATCAATTACCAATTGTTCACCCAATTGATCCGTAGGCAGCATCTCTAAGTTGAGGTGATCTACCTTTCCATCTCCTGTAATAATCAATTTCCTTAGTTGCGTATCATCCAATCTCAAACTTCCAAGTAATAGTTGGTACAATTGGAAGCCACTCGCTATGTCAAATGAGCTTCTTTGTTGATAAGTATTGAAAGGCTGAACAAACTTCTTTACTAAGGTATCTATGTCTGATCTGGAAATCGAAAATAACGTATCCAAAGTTGTACTGACTAATGATATGTGATAATGATTTTGTCCTTCAAAAAAAGACATAAAAACCTCATCCTTCCTAAGAGAACGTTTCAATTCATCAAGTCCCACGACCTCGGGATCATATGAAAACTTATAATAAATGGAATACTTGGACTTAAGCACCTGCTGTGTGCTGTCAAGCAGATGACCTATTCTTATCACCTCAGCTCGATAGTTTTCACTCCCACTGCTACCTTGTCCTAATTTAGCCTTTACAAACTTCAGCTGATTTCTAAGTGCCGCAATATCGTCCTCTACTTTTTGAGCTTCAATATTTTTTGACCAATTGTAATCTTGTCTTAATCTGTTCAGTAGATTTGAATACATGTATGTTTCATTGAGCCTGATTGGATCAAAATCTTGGTTATTGTTCTGCGTAATGAAGGTGAATATGAGATCAAACAATTCTTTTTCGACTTTTTCTTTCTTTTTATAATCTTTAAGAGAAAAGTTCTCTTTCCTGGTTTTTTGTATGATTTCTAATCCTGTGAAAGATGTGCTTTTGAAGAGATCGATAGAATAGCTGTTCCAGTTATTTCTAAACTTATTCAAAAGGACTTCGAGTTTGTCATTGATGAGATCTAACCCGATCAGGTCATTTTGGATACTATCAATATCAAAGTTTTCTTCTACGGTGAATGGTGTATGGTGACCAGAGAGGGTCTGCATTGCCAATTGGATGTGATGTAAAGCACTATCGAAATCATTTGTTCGATAGAAGTACCGGCCCAGTAATTTGGAAACCATGGCTTTTCGGTCATTGAAGCCTTCAAAATTTTGATAAATCGCAAATGCTTGTGACAAACAGCGTACTGCTTCTTCCCATCTCGTCATGTCCAAGTAAAGACTTCCAAGATTATGTAGCGTTGCCGCATGCAGTATACTGTTCTGGACCTCCAGGCGTTCGATTAATTCAAGTGCCTCTATAAAGGCATCCTCAGCGAGAAGATAGTCTCCTATATCTTTACTGGTGTTAGCATAATTGTTAGCAACCCGGATAGAAGTACGAGAAGGGTTATTTGTATAGTAAGGTAGTACCTGTTCAAAAAATGCTAATGCACGGTGATTTCTACTCATATTCCTCAACAAAATGGCAACATTGGCCTTGGTAAAATAGACCATTGGATGGTCTTTTCCCTGTGCATTAAGTCGTATTTCCAGCGATTTGAGAAGATACTTCTCAGACTTTGAGTAATCCCCCAGAATAAAATAATTGTATGCCAAATTGTTATAGGCAGGAGCAAGGTTTAAGTTTTCTTCAGAAAACAAAAGCTTACGAAGTTCCAGTGCTTTTATCGTAAAATCCTGAGACTCTTTGATTCCGTACAGATCGCCGTATGCAATGCCTAAAGTGTTATATATACTTGCCAAAAAACTACTGTCAGCTTTAGTTTTCACCTCTAGAAGATTCAAGGCTTTGTACCCATAATGAATAGCACTATCAGAATTACTGAGCCGATTCTGAGATGCAGCAAGGTTGATGTATAATTGAATCAGCAATGTAGAATCTTTGTCCTCTACTAAATTATACACATCGAGAGCATCTTGAAAAGTTGAAATAGCCTTGTCGGGACGTTCTACAGTATTCTGCATCATCCCCTTTAGATTCAAAAGCTGAGTGATTAGAATGTTGTTTTTCCCTAGCCATAGTTCAGTCTGTACAAGGGTGCTATCAAGCAACTTAAATGCCTCTTCTCTATTATTTAATCTAAAAAGTGAAGTAACCTTAAAATTAAGTGCCTGAGTTTGGGCTTCCCTTACAGCCCGAGTTTGATAAGGCATCTGAATAATCTCCTCAGCCGATTTCAATGCTCCATCATAATCTGCTTCCAACATAAAACTATCAGTTTTGGCAAGCAATCTTTCCAAATCTGAATTACTTGGAATTTGAGCGTAACAGGGATATGAAATTAACAATACAATCACTGTAAGTACACTAGGAGCCCTAAGAGTTTTAAACCTGGTGCAAAACTGTTCATTTTTTACCCAAAGTTTATTTGGTAGCAAGCGCATATCGTCTAATTGTTTTCAACAAGAAGATAATGTACAATAGGTAAAATCAGAACCTTCACAGGAGAAAAAAGCAACACATCATAGAAAAGCTATCAGTCTTTCCGATCACTTTTTTCACTTCTATCAGGAAAATCTACAATTGTTGGCGTCTCCCTCATTAGACAAGACGATTTCTTTTTTTTAATAATCAACAAAATGAGAACAAAAAACACAGAATTAAAGACGCTAAAGCTATCCGCAGTTTCGGGTTACTTTCTATTTTTCATGATTACTTGCCTGTTTTATGCATGCAGCGATCAAAGCAGCGATGAGCCGACTCCGTCAAATGAACCAGGGACTGGATTTTTAGAAGTTACTGGCATCTCTACTGAATTAGATATTTCGAGTACTGAAGGTAGAATACAAAGTGCAAACACCGATTTGTGGGATTTCTCCATTCTGGATGACAATCTGGATACAGTAATTTTCTTTGAGGATTTCATCAATGTCCCTGCTCAGGTTCCCCTTCTTGAAGGTGATTATTCAGCACACATAGATAGCGATAACCAGGCACCATCAGGGTTTGGAGATCAATTCGCTACTTTCGGTGGTGAACAGTCCTTTACTATAGAAGACAGCATTGTAACACCAGTTACTATCACCGCATTCCCGACTAATACCAGGGTGAGGATCCAATACACAGACCAGACCCTTGCAGAATTTGATGAAATCAAGGTAACTGTAAAGACTCCAAATGTGGGTGGTGAATTATTTTATGATCCCAATGAAACTCGTTTTGGATATTTTCAGCTGGACACATCTATCGAGATTGATGCCATTCTGCTGTTCACTACAACAACTGGCGATACTGACTCCAGAAGGATACAGGGGACTATCCCCAATCCACAAGCGGGCAACAGTTTCACTGTGACTATTGCAGCAAATCTTCTGGAAGGGTCCGGGGCATTTGATATCGTAGTTTCTGATTTATTTAACGAAAGTGGCTTTGACCTCTCCGGCCTTAGAGACCCGAATGCCGACTTTGTCCCAGATGGCTCTACTCCTTATACTGATCCAAGGGATGGACAATCATACAATGTGGTGAAGATACAGATAGGGCCAGGGCCAGAGGATTTTCAATTATGGACCGCTGAGGCACATCGTTTTGTCCCTCAAAACACCAATACCTTTGCAACTGTTAGTGGTATTGATGCCGTTTACTACAACTTCGAGGGTGCAATAGATGCTCCCAGAGGTACACATCTTCCTAGTCTTGAAGAATGGGATAGACTGACAAGAGTAATCAGTTTGTCCCGATTAATACCAGGTGGCGATACAGGACTCAACCTCGAAACACTGGGAATCAGCAATGCAGGTGGTGGAAGATCAAGCACCAATGAAGGGTTCTATTGGTCCAGCTCTCCATCAACATTTTCCACACAAGCGACAGCAATCAGAATTGTGCCTCCAAACACGGTTGCAAACAGCTCGGAAAATCGAACATTGGACTTTCTCACCGTCCGCTACATCATTGACCTAAGATAAATTCTAGCACCAATAGGAATAGTCTGCAAGCACTATCCCTATTAGTCATTCATAATATCCTTTTACAATCAAGAATTTACTTTTTATACTATGAAACAAATTACGACTATTTTAATAGTGCTGATGTCTGTTACAGCAATGGCTCAGGCACCACAGAAGTTTAATTATCAAGCCCTTGCCAGAGACACCTTAGGTAACCCTATTGCCAATCAGTCAATTGCTATTCGATTAAGTATCCTTTCAGGATCGGCAAGTGGCACCAGTGTTTACAGTGAAGTCCATTATCCGATAACAGACAGACTTGGTTTGTTTGCCTTAGAAATCGGAACAGGCACCGTACAACTAGGTGTCTTTGATCAGATCGACTGGGGATCAAACAAATTTTTCCTACAAACCGAAATTGATATCTCTGGGGGATCCACTTTTACTTTCTTAGGGTTAACGCAATTACTATCCGTTCCCTATGCTTTGCATGCTAAGACACTAGAAAATACCAATTTTGAAAACAATAATGCCATAGCTGGCTTAAATGCAGGTCTGCAAAATACCGGTACTAATGGTGTCATGATTGGTCTCAATGCTGGTGCCAATAACACGGGAGTCAACAACACCTTTGCAGGTGCTGCCGCAGGATGGCAGAATACCAGTGGTATTCAAAATGTATTCATCGGAGGTGCTGCAGGAAAGTATAATACCACAGGAAACAGTAATGCTTACGTAGGATTCAATTCTGGTAGAAACGCTACCACCGGAGGGGGAAATGCCTTCTTTGGAGTATGGTCAGGAGCTAGTAACACTACTGCCAATCACAACACCCTGATTGGTAACAATGCTGGTTCAGCAGTAACGACAGGATCATACAATACCATGGTAGGGGCAATCGCTGGCAGACAACAAACCATTGGAACGGAAAACACCTACCTGGGTAATCGCGCAGCACAGAATGTTACTTCAGGAAGTTACAATACGATTTTGGGTAGTTATGCTGGAAATAATGCCAATGGTGAACGAAATGTCTTCATTGGGTTTGAGTCGGGATACGATGATCCGGGCGATGATCAATTGATAATTGCCAATGGCCGTGACAGCGCAAATGTGTTATTAAAAGGCAATTTCGTAACGGGTGACCTTGAAATGAGAGGAGTATTGAATACCGCTGGCGGTATTCGGTTCGCTGATGGAACGGTTCAAAATACTGCAGCCATTAACAATAACGGCGTTCATTTAACGAATAATAACGAGATCAAGGCAGGAGCCTCTTCCAATATATCAATTGGAAACATTCATCCTGAAGATCCAGCATCCTTCGGCAACAACATTATCGGCCAATCTGCAGGCTCAACTGCTATGTCAGGTCCGTACAATGTTTTGATAGGACAACAGGCTGGCCAGTTTTCAACTACTGGTACGCGAAATGTCTTTGTTGGATCTTTTGCTGGCAACAAAAATACAACTGGCGGGTACAATGTCTATATCGGGACCGATGCCGGACGTGATAACGAAACTGGCCATTCCAATACCCTAGTTGGAAATCAGGCAGGTACTAAAATGACCGGATTCTTTAATACTGCTGTTGGCAGATGGGCAGGATATAGTAATACTACTGGTAGGAATAATGTATTTGTAGGCCTGAATGCAGGAGCCAATAATAATGGGTCTGAGAATGTCATGATAGGTGGTAGCACCGCATGGCAAGCTACTGGAAGTAAAAACGTTTTTCTAGGCCATAGTGTTGGAACCTATGCCACCAGCCACTCTAGTGTCTTTATTGGCCACAAAGTAGGTCTAAATGAGAGCAGAAACAATATGTTCATCTTAGGCAATGGACCTGATTCAGTCAATCATTTAATCACTGGTGATTTCATTAGCGGAGATGTGAAAGTAAGAGGAGAATTAATGACTGAGACAGGGATTAAATTTCCTGATGGAACTATCCAGACCACTGCGGTAACTGCTACAAATCCACTTTGGCTGCAAAATAGTGACTCTATCTTCTACACCGCTGGTAACGTTGGAGTTGGCACTGCCTCCCCGACGGAACGATTAACTGTAAATGGCAACATTCAGCTCTCAGGTGAAATTAGATTTGCTGATGGTACAGTACAAAATTCAGCCCCGGTTCCTGGGGATACTGCAATTTGGTCCGTAGACAATAGTAATGCCTTATACGAACTGGGTAATGTCGGTATCGGCACCAATGCACCAAGCGAAAAATTGACAGTGGATGGTTTCATCGCAACAACTGAAGGGATCAAATTTCCAGATGGAACGATACAGAGTTCAGCACCAGTTCCGGGTGATACTGCTATATGGTCTTTAGATAGCACTAATACATTCTACAACTTAGGCAATGTTGGTATTGGGACAAGTACACCAAATGAACGGCTAACTGTAGACGGTTATGTTGCTACAACCGCTGGTATCAAATTTCCAGATGGAACTGTGCAGAGCACTGCTGCAGTAAATAATCCAGTTCCGGTAAAAAGCAGTGCCGCCTATTTCAATTTCGGGGAAGCCAGAGTCTTATCACCAAGAAACTCATGGGCCAAATATGGTATCAGATCCATTGATGTAGGAGGCCCAGGAACCATTTTAGTTACCTACACAGGCTACAATAAATTTTCATTTTATGGAAGAATAGGTATAGGACTATCGTCTAGTTCATCGCCCTTAAATACACCTCTTCAATTCCAGGATAATAGTAAGGGAGGAAACGATGCATTTGCCACAAAGTATGGTCATCGTGTGAATGCAGCTGGCACCTATTCGTTTGCAATTTTTGTCTACTATCAGGGCAATACGCAAGACCTTTATGTCAATGATCTTACACTTTTATTTATTCCAGACTAATGCAAAAAATAATCATAACTATAATGCTCTTCGGAATCGTGAGCTTTGGAGCTTCTGCACAAAATACTGCAGGAAAAACAGACAGAAGTGGATCAACTGTCATCACCTGGTCTATTGGAGGGCCACTGATGACTACGACAACTGTAACACCTGATGCAAGTTCATCACATAGGCCGACTACTTCGAATGATGACCACGAATTAAATGATCCACAAAGCGAACTCAATACCAAAAATGCTCTCTTGGTCTATCCTAATCCTGTTAGCTCAATATTGAATTTGAATATGGAAAAGATCAATGAATCTTTTACTTATAGAATTATTGATCCTAGTGGAAAAATCATAGATAAGGGCTTCATTAAAGATTTTGGATATGCCCCTCAATTAGATGTCACAAATCTTTCCAACGGCATCTATCAATTGATTATTTTAACTGACTTTGGTCCGATGCAGACCAGATTTATTAAACAATGACAATGTTGAAACAGTAGTTTTTGAGTAAGCTACATCCTTCGAAGTTTAATAGAAAAGATAAGTCCTTTGATAATTTTCAGAGGACTTATCTACTTTTGATAACTTCAACTTAGCCCCAGTGAATCAAGTACCTAGCTTCATAGACCCAAAGGGATTTCGAACTCACAAAATATTGAAAATCAGAAACTTAATTCATAAATGAATATTTTACTGTATCAACTACCGAAATGTTCGAACTAAATATTAGGAACGTAAAACACTGACTACCAGAAGTATAAAAGCCACTCGGTGTGAGTGGCTTGAAATGATGTGGGCTTTGAGGGATTCGA
>ERZ1740068.692-NODE-692-length-14092-cov-19.651635_pt1 | contig 14092 bp, 15 predicted proteins | sample MGYA00581735_ERZ1740068 | MGnify/ENA primary metagenome ERZ1740068 (study PRJEB43018, sample SAMN04849740) | marine metagenome | isolation source: floating plastic debris | place: Pacific Ocean | collected 2008-08-30 | study: EMG produced TPA metagenomics... | reverse complement strand
AGGAAAACTTTCCATTTTTTATTATTTTTTAAGAAAAAGGTAGATTTAATAAAACTAAGTATGCGAAACTAGAACCACCAAAAGCACCGATTAAAAAACCAGCTGTGAACTGATTCCAACCCGTACTGCTTTCTAATTCATCGCCTTTCTTTGAAGAATCAAAACTTACCGTTCCATAAATTAATAAGGCCATTGTTAAGATTAAGATTAAGCCTACAGCAGATAAAAAACCTGCTAACAACGAAATATCTGAATTACGAAGTGGACCTAACTTATCAAAAGGACCTACAAGAAAATATCCATGCGCCATTCCAATCTCAAGACCTTTTAATAAAGGTGAGATACCTTTACGATATACAGGTAGATTTGATAAGAATGTACGTGTAGATAATGAAGTCGTTACTGGTGTTGATAAATGGCCCACAAATGGATCATTATTATATGGTTTTACAAAATTTGCCACTTTATTATCCCCTTGTAAATATAGCTACAATAACATTATATCTTTTTTACTTAAAATTGCAGCTTAATTAAGAAAGATTACCTTCTAAATTTACTCCAATAACACTTGCGATCTCACCAGCTTTTGATTCTAAACCTTCAAGTGTGAATAATTGAGAACTTGGATATAAAGGAATTTTACGTTGATCTTTTGTACAAAGAAATAATGTACGACGAGGGTTTAACCCATCTTCAACAAAAATTTCTATTGCACGGATTTTATCAAAACCGTACGTAATTAAAACCTTTCTATTTTGGCCTGGAAAACCTTTTCGGATAATACGTACAACTTGACTAGATGCATCAAATTCGTTAACTCCAGCACCAATATCCCAATAGATCAATAAACTAATATAAAGCATTAAACCAAGAGCAACTGTACCATAAAAAAGCATAGTAATACCTTGTGGAATAAATTCTAAGTTCGTTGTATTGGCTAATGGTAAAATATTAATTTTAAAATAACACTCTAAGCTTGCTAAAGCAAATCCAAATCCACCAATTGCTAGAATAACAATCCAAATAAAATTACTTAATTGTCTTGCTCCTACTACATCATCTTTTAATAAAGTTTTTTGATTATCCATTTTTGCAACTCTTTTTAATTTTTTTTAAACCACCCATTCATAACCTTTTTCTTCTAATTCATTTGCTAAAGAAATGTCTCCTGTCTTAATGATCTTTCCGTTGCGCATTACATGTACGTAATCTGGTTTAATATAATCCAATAAACGAGTGTAATGTGTGATTAACAGTAAGCTTTTTTCTTTCGAGAAAACTTTATTAATTGCTTCAGAAATAACTTTTAACGCATCAATATCTAAACCTGAATCCATTTCATCTAAAATTCCTAATGAAGAATCGAGTAATGCCATTTGAAGAATTTCATTTTTTTTCTTTTCACCACCAGAAAAACCTTCATTTACATTTCGGTTTAAAAATTTTAGATCCATATCGATTAAATTCATTTTTTCAATTAAAAATTGTAGGAATTGTAATGGATCAATTTCTTCCTTTCCTTCAGATTTTAATTTTGAATTGTAAGCTAAACGTAAAAAATCTTCATTGCTAACACCTGGAATTTCAAGAGGATACTGAAAACCTAAGAAAACACCTAAATGAGAGCGTTGGTCTGGTTCCAATTCATTTAACTCCTCATTATTGTACATAATTTTCCCTTGAGTAATTTCATATGAGGGATGACCAGCGATTGTTTTTGATAAAGTACTTTTACCAGATCCATTTGGTCCCATAATTGCATGGATTTCACCTGGTTTTATTGATAAATTTAAACCTTGTAAAATTTCTGTTTCATCAATTTTAACATGTAAATCTTCAATTTGTAACATATTTTTTTAACCTACACTTCCTTCTAATTTTAAACTTAATAATTTGTCCGCCTCTACAGCAAATTCCATCGGTAATTCATGGAATATTTCTTGACAGAAACCACTCAAGATTAAACTAATAGCATCTTCAATTTTAATTCCTCTTTGCAAGAAGTAAAATAATTGCTCCTCACCAATTTTTGATGTTGAAGCTTCATGTTCAACTTTGGAACTTGAGTTAGAAACTTGAATGTAAGGAATAGTATTGGCCCTTGATGTTTGACCCAAAAGTAAGGAGTCGCATTGAGTATAATTTTTACTATTCGAAGCTTTTGGATTAATTCTTACTAAACCTCGGTAAGTATTTTTTGAATTGCCAGCAGAAATTCCTTTTGAGATAATTTTACTTGCTGTGTTTTTACCTACGTGAATCATTTTTGTTCCAGTATCAGCTTGTTGATAGTTATTTGTTAAAGCAACGGAATAAAATTCTCCGACAGCATTATCCCCAACTAAAACACAACTTGGATATTTCCATGTTACAGCTGATCCTGTTTCAACTTGAGTCCAAGATATTTTAGAATTTTTTCCACTACATAATCCACGCTTTGTAACAAAGTTATAGATCCCACCAATACCATCTTTATCACCAGCGTACCAATTTTGAACTGTAGAATATTTAATTTCTGCATTTTCAAAAGCAATTAGTTCAACAATAGCTGCATGAAGCTGATTTTCATCATATTGTGGAGCAGTACAGCCTTCTAAATAGCTAACATGACTATTTTTTTCTGCAACAATTAAAGTACGTTCAAATTGTCCAGATTCTTTATCATTAATTCTGAAATAAGTAGATAACTCTAGAGGACATTTTGTATTTTTAGGTATAAAACAAAATGATCCATCACTAAAAACAGCTGAATTTAGAGCAGTAAAAAAATTATCACCACTTGGAATAACAGTTCCTAGATATCGTTTAACTAGATTAGGGTATTTTTCAATTGCTTCAGAAATAGGGCAAAAAATAACACCTGCTTTAGCTAAATCTTTTTTAAATGTTGTCGCAATAGAAACACTATCAAAAACAGCATCTACAGCTACATTTGAAAGTCTCTTTTGCTCATTTAATGAAATTCCAAGTTTATCAAATGTTTCCCTTAATTCAGGATCGACTTCATCTAAACTATTTAATTTTTTCTTTAATTTTGGGGCAGAATAATAAATTACATCTTGATACTTTGTTGGTTCATATTTAAGTAAAGACCAATCAGGTTCTTTCATTTCATTCCATTTTCTGAATGCCTTTTGCCGAAATTCTAGCATGAAATCAGGTTCATTCTTTTTCTCTGAGATTAAACTAACTACATCTTGGCTTAAACCACGTGCAATTTTTTCAGTTTCAATCTCTGTTGTAAAGCCATACTTGTATGGTTGATTAATTAAATTTTTAAAGGCAGTATTTTTATTCTGATCCATTGTTAAATTACTTTAATGTCTAAAACATAGTTTTTTCTTTTATTAAATTATAGTAGTATTTCATTAAATATAAAAGTTTGTCAAATCACATAGGTTAATTTTATGATTTATATGCGAAAGTTGGACCCTTAACGTAATATAATTTTCCGTATAATTTATCTAGATTGGACTAAGAAACCAAAAATTATTTTGGTTTGGTTTAGTTCAAAATATAAAGTATCTATAAAAATTTTTAAATAGGAGTGCTCTTGCATGTCTGATGTTCAAGAACGTACACGAATTAAGACTGACCGATACGAATCTGGTGTAATTCCTTACGCTAAGATGGGTTACTGGGATGCTGATTACACTGTAAAAGATACAGATGTTTTAGCTATGTTCCGTATTACACCACAACCAGGTGTAGATCCAATTGAAGCTGCTGCTGCGGTTGCAGGTGAATCTTCAACAGCTACATGGACAGTTGTATGGACTGATCTTTTAACTGCTTGTGATGTTTACCGTGCTAAAGCTTTCCGTGTTGAGCCAGTTCCAGGTGCTTCTGATCAATTCTTCTCTTACATTGCATACGAATGTGATTTATTCGAAGAAGGTTCTTTACCTAACTTAACTGCGTCTATCATTGGTAACGTATTCGGTTTCAAAGCCGTTAAAGCTCTTCGTTTAGAAGATATGCGTATTCCTTATGCTTACTTAAAGACTTTCCAAGGTCCTGCAACAGGTTTAGTTGTAGAACGTGAACGTATGGATAAGTACGGTCGTCCTTTCTTAGGTGCAACTGTAAAGCCTAAATTAGGTTTATCTGGTAAGAACTACGGTCGTGTAGTATATGAAGGTTTACGTGGTGGTTTAGATTTCTTAAAGGATGATGAAAACATTAACTCTCAACCATTCATGCGTTGGAGAGAGCGTTTCCTTTACGTAATGGAAGGTGTTAACCGTGCTGCTGCTGCTTCTGGTGAAGTTAAAGGTTCGTACTTAAACGCGACTGCTGCTTCTATGGAAGAAATGTACACTCGTGCTGAGTACGCTAAGACTGTAGGTTCTATCATTATTATGATCGATTTAGTAATTGGTTACACTGCTATTCAATCTATGGCTGCTTGGTCTCGTGAAAACGACATGATTTTACACTTACACCGTGCTGGTAACTCTACTTATGCTCGTCAAAAGAACCACGGTATTAACTTCCGTGTAATCTGTAAGTGGATGCGTATGTCTGGTGTGGATCACATTCACGCTGGTACTGTAGTAGGTAAGTTAGAAGGTGATCCTTTAATGGTTAAAGGTTTCTACAACACTTTATTAGACAACGAACTTACTATTAACCTTCCTCAAGGTTTATTCTTCGACATGGAATGGGCTTCTTTACGTAAGTGTGTTCCTGTAGCTTCTGGTGGTATCCACTGTGGTCAAATGCACCAATTAATTCACTATTTAGGTGAAGATTGTGTATTACAATTCGGTGGTGGTACAATTGGTCACCCTGATGGTATCCAAGCAGGTGCAACAGCTAACCGTGCAGCTTTAGAAGCTATGGTTTTAGCTCGTAACGAAGGTCGTGACTACTTAGCACAAGGTCCAGAAATTTTAAACTCGATCGCTAAGAAGTGTCGTCCATTACAAGTAGCTTTAGATTTATGGAAAGATATCTCTTTCAACTACACATCTACTGATACTGCTGATTTCGTTGAAACACCAACACAAAACGTTTAATTTCAACTTAATACCTAATTAAAATATTACAAGGAGTAATAATGAGACTTACACAAGGTACTTTTTCTTTCTTACCTGATTTAACAGATGATCAAATCTTAGCTCAAATTAAGTATGCATTATCACACGGTTGGGCTATTTCTGTAGAATGGACTGATGATCCACATCCACGTAACTCTTACTGGGAAATGTGGGGTTTACCATTATTCGATACTCAAGATTCTGCTGCAGTAATGTACGAAATCAACGAATGTCGTAAAACTGTACCTCAAGGTTACGTTAAGGTAAACGCATTTGACGCTGCTCGTGGTGTTGAAAGTTGTGTATTATCTTTCTTAGTACAACGTCCACAGTTCGAACCAGGTTTCTACTTAGATCGTCAAGAAGTTGATGGTCGTCACTTACGTTACACAATTAAGAGCTACGCTGTTGAATCTAACGGTGAAGGCCGTCGTTACTCTTAATCTAACGAACATAGTTACTTTAAACTTTTCTTTTAAAGATTTAAATTAACAAAAAAAAGCCGAGGTTTATTAACCTCGGCTTTTTTTTAAAAATAAACAATAGAAATATAATTATTAATATGCAAAATAATTTCATTAATATACAAGAGGAATTCCAGAATACTAAAGTAAAGGAAATTTTGGATTCTTTAGAAGATGAATTAGTAGGTTTAGAATCTGTTAAAAACCGAATTCGTGAAATTTCAGCTTTATTATTAATCGATAAAGCAAGAGAAAATTTTGGTTTAGCTAATACTTTACCAAGTTTACATATGTCATTTACTGGTAGTCCAGGTACAGGTAAGACAAGTGTAGGTGAAAAAATGGCTGATATCTTATACCGTTTAGACTACGTACGACAAGGTCATTTAGTAACAGTAACGCGTGATGATTTAGTAGGTCAATATATTGGTCACACTGCTCCAAAAACAAAAAATGTTCTGAAGGAAGCAATGGGTGGTATGTTATTTATTGATGAAGCGTATTATTTATATAAGCAAGATAATGAACGTGATTATGGTGCTGAAGCAATTGAAATTTTATTACAGGTAATGGAAAATCAGCGTGATGAATTAGTAGTTGTTTTTGCAGGTTATAAAGACAAAATGGATGAGTTTTACCGTTCAAACCCTGGTTTAGCTTCTCGTGTTGCAAATCATATCGATTTCCCAGACTATACAGTTGGAGAATTATCAGAAATCGCAAAACGTTTACTTGTAGGCGACCAATATGAATTTGAAGCTGATGCAGAAATGTTATTCCAACAATACCTTCAAACTCGAATGCACAAACCACTTTTTGCTAATGGCCGAAGTGTAAGAAATGCCTTAGATCGTGCAAAAATGCGCCAAGCATCTCGATTATTCGAAGTTGAAAATGCTGCTTTAACTAAGAAAGATTTAGTTACTATCAAAGCTACTGATCTACAAGGTAGTGCATTTACTGAAGAAACTGCATTTGGTTAAAAACTATTAAAAAACAGTAGTTTTCTAACTTCCTAATGCCTTATCATATAGATGTAGGCGGCGTAGTCAAGTGGTAAGGCAGAGGATTGCAAATCCTTTATTCCCCAGTTCGATTCTGGGTGCCGCCTAGGGGGTGTGGTGGAATGGTAGACACGAAGGACTTAAAATCCTTTGACTGGGAACAGTCGTGAGGGTTCAAGTCCCTCCGCCCCTATTAAGAATTATCAAAATCGTAAAAGTCTTAATTTAATCACTTTATTTTTATTAAAGTAGTTAAATTAAGACTTTTTTCTTGCTATTCAAAGAAGAATGTTCTATTATATTGCTAAAATTGAATAACTTTTCACGAACAATTAAAATGACTAAAAGAATTTTGTATCAAGATACTGCACGCCGTGCTCTAGAACGCGGTATGGAAATTATGGTAGAAGCCGTAGCAGTAACATTAGGGCCTAAAGGAAGAAACGTTGTTTTAGGAAAACCTTTTGGTGCTCCCCAAATTGTAAATGATGGTGTAACAATTGCTAAAGAAATTAGCCTAGAAGATCATATCGAAAATACTGGTGTTTCTTTAATTCGTCAAGCTGCTGCAAAGACTAATGATGTGGCAGGTGATGGAACAACAACTGCAACAGTTTTAGCCTACGCTATTGTTAAAGAAGGAATGCGAAATGTAACAGCAGGAGCAAATCCAATTTCTTTAAAAATTGGTATTGAAAAAGCTTCTAAGTATTTAGTAGAAAGCATTGTTGAAGCTTCAAAACCAATTGATAGTTTAGATGCAATTTCTCAAGTTGCTAGTATCTCTGCTGGTAATGATACTGAAGTTGGTGATATGATTGCTAAAGCAATTGAACAAGTAGGTAATGATGGTGTTATTTCACTAGAAGAAGGTAATTCAATTACTACGGAATTAGAAGTGACTGAAGGGATGGAATTTGAAAAAGGTTACCTTTCACCTTATTTTGTTACAGATTCAGAACGTCTAGAGTGTGTTTACGAAGATTGTTTTGTTTTATTGACAGACAAAAAAATTACCTTGGTTGAACAAGATTTAGTTCCTGTTTTAGAACAAGTAACAAATGCAGGTAAACCACTTTTAATCATTGCAGATGATATGGAAAAAGAAGCATTAGCAACAGTAGTTTTGAATAAATTACGTCGTATTTTAAATGTTGTTGTTGTACGTTCACCTGGTTTTGGTGATCGACGTAAACAATATTTAGAAGATATTGCTATTATGACAGGTGGTCAAGTAATTACTGAAGATGCAGGTTTAAATTTAGAATCAGTAACATTAGATTTATTAGGTCAAGCTAAAAAGATTGTTGTAACAAAAGATACAACAACTCTAATTACAGAAGGTCAAGAAGAAAATGTTCAAAAACGTTGTGAACAACTTCGAAAACAAATGGCAATAATAGATTCAGCTTACGAGAAAGAAAAATTACAAGATCGAGTTGCTAAATTAGCTGGTGGTGTAGCTGTAGTTAAGGTAGGTGCAGCAACAGAAACAGAAATGCGTGAAAAGAAATTACGTCTAGAAGATGCAATTAATGCTACAAAAGCTGCAATTGAAGAAGGAATTGTTCCTGGTGGTGGAGCAACTTTAGCACACCTTTCTGAATCTTTAGAAACATGGGCGAAGAAAAACTTAAAAGAAGATGAATTGATTGGTGGTTTAATTTTAGCACGTGCCATTAATGCTCCGTTAAGAAAAATTGTTGAAAATTCAGGTCAAAATGGTTCAATCATTATTGAAAAATTACGTGACAATAGTTTTAACATTGGTTATGATGCAAGTGTTAATATTGTTGCTGATATGTATGAAAAAGGAATTATTGATCCTGCAAAAGTAACACGTTCAGCTGTTCAAAATGCTGCTTCAATTGCAAGTATGATTTTGACAACGGAATGTATTATTGTAGATACAGATTCAAAATCAAAAAAATAATTTAATTAAAAAACAAGCTTAAGATAAAACTCTTAAGCTTGTTTTTTAATTAAATTTTCAACAGTTTTTGTTAATTGAGCACCTTGATTTAAACGATACTGAATTCTTTCTAAATCTAATGAACATTCTTTCGATAATGGGTTGTAAAAGCCAAATTCTTCGATTGCTTTACCATCACGCTTTGTTTCAACACTCATTAATACAACACGATAAGTAGGACGCTTTTTACGGCCTAAACGTTTTAAACGAATTTTTAACATAAAATTTTCGCAGTCTTAATTATTTTTATTATTGTGTAATAGTTTTAATTATTTTAGAGTATTAGTTGACATTTTTCCAGTAACTGTTTTAAAGCTTCTAAAGTAATAAAACCTAAATACAAAGATAAGTCCATACCAAACATTGCTGGTAGAACATTACTAAAAAGTTTTAAAAAAGGTGAAGCTGTATAGTTAATGATGGAAAATGGAAAAGTATAAGGATTAAAATTTGGGAACCAGTACAAAATTACCCTTAAACTAACAATCCACTCGTAAAACTCAACAAACTTTTCTAATGTTCTGCATAAACCAGACAATACGAACGTTGTATCCATATTTCTTAATTATCTCCAAATTGATTAATAGTAATAAATACAAAGGAAAGAATTCTCTTTCCTTTGTATTTATTAAATTTAATTCAAAAAATTTAAATATTTACTATTTCTTATATTACTAAGAAAGATAGCAAAATTTTAATTTTTAGTCAATTGGTCGCATGCTTAATACTGGTTCTGTTTCACGGTCAATACCTTTCTCGAAACCAGCTGCAGCAGCACGTGCACGACCTGCGTGCCACCAGTGAGCTACTAATAAGAAGAAACCTAAGAAGTAGTGAGAACAAGTTAACCATGAACGTGGAGATACATAGTTTACAGAGTTAATTTCTGTTGCTACACCACCTACAGAGTTTAATGAACCTAATGGGGCATGTGTCATTGCTTCAGCAGCACGACGCTCTTGCCATGGTTGGATATCGTTACGAATTTTGTTGATATCTAAACCATTTGGACCACGTAAAGGCTCTAACCATGGTGCACGTAAATCCCAGAAACGCATAGTTTCACCACCTAAAATAATTTCACCACTTGGTGAACGCATTAAGTACTTACCTAAACCAGTTGGACCTTGTGCAGATGCAACATTAGCACCTAAACGTTGGTCACGAACTAAGAATGTAAATGCTTGTGCTTGAGATGCTTCAGGACCAGTTGGACCATAGAATTCACTTGGATAAGCTGTGTTGTTGTACCATACGAATACAGAAGCTGATAAACCCATTACAGATAATGCAGCTAAACTGTAAGATAAGTATGCTTCACCAGACCAAACAAATGTTCGACGTACCCATGCCCAAGGCTTAGTTACGATGTGCCATAAACCACCGAATAAGCATAAAATACCTACCCAAATGTGACCACCAACTAAATCTTCCATGTTGTTGATTGAAATAATCCAACCGTCACCACCAAATGGCGAACGTAAAACATAACCAAAAATAACTAATGGGTTTAATGTTGGGTTTGTAATAACTCGTACATCGCCACCACCTGGTGCCCAAGTATCGTATAAACCACCAACAAACATTGCTTTAATTACTAATAAGAATGAACCAATACCTAATAAGCATAAGTGAATACCTAAAATAGTAGTCATCTTATTTTTATCACGCCAATCGTAACCAAAGAATGGGAATGACTCTTCTAAAGTATCAGGACCAATGATTGAATGGTAAACACCACCAAAGCCTAAAACGGCAGAAGAAATTAAATGTAAAACACCAACTACGAAGTATGGGAATGTATCAACAATATCACCACCTGGGCCTACACCCCAACCTAATGTTGCTAAATGTGGTAATAAGATACAACCTTGTTCATATAAAGGCTTTTCTGGAACGAAGTGAGCAACTTCAAATAATGTCATTGCACCAGTCCAGAATACAATTAAACCAGCATGTGCAACGTGTGCACCTAAAAGTTTACCAGATACGTTAATTAAACGCGCGTTACCAGCCCACCAAGCAAAACCTGTAGACTCAATATCACGACCTGCTACTGTATTAAAGGGCGTTTCCACGTGGTAATACCTCCTCAGGGAATACAAAGTTCTCGTGTGGTTGATCTTGTGCAGCCATCCAAGCACGAATACCTTCATTTAATAAAATGTTCTTAGTGTAGAATGTTTCAAATTCTGGATCTTCAGCCGCACGTAATTCTTGTGATACGAAATCGTATGCACGAAGGTTTAATGCAAGACCTACGATACCAATTGAACTAGTCCATAAACCTGTTACAGGAACAAATAACATGAAGAAGTGTAACCAACGCTTGTTAGAGAAAGCAACACCAAAAATTTGTGACCAGAAACGGTTTGCTGTAACCATTGAGTATGTTTCTTCAGATTGAGTTGGTGTAAATGCACGGAATGTGTTAGATGCATCACCATCTTCAAATAATGTGTTTTCTACAGTTGCACCGTGGATTGCACATAATAAAGCACCACCTAAAATACCAGCTACACCCATCATGTGGAATGGGTTTAATGTCCAGTTGTGGAAACCTTGTAAGAATAATAAGAAACGGAAGATAGCGGCTACACCAAAACTTGGTGCGAAGAACCAACTAGCTTGACCTAATGGGTATAATAAGAATACAGATACGAATACAGCAATTGGACCAGAGAAGGCAATTGCGTTATATGGACGAATACCTACTAAACGAGCAATTTCGAATTGACGTAAACAGAAGCCAATTAAACCAAATGCACCGTGTAAGGCTACGAATGTCCATAAACCACCAATTTGAATCCAACGAGTGAAATCACCTTGTGCTTCAGGACCCCATAATAAAATTAATGAGTGACCCATACTGTTTGCAGGTGTAGAAACTGCAGCAGTTAAGAAGTTACAACCCTCTAAGAAAGAACTTGCTAAACCGTGTGTGTACCAAGATGTTACAAATGTAATACCAGTTAACCAACCACCTAATGCTAAATAAGCACAAGGGAATAATAATAAACCAGACCATCCAATAAATACAAAACGATCACGCTTTAACCAGTCATCAGCTAAATCAAACACGCCTCGTTCTTGAAGCTTTTCGTTTTCAATTGCAATTGTCATTATGAAGAATATTTCTATTTAATTTTAAATAAATTTGCCTTAAATCAAATTTTATTTTTCTTTTCAACTTACTATCTATATTTATACAACACTTTAATAAAATTTGACAGTTATTTGAATTTTAAAGTTAATCGGGATGACAGGATTTGAACCTGTGACCCTCTGCTCCCAAAGCAGATGCGCTACCAAGCTGCGCTACATCCCGTGTTTATATAGATTAATTATACAAGAAATAGGAGAAGTTGGAAATAGTGCAACATTTTACAAAACAGTGAGAAATCTGTTATACTTTATTTTGAACAAAAGAGGGTCGGTGCCCGAGTGGTTAAAGGGAACGGATTGTAAATCCGTCGGCTTAGCCTACGTTGGTTCAAATCCAACCCGGCCTATTATAAAGATTATTTTTTTACTATAACATAGTCTATTAGTTTAAAATAATATAAAATAAGATTAGCATATAAGGAAAATAAATTTAAAAGGAACGTCTAATGATTAATTGGCAAGTTATTGGTCAGTTATTATCTGCAGGTTTAATTGTTTTATCTGGCCCAATCGTTATTTTATTAATTTCTCTAAAGAAAGGTAATTTATAAAAATAAATTAAAAAAGATTAACTATACTAGTCCATTTATGGACTAGTATAGTTAATCTTTTTTAATCTAAGAGATCAGTTAAATGTTCAGAATTAATTTCTTGTACTGGAGAAGAAAATGCATTATCTTCATTCAAGAAAAGAAGGCAATGACATTCTTTTCGTTCTACCATTGGTACACAAGGACAGGTCCAATAAGATAAGTCAGCTTCTGCTGTTTTATCTTCATAATGCCTACAAGGACATAATGCAAAACCTGTTTCTTCTTTATTTAATGCTAGACCAGCTAAAACTGTTGCTGTTACAGATAAATCTGAACAAAAATATGTATCTGTACGTTTTGTATACATATTAGCAAACAATCTCATTGATTCTAAAGTTGAATCACTTGGCTTCATGGTCATAAGCTTTTATATTTAAATTTAAATGATTAATTTAAAATTAGAAGTTCATTTCTGCAGCTTGTACTTTTTCGAATTGCTTTTTCTTTAAAACAAAAGAAACTTGAGCTACTAAAATTGCGAAAGATAAAGCAATGTAGCCTACAATACGTGCTGAACTTTGTAAAACAATTTCAGTTTCAGTTTGACCGAAACCACCTACGTTAGGATCGTTTGTTAAAGCTTGATCTTTTTCAACTTTTGTACCTTCTTTAACTAATAAGTTTAGACCTGCAGGAATAACTTGCTTTTTAACGTCATTGTTTGCGTCAACAATTGCCACTTCAAAACCACCTTTTTCTAAAGTAGAGATTGTTTGAACTTGACCTGTTGCTTCAGCTGCATAAACGTTCACATTTGTTTTATCACCTGTTGGGTTTACTTGACCACGACCACGGTTTGCACCTACATAAATAGGGTATTTAATATATTGTGCAGTTTTGTTTGTTTGTGGATCTGGAGATAATACTGGGAAAATAATTTCTTGATGCTTATCGCCAGCAATAGGACCAACTACTAAGATATTTTCTTTGTCAGCACTATATGGTGAAATATATACACCTTTATTTTTTGCTTTAACTTCATCAGAAAGACGGCTGTTTGGAGCTAATTTAAAACCTTCAGGTAAAATTACAACTGCACCAACATTTAAACCACCTTTGTTACCGTTAGCTAAAACTTGCTTTGAACTTAAGTTATAAGGAATTTTAACTTCAGCTTCAAACACTTTATCTGGTAAAACAGCAGATGGTGCTTCAATTTCTACTGGCTTTTGAGCTAAGTGACAGTTAGCACAAACGATACGGCCATTTGCTTCACGTGGTGAACTATAAGCTTGCTGTGCATAAATTGGGAATGCGTTAGCGGCTTTAATATTAAAAATTAATAAAAAGAATGCTAAAAGAGCATTCGGAGAAAATAATCTCTTCATGATTGGAGTTTTAATATTCATAAAAATAAGAATCTAATACTTTAAAACTTAAAGCATTGATTATAGACTCGGAAAAATAATCCTTACTATTAATTAATGTATAGAATTATTTGAGCGTTAAGTTTATTCTCTATAAATTATACCATTTATACTTTAAAATCATTTTTCCTCTAACCAAACTCCCGGCTTTTCAAAAAAGTTACTACACTCACTAACATCCCAATCTATAATTGTGGAATTTTGCTTTGTAGAAGTTATTTCATTTTTAATTATTGTTTGTTTTGGTGTAAAGGAATAATTTAATTTTGTTTTTGGTTTAATTTGATGTTGCATCTCAATAAATTTATAGACTGAACAATTTTGCAAATAAAAACAATTAATACATATACACATTTCTGTTTACAGTTTATTTATATTTATTGTACAATGTAGCCAGAATGGGGCGTCGCCAAGTGGTAAGGCAGCGGACTTTGACTCCGCCATTCGGAGGTTCAAGTCCTCCCGCCCCAGCACTAAAGCATAAA